>JAAUYH010043877.1_pt1 | contig 19174 bp, 17 predicted proteins | sample 7278061 | NCBI WGS metagenome assembly JAAUYH01 (sample SAMN14350203, study PRJNA611818) | marine sediment metagenome | isolation source: surface marine sediment (0.6m) | place: French Polynesia: Moorea | collected 2018-08 | reverse complement strand
TTGTGCATGAAAAGTCGGTGCAATGGTCGAGTTGTGTGGAGAGTGGTAGCGATAGATCGAATATCTGGGGAAGCGTAGGAAAGTAGGTGTGGTGAACGGTCTATGAGGTGCATAGATGAAGGGTGATGTCGTATTGGAGGATATGTTGGTGGATGTGGGCGCATCAGAGCCGTAAGAATCAGACATGACTTGTTCAGGAATGAAGTGTTTGTGATGGTGAAAGTGTATGGGGACCAGGAGTCAGAGAAGGTAGTTCAAAAGCAATGAATCTTTGGCGAGATACAACGCGATATGAAAGGTCGGTTTGAACTGCACCAACGCAGCTAACACTGTGGCAGGTTCTATCTCGAGGAATGGAGGTACAGTTGCTAACAAACGAGGCTGAACTTCCGACGTGTGCGCACTCTACAGTAGTTGTGAACTATTTGTATCTGTAGAACACATTCAACCTATGATCTATACTATAGGTGTGCGGCTTCTCGGTTCACTATGCCCATTCATGCTTTTTGTTTTCCACCTCCTCTCGACGCCGATTCCGCCGCACGAGGGAAGGGATGCAATTGTGCGGAGATCCACCTCTTTCTAGTCGGGATATTTCAGTTGTTACAAATTGAATGCAACCACAACAGTACCCGGGTAAGATCGAATGCGGAAAACATGCTACTCAAGGCAGGTTGTGTCTCAACCTAAAACATTGCCCAATTTATGGACGACCACAGATGCGCTGAAAGCAGTGTGCACAGTGGTCCAAGTCAAAAACTGAGGCCAATATTCGGGCAGTGCCAGAGAGGACAACTTCCTACCATGATAGCTGTACAATCTCGAGCATTCATGGCGCATCCCATACATTGATCTACACTACCGCTGCACAGTACATAAGCCGTGCACACCGGATCGATCTCGGCATGCATCGAACGCTTCCGTAACCGAATCGCAAGCTAAGCCGCGCTATCGCCGTAACCAGTCTAATTCACACACAACACACGCACGGCATGACACTATTCCGTAACAAGTCGATGGCTACACTCAGCTCGGCGGACTCGCACACATCCTGGAAGCAGACACGCACGCCCGAGGCGAGGCTATTCCGGAATCAGTCGATGAGCACGCTGAGCTCGGCGGATTCGAAAACGTCGTGGAAGTTTAATATTCGGCGGTCGGAGGGCGACGAGGAGGGGCGAACAGGGCTGCGACGCACCGACTCGATGAAGCAGCTGAACAAGACGATGGCCAAGACGTGGCGCGGCTACCAGCGAGTGACGAACTTCGGCTACGAGCGAGAGTGGCGGCGAGAACGGCGACAGGCGTTCGACCCGGTGCCGATGAAGGTGGCACTGGGCGATGTCGAGGGTCCGCAGTGTGCATGCCCCGGATTTCCGTGCAAGCATCTATAGGTGGGACGAGTTTCGCAGATAATGAGAAATGCATCGCATATATTTAGGTATGACAAGCGGAATGGTTATGAGTCGTGAACGAATTGAGACGATTGTTGATGGGCCTGTAAAACACGTTGGAGATAGTGGTGTGCCGTTCAGGGAGCAGTGGTACAAAGTAGAAAGGGGAATTGCGTCGTAAATCGAAGAAAAGAGAAGAGTAAAATCACGGAGATTTGCCTGTTCGATAGCGAGATGCACAAGAACGATGTATATTAGGTACGGCAGAATGCTGCGTTGGCTGTGGTCTCGTAGAAAGCGTAGATGGCCCCGGGTGGCTAGTTGTCCAGCACACTACAGCGGGGGCGGGCAGTTGTGCGGTACGATTGTGGTGACGAAGCGGCAATAGCGGGGTATAGTAGAGCCTGGCGAGCAGTGGATAGGGGACATAAATAACGAGAAGCCGTACAGCAGGTGCAACACAGAAAACCCTGATTGGGGGCACGCAACAAATGAAAGCGCGGATAGTGTAGTGAAAACAAGGCGGCAGCTACGGTAGCGCGGGGGCAGAGTTGCGGCACGCGCGGGACATGCACTAACGAACGAGTCGAGCCGAATTACTGTTGCGAAGTGCAGCTTCCATCACAGCTTGTCATAGCGCGTGCTATGTTATCCGCGTTGTTAGCCATCTGTAACTCGTGTACTGTACAATCTCGAATCGCCGATATAAAATGCATTTCACGCATCACATCTAACCTTCTCTTCACCTGCCATCACCACTACCGTTGCCCGACAACCAACCGCGCCCGGGATGAAGATGTTTGCACGTGTCAAGTCGTTGGGCTCGCTGACGATGGGCAGTAATGGCAGCAGTGCGGTGGAGACGCGCCGCCGCTGGTTGCGCCTGAAGCGCCATCGAAGCATGTCGTGCAGTGGCAGCAGCAGCGACGGTGAAGACAGTGTCTGCAGTGAGGCGCAAACGATGCGGCGTGTCGAGAGTTACAAGCATGTGTGCAGAACCGCGTCAAAGACTCGCCGTGGTTGGCTGCGCTTCGCAAGTCGTGCATACGAGCGCGAATGGCGCCGCGAACGCGGCCAACCCACTACCGAACCCATTGTCGTGTACATTGGCACGTCGCATATGGAAGATGTGGACGACTGTGACTGTGACTGTTGTCCGTGCATACATGACCAGTGGTGAGGGGCATGTGCGCGCGTAGTGGCGACGCGTTGTAAATCTAGTGATGGCACTCGCATTGTACAGTAAATTTATGGTGCTGTGGTTTCGGTTCACCTGTGTTACGGCTGTCTACGACACTGAACGCACATTGAATGTAAAGTACTTGTGTATCACGGCCCCTGGAAAACGGTGTCAAAGGATCGAGCAAACATGCCCGATATGGATGGTGGTTGTTCCCACACCGCGCCGCACTGCAGCGTGCTAGGGATGAACCATACCCTCGTCGTTCAAGAGTTCGCAATGCGGAAAAAAGTGTGTGTGTGTGTGCTGACGCAGGCAGGCGCCGTACAACAATGTAGATACAGAGTCTAACTAAATTTAACAGAAAGCGAGCCGTCTATACTATTGTATATCACTTATTTCTATCTACCAACACGTACATGTGTAACGGTCCCCGCCACTTTGCGTCCGCCCATTCGCCGTGGCGGGTGTACCCACCAAATCAAAACGTTCCGTCTCCACACTGTGCGTGTACGAACTGCTACTCGTACAGTAGGTTCGATGCGAGCGTCATGCATCCGCCACTGTACCCAACTCCACGCCACCGCCACCATGCAATCCACGATAGTGGTCATCGCCATTTGCGTCGTCGTCGCCAACGCCCAGTTGTTCGACCTGAACGAGGAACGCTTCAACGCCGCCGATGAGGAGCGCGTCGTGTCGCTCACCCTCGATTGCGTGTGCTCCCCGACGTCGCGCGAACCCGCGGCTGGCGCGAAGAACGCGATAAGCGCCGCGATTGCTGTCGAAGGCACTCAGCGCCTGGACGCGTTCAACAAGTGTGCGAAGGACTACTCGTACGAGGACTGCATCAACGCCGATGCGGCGCTACGCGCGCCCAACGACCAACCCATCGCCGATACACTGTGCAGTTACGTCAAGCCGAGCGGGCGCAATGTGGTGGATGCAGGCAATAACTACGTGAAAACGGTAGCGGCATGTGACATGGACGAGAAAACCGAGAGCAAGAGTACCGATGACGCTCCCGAGGGTAACGGCGAGGTGGCGGCCGAGGGCCAAGTGGTAAAGGAATCCGACAAATCGTCGAAGAAGGGGGTCGATCCCAAGGCTGTGAACCCCAATTTTGAGGGCTGCGTGGCGGTCGAGCATCTACGCGGATATGTTCTACAACACTCGCGCAATCTGCGCCGCCACGTGCTGTGCGCACGCGAGTTTTGTGCCACGCCCAATCACGCGCTCATCGTCGACGGCCGGTGGACCAGCATGAAGCGGCTGTGCCGCGTGGAGTGGCGATGTGTGGGCAGCGTGAAGTACGTGAACAATCTCGACGTGTTTGCGAATCGCCGCGTCAGGTACAACCAACACATCATCATCACACCCTACGACCTGAGATTTCCCCGGTGGGGCGTGTGGCTCGTACAAGCCATCGGCTACCTGCTCAACGTACGTGCACTCGCCACCTGCGTGGCCGCGGGCGCGGTCGCCCTCGTCGCGTACACCACGTCCAGGTACGGTGACATGGCACTTTCTCCTTTACGTGTGCTCACGAGACCTGTCAATTAGGTAAGCTAGACTGTGCTCGAGCGCGATTTTCCGAAAAACTCCGGCCCGTTTTTAGTGATACACATTTAGTGATACACACCCCTATACGTGTACACTCCCCGTCGACTAACTAACAAATTAATGACCGCCCACGCGTGAGACACGGGCGCGCGTCACACGCACGGGCATGGGAATTTGTCGCACGCGCAGTGTGTGGTGGGGTCCACCCCGCTGAGCCCCATCTTCATGGTGACGGGCTCGAAGGCCTGTTTCCGCTGCTTCTTCCACTCTAGCTCGTACATCCAGTTGGTGGCGCGCTGGTAGCCGCGCCACGTCTTGGACACCACCTTGTTCAGCTGCTTCATCGAGTCGTTGCGCCGCAGCACCACGCGCCGCTCGTAGCCCTCGGAGCGCCGCGGTCCCAGCTTCCACGATGTGGACGAGTCCGCCGAGCTCAGCGTCGCCATCGACTTGTTGCGAAACAGCCCCCGGCTGGGGGCGTTCGGCTGCTTCCACGACGTGCTCGAGTCCGCCGAACTCAGCGTCGCCATCGACTTGTTACGGAACAGCGTCATGGTGTGTGCGTGTGATGCGGACGGGTGCGGTGATAGCGCGGCTTAGCTTGTGACGCGGCTACGGAAGCGTCGGATTCATGCCTAGCCTGATGCGCTGCCCGCGGTTTATGTACCGTGTTGCGCAGAGTGCGCGAGAAACAATCTATGGCGTGCCCCGTGGATGTGGAAGATTAGGTAGCCATCATGGTAGGTGTTGTTCTTTTCTAGCGCAGCTTGCAAAGTTGGCCTCAATTTGCGGCTCGGCGCGCTCTGGTCGACGCTTTCTGCGCCCTCATGCGCATTCATAGATTGCAGCAAGCTTTGGGTTGGGACACAACCCGCTGCGAGTAGCATGTTTTCCGCGCCCGATCCAGTCCGCGTATTGTTGTGATTGTACCCGACGAGTAACTGAAATATCTTGATTGGAAAGGCGCCGCTTCCTGCTCGCAGTCAATTCAATCCATCCCTCGGGTATGAATCCGCTTGGGGTAGGAAGATTATAAACAGTTCAATTTAAAGTACGAAAGGTGCTTAGTGAAATATGAAGGAGCAGGTCTAAAATATAGATCTTAGGCTGAATTCGTCAAGCAGTTACAAATTGTTTGCAAACTACAGTACGCTACTAACACTTGGGAAAGTTTAGCCTCGCTTGTTAGCAACTGTACAGCAACGTAATGTACTTATTGTGCTGTACCTTCATTCCTGGAGATAGGAGGTGCCACAGTGTTAGCTGCTTTGGCCCAGTTCAAATCGGCCATTCATCCCATAGTGGATCTCGCCGATGATTCATGGCTTTTGAAGAAGCTTCTTTGACTCGTCCTATACTTACAATCCGTCCGTCACAAACAACTCATCCCTGGAGAGGTCATGTCCGATGCCTGCGGCTCTCATGCGTCAACACCCCCAACATATCCTCCAATACGACATCGCCCTTCATCTGCACCCTCATACCCCGCTCACCACGTCCACTTTCCTACGCTTCGCGAGATATTCTAGCTATCGTTTCTGCCTTACTCCAAACTACTCCACCATTGCAACTCATTTTTACGGACGAAATGCATTTATTATCGCACGTCGTGCTTGCACGGACATTGCCAGCAATCGCAGCGCACTTCCTCCATATGAGACGTGCCCACATGCACGACGATTGGGTCGAACGCGGCCTTACGCTCTTTCCGCCACTCGCGTTCGTACGACCAGTTTGCAACACGCAGCCAACCGCGGCGTGCCTTTGACGCGGTTTTCGTCAGCTGCCTTCGAGTTTCCACTCGTGTCAGCCGTCTCACTTGCTTGTCCTCTTCCCCGTCACTGTCAGTGCTACTCAGTGCGTCGGACACCATGGACATCCGTGGGGTCTGCCCAAAAAATGGTATCTTGCCACTGCTCCAGGCCCTCTTCTCATCGCTCGCTTTTGTCGAGCCTCCAACGAGGTTCAAAGCACTCATCGATTTCACACGCGCAAACATCTTCGATCTGTGCTGGGTTCTGGTGCCCTCGTTCCTCGCCTGTTGTTCTCCTTATGAATAGGCACTGTGTAGAAAGTGTTTGGAATGAAACACCGGTCTAAAACTTATGGTCGCTTGCGGTTTCATCATGACAATTGTCTCGTCAGCTTGTACGCGGTAGAGCGAAGTGCACATAGTTGGGCCAGCGATGCTCACACTTTCTAATGCATGTCATACATACCCCTGCTGTATCGTTGGATCTCATAATGAGCTTCTCAATTCTAAATAAAAATGCTTTTTTCGTCTAAGATGTGATGAGAAAATTGCTGTATCACTGCTTCTGGCTTCTTTTTTTTCGACAAGACCATACACTTCATGGTTTGCGACTTATCTATGAGTGCACCCCTTCCATAACGGTTTCCGTGAGTATGAGTGTCTGGTTTTATCTATAAGACTGCGCGGCAAACAAATATGTGAACTGTACGAATGTCTTGACAGCATTTGCGCTGAAACATAAGTTCAAGCACTCAACTATGACGCTCTGATAGGACTTGGCCCTATTCAAACAATTCAGTGCGTCCAATTATTGTTGTTGACCTAGCAAAAACTTGTTTCTGCAAAGTTGGACATGACGGAATTCTGCGCTACATTGTTGTTGAACCAGCACAAAGTTCGTTTCAGCAAAGTTCTACATGATGTAATTCGGCAGCACTGTGCTGTACATCACATGATCGAGATATTCCTTCCCTCCGTACAGTCCAGTGATTTCACAAAGACCTCATGAACTCGAGTGGATGCATGAGTATGCTCGATTTATTGATCGTCCTTGCTTTTCAAGTAGTCCAGCATTTCTCAGTCTAGACGGTGCGATTTGCCGCAGCACCCCATCTACAATGAGCGAGCACTTCAATTCGATCCCAGTCATCCGAAATTCCCACACACTCCTTTGATCCGTCCACGGCACAATATCCGACTGCAGAACCGAGCATAGCACGTCCCACATTTGTGAAGTGCCGTTTTCAAGGTGGTGGACGTGACGGCTTCACCTCTCGTTGATCCCATCTGTCTCGCCGTCGCAAATGCCGTAGCTACCTTATTCAGTTCACTGCAGTAACAGTTGTATGGAATCGACCATTATTTGCAATACCACTACCGACAGAAACTGTTTATATAAATCGCTTCGCGTTGAAATACCGTACAGTGTTTCGTACACAGCAACCATGGAACAGCAACCCAAACTCACAAGACAGTCAACGAAGGAACGAGTGTCGAAGAAGGTATCTTCCGTGTTTCGTGGCTTCTTCCGCATCACAAACTCATACGAAAGACAGTGGGCTCGTGAACGCAAGGAGGCGTACTCAGGCGAACCCATTGTGTACAAAGTGGGCAAAGGCAAGCCTCAGCCAGTTTCATGCCGGTGTTCTATATGTCCTTGCCACCACATGCAATAAGTTGGCGTTGAACTGTCGGATTAACGCCTGACAATGTACAGTACTGGGCCAACGGATTGTGAGAAGATGTAATTTCTGTTCCCACGTTGAACGTCATTCGTGTATAAAGAGAAAAATACACCCGCTGAACTTCCGAATAAAGGCAACAAAAACTTGGCTAAGTTGTTCAAGTTAAACAGTTAGAGTTAGGTTTATTGTTATTGGAGTTAGAGGCAGAACGGCGCTCTACATGTGTTTGCAAGGGCAGATCGTGCAGTTGCAGGGGAATTTGGTGGACTGTATGTTGCCGACCTTGTAGGCGATCGGCTGGCCGGCGTATGCATGCTTGCGATCGCGGGCCCACTGCTTCTCGTAGGCGTGGTTCGCGAAGCGGCGGCAGCCGCGCGCCGCCGACGAGGCGCTCCTCTGCACCAGCTTCTTCGTGCTCTGCTTCTTCAGCTTGTTTTGCTCCATCATCGCCCGGCTTGACTTGGTCGGCAGCCTCACTTCGGCTGTGCCTTAAAAGTTGATGCCGGTGGAATTTCGATAACGTGGATCATTTCGCGTATTGTCATTGATAGATCACAATTGTTTTTTGCTCCAGCAAAGAGGTTTTCCCTGACTACGGCACCGGTCCGAATTTACAGTGATTTCATTGCATGATGGCATTCTCGTCACATTTGTACTACGTGAATCATCTCCCTATCATCGCCCAGCGATTGGAGCGTAGAATGCTTGCAGAGGGACATGAACCCGACCATGATTGAAGTATGCATGGTGTAGGGATTCCACTTTCTTTGTAACATTCGTGCACTCGCCACCGCGTGTGATGGTGAGGATGATGAGACATTGCTACAGCTCCACTTTCAATGAGAACGAAGAAGATGGTGTACAGTACGGCATCTGAGTAGCAGTTATCCGGCAGCAGCGCAGCGTTCATGATACACAGCTAGTTTGTGTGTTGCAACTAAAAATCTAAATATTGCTAAACGAGATACGAAACAGTAAGCGGTAATTTATTCGACTTCATCTCCTTGCGAAACTGACGTATCGAACATTCGCGACATAGTACGACGGCGGCGCGTCGACGTGCGCGTCGTCGATGTGCACAATGATGGGCTCGGCGCTATCCCTGCGTCGCTCGCGTTGACACTCACGTTCGTACCGTCGGTGGTTGAGGCGTTGGCCGGCGCGATGCGCCTTGGCGCGGGTCCTACTTTCCACTTGTTTCAACGTGTTGCCATTGGGGTGCGAGCCGCTTCCCGATGACGACGTACTCCGTCGGCTGCGATGCAGCCACTTGAGCGTGCCGCTGCTTCCCGTCGTTGTTGTTGGTTGTGCTGTTGAATTCCTCATCTTGCTGCGAGGTTGGGTTGTATTGTGGGAGGGTGCTGGGGTTGTGATTGCGATTTTAGAGGACGTCGGCCAAGAAGTAGTGCGGCGCGTTATATCGCGCTACGTTAGAAGCTGTATTTACACATAGGTGAGGATTCAATGGGCCGCGATTCGCCTTTGTATTCTACACGTCGACAACGCAGCATCCCCCGCCAATCAAACGCCTCGACTTCATCTACATCAATGCACGACGGGCTATTCCCGCGCACATCATTGGCTCCCTCACTTGCACCAGGGTTTCCGGTGATACATTCGACTTGCCGTTTGCAATCGTGGAAGTGAGGAGTCGGCTGCATAACCTGTGCGCTTTTGTGAAACAGGATTCGGTTTTGCATGACTGCTCGAAGTGATTGGTGTGCCAATTCGAACAGGTTTCGTCGGTTTGCGAGATTGGAGGTTGCCTATGTTGACCGTTGGCTAAACCATCCACGTAATCTAATTCCTACAGCGTTGTGACGAGTCGTGCTGGTGCTGTAATGGAGTGTGCAGTGTTTCCGAGGTGTTGTTCCTATCACTTTGCCGCATGCTGTATTTTCCAATAAAATGGCAGATACTGTACCGTGCTGTAACACGGTGGCAGATAATTCCTCCTAAATCTTTGCCCCGATTCGCAATTGCATCCCAATCTGCACTTGTACAGTATGTACCACGAAAAATCAACTTGATCCTGCGCAATCTCCACACCACTCCTGTGCAGTTTACCGTACGTAGATCAGGTCTTCTAGAAAGACCAGGCGTTCTAGATAGATCGCGCAGATTTACAGTACTGAGGGCCGATTGCGTTGATTGGGTTCGCTTGTCCCTCGCCGGGACGTGGTCTCTGATCCCAACCCAATCACTTCTGTTCATATGTTTCTTGTTTTTGAGACCTTTCGAGTCTTACCGCAGTTCACACACTGCTGTGAGCAGCCGAAATGGCCACCCTATTATGAACCGTTCACTTGTTTGTTCGTTTCTTCACGGATTGCATCAACACCCGCACGGTACTGTACATGTACTGTACAGTAGCAAGTCTTCGCTTTCATCCAACGAACAGCTAGATTGTGCATCTCGCACTTCTGCACGTGAGAAAACTTGCAAACACCTGTGGCATATTCTATATTCTCGGTTTCACACCCCATCATCGTTAATCTGCGCATAAACCCGACCGTGCAGATGATGAGGCTTGGAAGAGTGCGAACATGATGTTCCTGTTCGTGAGGTTATCGCGGGTGAATCTACTGTATGTATCGGTTGTACTGTACTGTACATCTTGTGCAAGGGTGCAGTTGTCAAACCCGCAAGATTGCGAATCCACGCAAAAAGCTTTCGGTAGATAGATGCTGACTCCGTTCCCAGATACGGTAGCGGGAGCAAAATGAATGCGTGTACAGTACGGTGCCGATTGCGGCTCCGATAGAGGACCGGGGATCCCTCAATGCTCCGCCTGCCGACGAGTACAAATGTGCCTGACGCGCGTCGTGCGGCGTTGCCTTGGGAATGTGGACAAGTTTGGCACGTGGACTCCTGCTCGTTTCAACCTTGTTACCGACTCTTTTCGTGGTTGCCATTGCGCGCAGTCCTTGATTGCACAGTGTGCGGCGTGAAAGAATCCAGCGAGGGCTGTTGCAATTTGAATTCCTGCAATGAAATGACAGTCTGATACTGTACCTAAAACCCAACGGCGATTGTGCAGATACACTCGACAGGAACGCTGATATCGTTGTTTACTTTGATATTCGTTCCACTCGACTCGGTGGGCGATACCCGCGGTGTCATTCGAAAACGTGAAACAGAGTTGCAAAGAGAGGCGACTTCAAGCGACGGCTCTTCGACTCTACGATGCCTTGTGGATGAATTTTGCCTCGTTGGGAATGCCAAGCCCTAGAATCACATGCCTCACTTCCCAACGTGAACATCTCGGCTTCGCGGAATGATCAAGACTTGGAATGTGCGGACACACGGTAGTGCGCATCATATTTCCTGTTAGTACGCGCATAACGTAAATTGAACTAACAATTATTCGACTTTTTTGCATTTTTGATAAAATCTTAGACTGCAAAATTCAACCTTACCCAGATCAAAAAGGAAATACCTTCGTGCGTTAATCACATTCGATATCAGAACCCAAAACGATTTACTGTGAATTGTATCACCAAGAGAAAAACGAAAAGCCGAGTTACTTTCATTTTGTGTAGCTCGAGAGAGATTGGTTGCATATGCTTGTTAGCACAAACGGTGAAGTTGCACAAAACTTAACACAGCCTAATGTTATCGACCCTGTAGATGATGATGTGTTGGCCTGCGTACGCCTGCTTGCGTTCGCGAGCCTACTGTTTCAGCTACGAATGGTTGGCCATTGGTCTGCAACCGCGCGCAGCTGGTAATGCCCTCTTCTGCATTGTACTCTTCGTGAGATGCTTTTATATAGCAGATTGCTCCGTGACGTTGTTAATGAACCGATTGATGCGCTGTCCGTCTGAGTTGTCGAGGTTTGAAAATGGTAGCCCGCACACGAATGAGAAATAGTCTAGGAAAGCGTGGATCAACTTAAGTGTTCGTAACAGTGACCGACAGGACATAAATTTATGAGGATTTTCTGAATTCACTGCAAACAAATCAAATTGTACGTTGTGAGTTTGCAAACAAGTTGATTCTGAGAAATACAAATTATTCACAGCACAAATACAAATCGGTGATGGAAGATGCCATGGTTTGCTCATTCATTGCACGACATGAATGAGTCGTTGGGTTTTACTCTTCGTGTTGATTGGCGATCAATAAAAGCCCCAATGCGAACAACATTCAACTTCTCAGCAGGGCACTTTTTGGAGGTAAGAAATTAGAGTTACTGTGCAGTGTAGTATAAATTACTCGTTTTTTGCTATGAATTCGATCATCAATGATTTGCGTTTAAATTTCACTTACAGTCTGGGGGAGAAGACGCCAACCTACGGTATTCCTCCATGATTCGGCCGGACTTCACATGTCAGGTTAGGTATTGAGAGATGTAAAACTAATCCACGTTTATGTGACTTGGGCTGCCTCGTACTACACTTGATATGTACTTTTGCTCCAGCCGGTGGATCTGAGCATGCCAACTGCAGCGCAGTGTTCGGCTCTTGAATGTAACCACTTCGGATCGCACTAATATTTCCAGAATTTCGTAAAAAAACAAGGTCTCGTCACTACAGTAGAACACAGGGAACAATAATAACGAGGTCGTTTCACTTGCCGACGTCGTTCATTTTCGAATGGATGCATGTATTATTTGTTGTTACCACCTAATTCCTAGGCAGCAATAACACCTTTCGACAACGTACTGGATCTATGCATTGCTGTTCTTTGTTTGTAGTGGCCACCTCATCCCGACGACAGCTAACCCTTGTGCTCTTAAAAGCTCTCTCGTATCGCCCGCAACTCAGCCACCACCACATCTACACCATCTACAAGCTCATCCTCCTGCTCTAACCTCACCTACATCATCTGTTATGGAACGATTCACCCGTACCGCATCGATTGTCGCCGCCGCGCTGTTGTTCCTCGCGACGAACGCGGCGCCGGTCGAGCCATCGATGCCACCACCCATCACTGGGCTCACCCAACAGCCAAACTTGCCCATGGATTCCCCCGACATCCCACTACTGCTCCCCTCGCCTGCTGAAGATATCCCCGTCGAGTCGCCTGTCATGGAAATGGCGTCACCCTCACCTGAACCCATGAACGAGGGATGTGTCGCGATTGAACATTTGCAGGGCTACGCACTTCAGCACGCACACCACTTCAAGAGACGTGTTCTGTGCGCCGACGGGTTCTGTGCGACACCCAACCACGCGATTATCGTCGACGGCGTGACGACATCGATGAAGCAGCTATGCTCGGGTGATTGGACTTGCGTTGAGACCGAAAAGCTGGTAAACAACCTGAACCTGTTTGCGAACCGACGCGCGCAGATTAGCGACCGAATCGTGGTGACGCCGTACGACGTCCGGTTCCCCCGCTGGTGCGTGTGGGTCGTGCAGGCAATCGAAGGCGTCTGGAACATGCTGTGCAACGTGCCGGTTGAGCTCGTCAGTGTCATCGCGCTCGTTGCCGTATCATTCCACAGCAAACGGTTCGCTGGTGTCATCTCGTACCTCGCGGTTTTGTCCAATAGCAGGCGGAAATCTAAGATTCACTAACAATCTGGTCAGAGATTTCAAATGCTAACGCAGATAGTCATAGTAAACCACTAACTCATCGCTAGTAACTTCCTTATGTTTTCCCCTTTTGCATGAGCACGCCGCTTGCTGTTAGGCGGGGATTCTATGTGTGTGTGTTGGTGAATTCTTTCGACAAATGAAGGTCGCAAACCATAAATGAAAATGAAAAGTGCCCCACCTTCCCTTACAGCCGCCCGAGGCTGCAGCTTCATGTATTTCCGTTGTAGGCACAGTTATGATGTTTCGTGACATACACAACTCTTTTCAATACACGAGACAGTCATCAACTGTCAGTCATGTCCTTAGTGTTAGCTACCTACTCCACCGTTAGCAAGGTGCAGTGCCGACATTGGCTTGTAGTGATGCGCTGCACACACCAATACTGTATGAAGATTCTTGGTTCGTTTCCTTTGAGGAGCACCAGTTTGGTCACCGGTGACGTTACAACCTCACGAGGTTACTCGCCTAGTACTTCCGCCAGAAGCCGTCGCTATGACTTCTCGGAGGTACTGAGCACACAACATCACCCCGAGTACTGCTGATCGTGTTAAGATGCAGTGAAAGGCAAACACTGGCGTCCCACAATGATACAAGTTAATTTACTGTTAAGTTAAGAGGTTTAATAAGTTATCGGGCGGTATCTACTGCATGTGCATGCACGGACAATGCTCGCAATCGCACATCACTTCCATCGTATCGTCCACAGGAATGATAATCGTTCCGAACGAGGAAATCTTGCGTTCACGGCGCCATTGTCGTTCGTACGACCAGTTTGTGACACGAAGCAAGCCACGGCGAGTTTTCGAAATCCTCTTGTGCAAATGCTTTTTCGTCTCGGTTGTTGTGATAGACTTGGGTTCATCATGTTCCTCGTCACTACTCGAACAAGAGGACGGCTGCTTCGGGGCTGGTGGGGGCAGTCTGAACAAAGCGAGCTTTCCCATGCTCTTCGTAGGCGGGGAGTCTTCGTCGGATACAAGCAGGCTGGTCATCGGCTTGGCACATGAGAAGTACACCATGTTGGTAGGCGTTGGGTCGGCTGTGTGGTTGTTTCTGGTGGGGTTGTGTACGGTTCGTTCCCCAATCTGATCGTTTAAGTAGACATCGAAGCAGCTACAAAACGTACGAATCTCGCAGATAATGCCATGAATGCATCAACCGGTGATTCATGCCTGTACTGTACGGGACGGCCAAAGAACATGTCCGAAACAGTCGTTCCTGTCCCACACGAATGACAGCAATGCGCTGCAAATCTACAATGACGCTGCAAAAAACCCTGACGACTCAGCACATTCCGCTTTCCGGCACGCCTATGACGTGTGTTTTCCTGTTCGGAATTGAAACTGTTTTTCTTGACACATTTGATTGTCGTCGTGCTGTCCTGTAATCCCAATCGCCCGTGCGGCGATTGTCGAAAAACGCCATCTATGAGCCCACTCCCCCAATGCATTCCCTCAGCTCTACCGTAGCGGCTTGCTTCCCATTCCCCTGCTTCTGGCATCGTCGCCGATACAGTACCTTCCCTGGGAAGGAATCGTCACTCATAGCAGCGCAGATACTGAACATACGCGGTGCTTTGCCACGGCACTGTACAGAACTGTACATGTCCGTATACTGTACAGTACCCTCTTGCAACATATTCTCAGTTCACCTCGTTTGAGCCATAAACTCTAAGGCGGTTGATGTAATACTCAAGTGCATTTGATTGATCTAGATCATCATTTCTACGATGCAGTAGGCATCTGGACAACCCTGCCGGAGATAGTAGTAGAGATTTTGTTATTTCCTTTCATTTTAGAGTAGTAATAATTGAGACCCTACTAATAGCGCACTTGTGTTCATCCCAATCCTGTTGGTATGTAATCGAGTACATTACATGCAAAAAATCCCAAGGATTCCCCTCCAAGGTAGCCGTTAGGCGTTTAAAGCTCGCAAATGAAGCGCACAAACAACTGATTTAAAAGGAGGTGGAAGCAAGATGGGACTTGACCTTGGAGCAAGGACTGCGTACTCTACCGGTAATTAAGAATCATTGATTCACTCTAAAGCACGTTGAGTAAAACACAAAACCCATCCTTGGAAATAAGAATAGGTCGCAATATTCTGCGACATGACCATGAATGGTGGGTTCGATCCAAATGTGTAGTGTGTTTTCGACCACCGATATACAACTTGACATCGTTCCTAGAAAAACATTCTGTAGGAAAAACGCTACACTACTGGGCATCCGAATGGATTTTGCAAATTTGATTCGAGGCTTCACTATTTCTCGTCGTTAAAAGTTGTAGAAACTGTAGAGCACCACAAGAAACAGTAAGACAAAACATATGGGGAGTATCAAGTAATGGAATGGAATGATCCATTCCTCAAAGAATCAAAGCAATCTACCAGAAATTGGATCGAAGCAAATAGCTCGAGCGCACCAATACGAAACTTGGGTGCAGTATCGGTCTATGCTAAGTCATCACGAATGTGGTTCCCACCGTCCTCATAATTTCAGGTAAAATCTGTGACGCATTTCACATTCCATTCGCCGCATGGATTGCCGCATGCATGTTGCCGCATATTGATGCACACTTTGCAAACTATATAAATCCAAAACTGCAAAGAATTCTTAGTTGCTCATGCACTCCAATCTATGTTAATTCTTGCATACGCACGATGCAGTGCTGACAGTCTTCGTCCATTTGCAAACCAAGTGAAAAGAGACGTAGAATTATCTGCTACGGTAGTCTTTGATTTGCTTGACTATCGTCACATCAAAAACGCCTATCCTACATTCCGTATACGGACCATCAATCACTGTTCTTTTCCACATATTTCAAATCTAGTTCCACCCGTGCTTGATGTGTTTCGACTACTATTCTGAAACTTCTATGACATCTTTAACGATTCACAGAAAGAATAATATTGTAAAGGTCTACGATTTTGATTTCATAATCAAAGCATCAATCTTATTATTCTCTTAGCTTTCCCCTATGACGGGACGAAGGTAAAGCTTACTCGAAAAGTTTCTAATTTGAATCGTGCTGTTCCGTACACGCAGCATAGTTCAAATGTTTGCAGCACAATTCGCCCACTTAACTGAAAAGCTGTCGTTATTGGAAATGCGACGGAAGAATGAACAATCCGTGCCCTATCGAACGATCAAATACAAGCTAGCATTGAGGTACCGACTGATTATGTGAAAGTGGATCCATGTTTAGGTGGTTTCAATATTCTAGCTTTACGTTTTCATATTCATAAAATGTATGGCAGTAACCTGACCACAGTTTATTTGCAATATCGAACACTTAACATGAAATTTCTCGCAATTTTGGTGCATATGCTTCACAGAGAATACAAAATGACTCAAAATATTTTTCAATGTCATCGATAGAGCAATTTGAAAGATTCGTTAGATTTTGCAAAATCTCATGAATGAAGAAGTATAAACATTCGGCGGCTACGTTATACGTTTTGCACCAAACTCATCTAATGTATGATCGAATTTGTTCTCCATTTTATGACCCAGTTGTTGTGTGCGATCAAAATTATTCAAACCATGTTACGACAAATCGGTTCAATCAAATCGAAGTTCAAATTGATGAATACGACTGAAATCCATTCGAATGCCTTCTAATAACGAAAGTACGGTGCTTGAATTAAGATTCAAAACTACCACAATTCTGTTCGAATACCGAATCTTTTCGAGAACTTAGATGGACCGCAATAATGAAATCTTTTTGGTTTCTTCTTTTCTACTGAACAAATCAGAAAAGAGGAATAGAGTTCTTCGATCGTTCTTTTCCATGTTTTTAATGTACCATTTATCAATAACAACCTGGATTTGAATTCACAATTGGAATTGAAAGATTTTATTACTAGAAGTATGTAATGACATTGATGACTTATATTAATAGAATTCATTCCAGAATTTACGGCATGATATGGGTACAGCAAAACTCATGCTGGCATAATAATAGAATTTTATGTAACATAAATCGCAACACGCACTATTAGAACTAGTGGAAGAACTATTACTGCCAAAAGCACTACTTCTATGGCGACAACTTGAATTTTCGGTTTCCGAGAAGCTCAAAACCACTAAAATGATAAAATCAACGCATATTACTCACATACAGAAATCAATATCTTGAACTGTATTGAGAGCAGTGCTTCAGGATGCTCGCAATCCTTTGCAAAATCTTGTGTGAAAGTGCTGTTTTGATTCCTATACTCATTTATTTGAAAAAAATGCAAATATCTCCCGAGATATTGCTATCTGATTGTGTTATTTAAAAATCAGATAGTATTAAATCTAACGAGCTTCTTGAAGTGCATTGTACAGGTCATAGACGCGCTAAATTCAAATAGAATTTTTCAGACTCATGTGAGTTAAAAGGGGTTATTTCATAGATCGATCACATGAGTACATATACTTTGTGTTTTCTGGTTCAATATTCATTGATATACAATATAGGGATTATTTCATGGCGAAGTCATAATCATTTTATTCAGTACAAACAGTCAAGGAAGTTCAACCAGAAAGAGATTACTTTTAGAATACATGCGAAATACTTTCGATGCCGTATAGTTTATTATAAAAGGATTTGAAAACCTGAACGTTTTCGAAGAATCTAGGATAAATTGCAATCTCAACTTCAATGATCATAAGAACTGGTCAACAGAATGGAGGAGGGTTCTAAGATAGTTCCAAGTTGCTGTGATCCAAGGCACTATCGATCACACTCGATGCCGTAAATACGAGTTCTGTACCAATATTTTTTTCAGATGTTGGATATATATGTTCCTCGTAAGTTAGGATCTCCGAGTAGATATCTTACTCACGTTACTTCATTGATCTAAAACGATAAGTCAATAAATAAAAACCGGTATGCGATCTTACATAGTACTCAAATTAACACAGGGTAGTAAAAAAGCTCCTGTTTCGATTCCGATTCTGTGTCGTTCCAATTTGATACTTTTTTCGTATCCGACTCAACATCCGTCAACATTAGCTCATCTGAAATACTAGCTATGGTCTAGCTTTCATTAATCATACATTTCTTACATTCTGCTGATATTTGTTTTCAGGTGCGATAATTCAATAAACTAATAATCGCCTTTTCTCAGAATTATTTAAGCCAATTCATCTACCAAGTTTCCTAGCACTTCCGTCATACTAGCACCAATAATATGTGATCCGCCGAGATCACTTTTAATTTAAGTCACAGTATTCGTAGTTATTTTGGGTTGCACCGCTCGTCCGTGCACCGTTAGGTCCCAAGCCCCAACGTGGTTGAGCGCGAGAGAAGTAATTTGATCTAGGAACAGAGGACGCCTAGGCGTTCTACCACTGATCTGCAGAAATACAAAGTTAGTTGTAGGTAGTTGTGCAAATATAGCTTGCTCGTGCTACCGACCCCGCGTCTCCGCGTCCGTCAGATGTAACGTTGGTCAGCTCGTGCTTAATATTCGTCTTGTTATTTATTTAACCGTCGATCGATAAATATCCGACTAATGACAGGGTGTCCCAATACAGTAACTGCCAAATACTACTAATTAAAACTAGGAGACACACTAATTAAGTCTGATTCTAAATGTAATTGTAACTAAGTTCATGGCTGACAGTATTCAGTTGTAAGTTAGAATGTCATGGAGGAGTATATAAAACGTCATGTCGTTCAGTCTTCGAGACAAGAAACTTTCCGGTTCAAGATTTACAGTTGCTCTTCGATCCAGTTATACTTTGCTTGTAAATATGTAATGTTATAGACAAAATAGATTAATTCTTTCGTAACCGATAGTATTTCGCTGTTTTCTAACTCTTCCGGGAAACGCTAGTAGTAAGGTTCGTTATCCACCATAATCATAAGTGGTTGGACTAAGCTAAGAAGCTCTTCAAGTATTCAGAACATTCGTTCTATTTAACGCATCTTCAATTTTTTTGATTTTTTAGGACAGTGTAAAGTGGCAAGCAGAACGAAGTATTATGCCAGAACTATGTATGGAAAATTATACCCGGTAGCCGATAAAAGCAAATAAATGAATACTTATCAGGAATTCTATGT
>JAAUYH010009817.1_pt1 | contig 19175 bp, 17 predicted proteins | sample 7278061 | NCBI WGS metagenome assembly JAAUYH01 (sample SAMN14350203, study PRJNA611818) | marine sediment metagenome | isolation source: surface marine sediment (0.6m) | place: French Polynesia: Moorea | collected 2018-08 | reverse complement strand
TCAGCTTGGCAAGCCCCTCGTCGACCGCTAAGTAGTCCTGCTTCAGGGCTTCGACGGCTGCCGCCACCCGAGACTTCTCGACCAGCGCGGCCTTGGCCAGGTCATCCCTGCCCTTGCGCACAGCGAGCTCTGCCTTCTCGTCCCAGTCGCGCAGCTCTCGCTCCAGGGATTCGAGCTTCCTGTTCAGATCCTTCTTGTCAGCAATGGATCGCGCTGCGGCTGAACGAACCTCGACCAGCGTGTCTTCCATTTCCTGGATCATCAGTCGAACGATCTTTTCGGGGTCCTCGGCTTTATCCAGGATCGCGTTGATGTTCGAGTTCACGATGTCACTGAATCGCGTGAAAATTCCCATGTCCATTCCTCTGAGTGTTGATTACAGCCACATCGTTGCAGCTTCCGTGCCAATTTTGCCGAATACGTGCTAAATCCCTTAAAAACAATAGCTTAACGTGGAACAAGGGGCCCCGAACTGAGATACTAATTTGGCTATTTTGACCAATTTTTTGTATATTCACCCAACTTTTGGCGAAACTGGCGACAATGAGCCGAGACTTACAGCCTCAGACGATTATTGGCGAGGCTCCGGCCTTCCTCGAGATGCTCGAACACGTGTCTCGGGTGGCGCCGCTCAGCAAACCGGTGCTGGTCGTCGGCGAGCGCGGGACGGGCAAGGAGCTGATCGCCTCGCGACTGCACTTCCTCTCTGATCGCTGGGAAGACACGCTGGTCAAGGTCAACTGCGCCGCGCTGACAGAGTCGATCCTGGAGTCAGAACTGTTTGGGCACGAGGCCGGAGCATTCACCGGCGCCATCAAGGCGCATGTCGGTCATTTCGAGCGAGCCAATGGCGGCACGCTGGTGCTGGATGAACTCGCGACGATTTCTTTAAGGGTGCAGGAGAAGATTCTGCGGGCAATCGAGTACGGTGAGATTCAGCGCGTGGGTGGCAGCGACGTGATACGCGTCGACGTACGTATCGTCGGCTCGACGAACGCCGACCTGCGTCAGTTGGCTGCCGATGGCGGGTTTCGCCAGGACCTGCTCGACCGGCTGGCCTTCGACGTCATCACGGTGCCGCCCTTGAGGGAAAGAACAGAGGATATTCTGCCGCTGGCGTTCGCTTTCGCGGTGAACATGGCAGCAGAACTCCGATATGAGTTGTTCCCGGGTTTTTCGGCGAAGGCATCATCCGCCCTGTTGAAGCACAACTGGCCCGGCAATGTGCGCGAACTGAAGAACACGATAGAGCGATCCGTTTACCGCTCCACGGAACCGCGAAAGCCGCTCAAAGGCATCGCGTTCGACCCGTTCGACTCGCCGTTCAAGCTGGCAGAAACGGCCCGTGCAACGCCGCGCCCTGCGGCACAACGTCGTCCACCCCTGCTGCCGATGGACCTGACGGATCGCATGCGTGAGAGCGAGAAGGAATGCATAGAGGCGGCAATGAGCCGCGCCCGCTTTAACCAGAAGATCGCGGCCGACCTGTTAGGCCTGACCTATCACCAGTTGCGCGGCAAGCTGAAGAAACACGACATCGATACGCGACCGGAGTAATCCGCAGACCGCCGTCGATTCACCGATCAACGCGCGGGCGGTCCATGTCCCGTGCTCAGGACTCGTCCCGATAGCGGCGCACGTAAATCGCCGCCGTCGTGAACAGGCCGCAGACGATCAGTCCCGCCCACAGGCTTGGACTGCTCAGGAACTTGCCGACGTCGATGATGCCCAGCAGGCTGATCATGTTCTCATCGAACGGCATGTCTTCCAGCTCAAACATCGCGAACGTGTTGTCACCGATGTTGAACAACGGCAGGGAAGCCGTCCGCTCGAAGAACGCGTCTGCCAGGAAGCCCGTACCGAACACGATCTTCTCTATCATCGGCAAAATGAAGTACGGCAAGAAGGCAACCAGCAACGGCATGCGCTTGGCCCACGCCGAGACGAACAGGTACCAGCCGACAAACGGCGCCAACCAGATCGGCAGGGCAATGATGAAAATAAATGTGCCGCCCCAGATATCGGCCAGGTCGAGGGACTGCCAGATCAAGAGCCCGGCGTTCCCCCCCTCGGCGTTCAGCCAGATGCTGGCGAAGATCAGGCTCAGAATCTGCGTGACGGCGATCGCGACGAAAGTCACGAGCGGGATCACGATAATCGCGACCAGGAGCTTGGAGACCACCGTCTCCGCATCAGTCACGGGCAGCGAGCGCCAAAACAGGATGCTCTTGTCCTTTCTCTCGGCGTACAGTGAGTCGAGGCTGTAGAAGATGGTCAGGATCCACATGGCCACGACGAAAATCGAACCCAGGCCGGCAACGAAACCGGTCACCATGGCCTTGTGCGCCTCAGGCGGCAGCTCATTGGCACCCATCATCGCGAGATCGACCGATGCACCGAGCGCCGAGATGGCAACCTGGCCGGTGAGCGCTAACAGCAGCATGACGATGGCGATGGCGGCCGGAGTGATATAGATCGAGCGATGTTCCCAGATTTCGCGCTTGATCAGGGCTGGCTGGTTGCTCATCATGCTGATGCCCCCTTGACCTTCGCGACAAAAAGATCCGCGATCGACGGTGTGTGCAGCTCACCGAGCTCGGCCAGCAGGCTCCTGTCTGTCCCTTCGAACAGCATGACCTTCTTGCCGAAGACGTCCCGTTCGTGGATCGGTTTGTAGTTTCTCGCCTTCTCGGCGTTAGCCCCACTGGCAAGCAACTCGACGTAATTCTCGGAGACGGTCTCCATCGGCGCATCGAGCAGGATCTTCCCGTCCACGATGAACATCACGTCGGTCAGGATGTTCTCGATCTCTTCGACCTGGTGAGTCGTCACCAGGATCGTTCGTTCTTCGTCGAAGTAGTCCGCCAGCAGGTTACTGTAGAACTCCTTCCTGAAAATGATGTCGAGGCCGAGCGTCGGCTCGTCGAGGACAAGCAGCTTCGCGTCGATGGCCGCGATAATCGACAGGTGCAACTGCGTCACCATGCCTTTAGAAAGCTCGCGAACCTTCTTGTCGTGCCGCACTTTCGTGCGTGACAGCAATTCCTCGGCTCGGGAGCGGGAGAAATTCGGGTGTACCGATTCGACGTAGTCCAGCAGCTGGGACACGCGAATCCAACGCGGCAGAACGGCGACGTCGGCGATGAAGCAGATGTTCTGCATCAGTTCCTTGCGCTGCTTGAACGGGTCCAGTCCCAGCACGGAGAGATCGCCATCGCAGTCGGTCAGGCCCAGGAGCGCTTTAAGGAGCGTCGTCTTGCCGGCGCCGTTAGGGCCGATGAGGCCGAGGATGCGGCCTTTTTCGATGGAAAAACTGACGTCATCGACAGCACGCGTACTTCCGAAGTGCTTCGACACGTTTCGAGCGGTTACCAGGCTAGTCATTCTTGTTCTCCGGGCCTTCTGCTGAGCCTCTCTTGGCGAGCAGTTCTTCGCTGCTCAGTCCGAGTCGTTCAATGGTCTCGAGGATCTTCGGCCACTCGACGTCAATGAATTTCTGACGTTCATCCTTCATGAGCCGTTTTCGCGCGCCCTCGGTGACAAACATGCCGCGACCTCGCTTTTTCTCGACCAGCCCCTCGTCCACCAGCTCCTGGTAACCCTTGAGTACGGTCAGCGGATTCAGGCGGTACTCCGCGGCCACGTTTCGAACGGATGGCAACGCGTCTCCGTCGCCGAGAATATCTTCGAGAATCATCGTGATAACCCGATCGCGCAGTTGCCGGTAGATCGGCTGATCTTCATTCCATTTCGGATCCATCTGGACTCCGGATGCGGCAAAACTCACCCGCGGTGACCCGTGCTCGCAGCAATTAAAAAGGCGCCGATCCCTGGAGATCGGCGCGGAAGGTCCGTCGCTACTTTACTCGCCTTTCTGACGGAATTTAAACACGTAGACGCCATTAACGATCCAGCCCGCTGTCGGCAGCGGCTGCCTCGAAACCCGATGCCGGAACGTCAGCAACCGTGCTGGTCCGGACGAGTACCTGGCCATGAACGAACGCCACCAGCATCAGCAGCATCACCGCAAAACTGATGACCTCGCTGAAATATTGCTTGATGAACGCTTGCATAGCCGTTGTTCCTGTTGGTGAAGTGGTGTTGTAGTCAACTATAACACTAAACAAGCTTTGTGCAAGCTTTTTTTGACCCAACGAACCCAGTTTTTGCGATGCCCGCGTTATAAATGGGTAGGCGGAAACCTAAACCCTTTTAAAAACAGCCACTTAAGTAATTTCGAACGGAACGTCCAATGAGTGAATCGAGTTTCAGCAGCCTCACCGCGGTCGCGGTTCCCGTCGTTGAGGGCCCGGAAACCCGGCCGGCGCTGTGCAAGTACGGTGGACTGGCCTATGCTCGGGACATGGTCAGGACAGAGGACAGCGCTTTGATGTTGCGCTACGCGCAGGACGGGGACGTTGATGCGTTCGAGACCCTCTACCGCCGACACAAGGATCCCGTTTTCCGTTACCTGAAGCGCCATTGCAGGCACACGGAAACCGCCGAAGACCTGTTCCAGGAAGTCTGGGGCAAGTTGATCCGGTCCAGGGCAAACTACCGGCCGACGGCGAAGTTCACGACCTTCCTGTACCGGGTAGCCCACAACTGCTTCATCGATTACCTGCGGCGCAACAAACGTCACGAAGGTGGCGTGGAGTTCAACGAGCACCTGCACGAAGCCGGCGGCACCGCACTGGATGACGAAGCCGAACGAAACCTGGCGAGACGACGACTCGAGGCAGCACTCGGGACGTTGCCGGACGAACAACGAGACACGTTCCTGCTGTACGAGGAATGTGGACTGTCCCTCGATGAGATAGCCTCGGTGACCGAGAGTAATCGCGAGGCCGTAAAGAGCCGGCTCCGATACGCGAACCAGAAACTGAAGGCTGCGATCGGGGACAAGGAGCGAACATCATGAGCGAAGATCGCATAAACGACATCGCTAGCGACCAGCACGTGAGCGAAACGTATCGTGCCCTCTCGACGGAGCAGACAAGCCCGCAGCTCGACAAGGCGATTCTCGATATGGCGCAGGCCGGCGCCCCTAAGAAAAGCCTGTCGAGACTACTGGCCATCAAACCGCTTGCCTGGGCCGCGACCGTTGTTCTTACCGTCTCCATCGTCTTCCAGTTACAGCAACAGGAAGTCACGGAATCCCTGATCTACGAGGATGACGTCGCAGTCGAAGAAGAAGCGGTTGTGGGCGCGCCGAGAAAAGACGAGGACAGTGCTGGTTTGAGCGACATGTCGACATTCGCTCCAGCCGCGAGCGCACGTTCCAAGCTTCAGGAAGTCGAGGCGATGATCGTCGAACAGGACTCAGCGGACAGCGTATCGCCGGAGCCAGCGGCGGAACTCGGCGCAGCCGCCGAACTCGGCCGGATGCAGCGAGCGCCTCAGCCGCGCTTCTGCGAGGAGACAGAGACGGTGGACGCCAGCAGCTGGTACCAGTGCATCCTGCGACTCGAAGAGGAAGGCAAATTCGACGAGGCGGCGTCCGAGCGCACGAGGCTATTCTCCGAATTTCCGGATTTTCAAGTTCGTTAAACCGCTATACCGGTGATCATGATAAGCGTCCTGACGGATGCTAGAATCCGGCGGACAGGCGCTGCTGGAGCGCCAGCAAGCAGGAAAACACCATCATGAAATCACCCGTTCGCGTCACGATCACCGGAGCGGCTGGCCAGATCGGCTACCAGCTCGCGTTTCGAATTGCCTCTGGCCAGATGCTCGGCTCAGATCAGCCCGTCATTCTCCAGCTGCTCGAGATCCCCCCGGCGCTGCCGGCGTTGAATGGCGTTGTCATGGAGCTCGACGATTGCGCGTTCCCGACGCTCTCAGGCGTCGTAGCCACCGACGATCCGAATGTCGCGTTCAAGGACACCGACTACGCCTTGCTCGTCGGTGCACGGCCGCGCGGACCGGGTATGGAGCGCAAGGACCTGCTTGAAGCCAACGCGGCAATCTTTTCCGTGCAGGGCAAGGCGATCAATGACCACGCCAGCCGTGACATCAAGGTACTCGTCGTTGGCAACCCGGCGAATACCAATGCGCTGATCGCGAGCAGCAATGCACCCGGTATCCCGGCCGCGAATTTCACCGCCATGACCCGACTGGACCACAACCGGGCGATGGCTCAGCTGGCCGACAAGACGGACAGCCACGTCAACGACATCGAGGGCATGATTATCTGGGGGAATCACTCGGCGACGCAGTACCCGGATATTCACCACGCCACCGTTGGCGGCAATGCGGCCGCGTCACTGGTCGACGAGCAGTGGCTCGTCGATGATTTCATCCCGACGGTCCAGCAGCGCGGCGCCGCGATCATCCAGGCGCGTGGCGCTTCTTCCGCGGCATCCGCCGCCTCGGCCGCCATTGACCATATTCACGACTGGGCGCTGGGCACGGGCGACAAGTGGGTATCGATGGCCGTGCCGTCGGATGGAAGCTACGGCATCGAGCCGGGCGTCATTTACAGCTACCCGGTGCGTTGTGACGGCGGCAGCTACACGATCGTCGACGGCCTGGAAATCAGCGATTTCAGCCGGGCCCGCATGGATGCCACAGAGCAGGAACTGCGTGAGGAACGCGCGGCTATCGAGGAATTGCTCTGACCCTGACGACCTGACGGTCTCTTACCGGGCGGTCCAAAAACGGGGCCCCGTGAGGCCCCGAAACGGGCTATCGAATACGTTAAATACTCAATGGCGCGTCTGGCAGGCGGGTGTTAGGGTTGAAGGGTTAATCCTTAACTCGAGGTGCACTCAGTGATGGCAGTCAGCCTTTTCTGGTTTCTGCTTTTCGTGGGCGGAGGCCTGTTTCTCGCCTACCAGCGAATCGACCTTAAGACATCAACGTTCCTGACGGGCGCAGCGCTCGTCGCCTACACCTTCCTCGGTGACGGAGGTTTCCTCTGGTTGCTCCTTTTGTGGGCAGCTTTCGGGCTCATGGTCTTGCCGAATATCGTGGAATTCAGGCGCGAGAAGATTACGAAGCCGCTGCTGGACGTCTACCGGACCATGCTGCCGTCGATGTCCGATACCGAACGGGAGGCACTCGAAGCCGGCAACGTCTGGTGGGACGGCGAATTGTTCTCCGGTATGCCGAACTGGGACCGTTTGCTCAGCTACCCGGCACCGAAACTCTCCGAGGAAGAACAGGCCTTTATCGACGGACCGTGCGAAGAGCTCTGTCGCATGCTCGACGAATGGGACATCTGCCACGAACGGGCCGACATGCCGAAGGAAGTCTGGGACTTCATCATCAAACATCGCTTCTTTGCGATGATCATCCCGAAGCGCTATGGCGGCCTCGAGTTTTCCGCTTATGCCAACGCCTGCGTGACGATGAAGCTGGCGGGCCGAAGCTCGACAGCCTCATCGACAGTCGGCGTACCGAATTCTCTGGGGCCGGCCGAGCTGCTGTTGCATTACGGCACCGAGGAACAGAAGGACCGTTACCTGCCGGGCCTTGCCGACGGCAGTGAAATACCGTGCTTCGCACTGACGTCGCCCCAGGCCGGGTCCGATGCCGCATCGCTCATCGATTCCGGCGTCGTCTGCAAGGGCATGTGGGAAGGCGAAGAGATTACCGGCATTCGGCTGAACTGGGACAAGCGCTACATTACGCTCGCTCCGGTCGCGACTGTCCTGGGTTTGGCGTTCAAACTCTACGACCCGGACCACCTGATCGGTGAGAAAGACGAGTACGGCATCACCGCCGCGCTGATCCCGACCGACACCGAAGGCGTAACGATCGGGCGCCGTCACTACCCGCTGACGATCGCCTTCCAGAATGGCCCGACGTCCGGCAAAGACGTCTTCGTTCCGCTGGACTACATCATCGGCGGACCCGAGATGGCTGGCAAAGGCTGGAAGATGCTGGTCGAGCTGTTGTCCGTCGGCCGCGCGATCACGCTACCGTCGACCGCCGCTGGTGGTGGCCAGGCCGCAGCCTACGCGACCGGCGCCTATGCCGTGATTCGCAAGCAGTTCAACACATCGATCGCCAACTTCGAAGGCATCGGCGAGGCGCTGACGCGTATTGCCGGCCATGCCTACATCATGAACTCGGCCGTATCGGTCACGGCGGGCGCGATCGACAGGGGCGAGAAACCGGCGGTGCCTTCGGCAATCCTGAAGTACCACTGCACCGAACTCGGCCGCAAAGTGTCTAACGATGCGATGGACGTGCACGGCGGCAAGGCCGTCATGATGGGTCCGAGCAACTACCTCGGTCGGTCCTACATGGCCACGCCGATCGCTATAACCGTTGAAGGCGCCAACATCCTGACCCGCAGCCTGATCATTTACGGGCAGGGCGCGATTCGCTGCCACCCATTCGTGCTGCGCGAGCTGCATGCTGCGGCGGACGAAGACACGGACCAGGGGCTGATCGAGTTCGACGATGCGCTGTTCGGCCACATTGGCTACGCGATCAGCAACATGGCGCGGGCATTCACGATGGCGTTGACTCACGCGAAGTTCAGCAAGGTGCCGCTGAATACGCCGACACGTCGTTTCTACCAGAACATCAATCGCTACAGCGCCGCGTTTGCGCTCGCTTCCGACTTCGCGATGCTGACACTGGGTGGCGCCCTGAAGAAGAAAGAGCTGCTTTCGGCGCGCCTCGGCGACGTGCTGAGTTCGATCTATCTCGCTTCCTGCGTGCTCAAGCACTTCGAGAACCAGGGTCGGCGAGCCGTCGATCTTCCGCTCGTCGAGTGGTCGGTACGAACGCTGATGTACCAGGCACAGGAAGCGCTGCACGCTTTCTTAAGGAACTTCCCGAATCGCTGGGTCGCAGGATTCCTGCGCGTGCTGATCTTCCCGCGTGGCCGCACCTACTCGGCGCCCTCCGATGAGATCTCGGCGCAGATCGTCAAGCTGATGACCATGCCGGGAGAAGCCCGCGACCGTTTGAGCGAGCTGGCGTACACGACACTGGAACCCGGTAATCCGCTCGGCCTGCTCGAGGAAGCCCTGCAGATGTCACTGGAGATGGAGCCGCTCGAGAAACGCCTGCGACAGGCGCATCGCGAAGGGCTGATCAAGTCGGAGTACCTCGGCGCGCAGATTGATGATGCCGCGAAGGCCGGCGTGGTCAACGACGAGGAAGCGGGCAAGCTGCGCGTTTTCCACGACAAGGTGCTGGCACTGCTGGCAGTGGACGACTTTGCGCCGGAAGAACTGGCACGCTCGCAGACTCCTCCAACGCCGACACCAGCGGCCACAAAGAATAAGGCCACGAAGAAGACAGCGCCAAAGAAGGCGGCCAAACGGAAGAAGGCGCCACGCAAGAAGACGGCGGCGAAGAAGGTAAGGAAGGTATCCGAAGACTGACGGCATGACGCGCCGCCAGGGGCCTATTCTCGAGACTACGATCGTCGTCGACAACGAGGCGGCGGTCGGGCTCGAGGCCTGGCTCGGCGATTACCTGTCCGCCTTTCGCACTGATGCCGGAATCGTCGATGTTCAGTTGTTCACCGCGGCCACCGGCGAGCGGACGTCGCATGTCGCGCAGTTCTCTTTCGAATCTGATGAAGCCATCGATGAGTTCATGGTGGCCAGGCTGGCGGGTCTCGAACACGATATCGACGAGGCCGCGGCCGGAACCGCCGTTTCTCACAGTTCGCGGGTGCTGCGTGAGGATCGAAGCCAGAACATTCCAGGCAAGGACATCTGTCTGAACTGCGAGACACCGCTCAGGGGACAATACTGTGCCCAATGCGGCCAGCGCTCGCAGAGTCGCCTGATTAGTTTGTGGGAATTGATCACCGACGCGTTCGGCGACCTGTTCGAACTCGACTCGCGGCTGTGGAAGACGTTGGGACCGCTACTCATCCGCCCGGGCCGACTGACCGCTGACTACCTGCAGGGCAAGCGCGCGCGCTTCATGCCGCCGTTTCGCACCTACCTCGTACTCAGCCTGCTGTTCTTTGTCGTCGCTTTCTTCGATCCGCGCGAGGACCTGGCCATCCTCTATGCGGAAGACCCGGTGCCCGAGCAGATTGCGGATTCTGATAGCAGCACAGAGGCCGATACGGGCGGGACGGAGTTCGATTTCACGCTCGGCGACGAGGATGCCGAGGACGAAGACGACGAACCGGACTTCGATGTCCTCGTCGGCGGTCAGCCCGTCGAGGACGGCAACTGTCAGATCGACGATGAAGACATGATGGATATGCCAGGCTGGCTGCAACGTCGACTGACAAAGCAGCGCCTGACGCATATCTGCCAGCAGGCGACCATGGACGACGGCGAGCAGCTGCTCGAAAACGTGCTCGACAATATCCCCGCTGCATTGATTGTGTTGCTGCCGCTCATGGCTTTCGCGCTAAAAGCGCTGTACCCGCTGTCGCGCCGCTACTACGTGGAACACCTGCTTTTCTTTGTGCACTTTCACGCGTTCTTCTTCCTGTTACTCACCCTGCAGATACTCTGGATACGCACGATCGCGATGGTGAACCTCAACGACGCGATCGGCATCCTTCCCGTCGTCGTGTCTTCGTTCTACATACCGGTATACCTGTTCAAGTCGATGCGCCGGGTCTATGGACAGGGCTTCCTCCTGACGCTGCTCAAGTACCTGGTGCTGCTCGCCGTATACGCAGCCGGTTTCACTGCGACGATGCTGGGCGCCTTCGCAATCGCCGCCTTCTCGATCTGACGGGACCGAACGACCCGCGAACACCACTGGCTCATTTGACTTGGGCCACGGCCGCGCCTTCTAATATCGGGCCAGCCAGTCCAAGGAAGCCCCATGTACAGAACACTGCCCTTACTTGCCGCGACGCTCGTGGCCCTGTCAGCCTGTTCGTCGGAAACCAGCGCACCCGCCGAAGAGCCGGTCGCCGACAGTGTTACCGAGGCCGGCAGCGAAGCCGAAGGCACCCCGGTCGCTTTGCCTCGCAGCGCATCGCCGGAGGGAGCCCGCGTATTTTTCATTACACCGGCCGATGGCGATACGGTGCAGAGCCCCGTTGCCATTGAGTTCGGGATCGAAAACATGGAGGTCGCTCCGGCAGGTCAGGACACTACGCACTCAGGCCACCACCACCTGATCATCAATGCTGAGCTGCCTCCGCTGGACCAGCCGATCCCGGCAGACGACAATTACCGGCATTTCGGGGACGGCAGCACCAGCGCCAGCCTGGAGCTGGAACCGGGCACCTACATGCTGCAAATGCTGCTGGGAGACTACCTCCACATACCGCACGAACCGCCGGTTTACTCCGACCCGATCACAATTACCGTGGAATAACAGTTGAGTGCCCTCCTCGGGCCATCTAAAATTCGGGCCCGAGGAAGTTCGAACGCTCATGAGTATCACAAGACCCCAGATCGGCATTAGCGGCCTCGCCGCGTATGTGCCCCCCTATCGAGTCTGGCTCGAAGACTGGTGCGACTGGACAGGGCAGAAATGGCCGAAGATCCGCGATGTCGTTGGCCGGAGCTTTCGTGTGCGCGGGCCGGAGCACAGCGTCTATACGATGGCTGCTACGGCCGTCATGCGCCTCATCGATCAGTACGATATCGACCCGACACGGGTGAAGTTCCTGGGATTGGGTACGGAATCGAGCGCCGACAACTCAGCGGGCGCGATCATCATAAAGGGCATGATCGATCGCGCGCTCGAAGAGCGCGGCATGCCGCCGATCTCGCGAAGCTGCGAGGTGCCGGAGTTCAAGCACGCCTGCCTCGGCGGCGTTTACGGCATGAAGGGGGCGATTCGCCACCTGGCTCTCGATGGCGCCGGCAGCCAGGCGATCGTCGTCTGTGCCGACATCGCCGAGTACGCACTCGGCAGCAGCGGCGAGCCCACGCAGGGCGCAGGCGCTGTTGCGATGCTGCTCGAGGAGAACCCCAAGCTCGCCGTAGTTGACCTGATCGGATCAGGCTCGGCCTCGGACTACCGGGTTATGGACTTCCGCAAACCGATGCTACGGTTCAAGTCGCAGGGGATGACCGACACGCATCACGTCCAGGACTTTCCGGTCTTCAACGGTAAGTACTCGACAACCTGCTATGTCGACGAGACGCTGCACGCGCTGGAAGACATGTACAGCAAGCGAGGGCTCTCGCCGGCCGAATACCTTCGCTCGCTCCGGACGGTGTTCATGCATCGTCCTTACCGGCGCATGCCGGAGACCGGTTGGGCGATTTCCTACCTGTTTGCCTTGTCGACGGGTAGCGACGCCGATCGCGCCGAGTTGGCGTCGTATTGTTACGAGGCCGGCATCGATCCTCAGGAGGTCGTCGACGAGATGGCGAACAAGCCCTCCGTCGCGAAGCTCGCCAACATCGAGGAGCACCAGCTAGAGGCCTATCCGAAGGCGATGGCCGTCTATCGGGTATTCCGCGCCTCGCGCCATTACCGTCGCGAAATTCTCGACAAGCTCTCGTTGGGCAGTGACACGATGCTGGACCTGGGCAACCTGTACACGGCGGCGTTGCCGGCATGGATGGCCGCCGGGTTCGAGCAGGCGCTGGAGGAAGACAGCCTCAAGACCGGCGAGGAAATTCTGACGCTGGGTTACGGGTCCGGCGACGCCGCCGAGGTGATTCCGTTCTACGTGGCGCACGGCTGGCGGGAAGCGTCGGCTGCCATCCAGTTCTCCGAAGCAATGACACCGGTGATTGACCTCAACGAGAAACAGTACATTGCGATGCATGAAGGCGGTCGGCCGGAGGGAATCGATTACGTTCCCAACCGGGAGTTTGTCATTGCCGGCGTCGGTCATCGCCAGGAACGGCACTTCGCCGACTACGGTATCGAGTACTACCGCTACGCTTCCTGAGTCAGCGCTTCCGCCGGGCGACGCTAGATGTACCGAGCGAGCACATCGCTGTGTTCGTCCAGAAGCGTCCGCCATTCCAGCTTGAACCACGGCGTGTAGCTGTCAGGGTCATTCTGCAGCCGGTCGGCCATCGTCCCTGCGGGAACGAATTTCACGGCCTCGATCTCGTTGGCGTTGGGCACGACCTCGTCATCGATCCTGCCGACGAACACGTGGCACAGCTCGTGTTCCGATCCCGCCTCGCTGTAGTTCGCCTGGTACTTAAAACGGTAGACGTACTCGAGCTCGCTTTCGAGATTCAGTTCATCATCGAGGCGCCTGCGCGTGGCCACCTCCATCGACTCTCCGACACGAGGATGGCTGCAACAGCTGTTTGACCAGAAGCCTGGCCACAGGCGCTTGTCTCGCCCACGTTGCTGCAGGAGCAGCTCGCCCCTGGCGTTAAAAAGAAACACCGAAAAGGCACGATGCAGCCGTCCGTCACCGTCGTGAGCGGCCGCCTTCGACAACCGTCCTACAGGATTGTCGTTACTGTCCACCAGTATCAGCTCTTCGGCCTCTGATGAAACGATTCGATTAGCGCTTTGCATTTGGGGTTCGGATGCTTACGAGACGGTCAATTCTATACAGTCGAAACCGGCATGGCGAAGCGCTGCGGCAACCTCACCCTGCCGTTCCGGACACAGCGCGACGATAGAACCGCCGCCACCCGCGCCCGTCAGCTTCGCGCCCAGCGCACCGGCGCGACGGGCCGTGGCGACCATGCGCTCGAGCTCGGGTGTAGAGACTTCGATGGCATTCAACAGTCCATGCGCGACGTTCATCTGCTGCCCGAGCTCGACGAGATGACCCGCAGCCATCGCATCGGCGCCGGCCAGCGCCAGCGCGTCGATCTCGTCAAAGATCTTCGAGTAGCGGGAACCGGGGAGCTCCGAGCGCCGCCGGACTCCGGCGACGACCTCGTGCGTCAAGCCTCGTTGATGACCGCTGGCCACGACGAGATCCATCGGTTCGGCCGGGTGCAGCTCACGAATCTGCAAGCCCTTCTTGCGCTGGAACAACAGCGGCTTTGCATAGGTCGACACGGTGTTATCGACACCGGACGGCGTGCCGTGCGCGAGCTTTTCGCACTCGTAGGCGATGCGGTTCACCTCGGTGTCGTCGAGGCCCAGCTTCAACGCCGCGTCGAATCCCCGGACGACAGCAACGGCAACCGCCGCCGACGAGCCGAGCCCCATGGCGCGCGGCAGCGACGAACGTATGACGACCCGGTAGTGGCGGTCTTCGACGCCGAGCTCGCGGATAACGCAACGAATCGCGCCGGCCGCACCCTCGTCCGCGGCCGGATCCGCCGACAGTTCAACACGCGCCCTCCAGTCGGGCACTTCGACGGTCGTGCGCCCTTTCGCCGGCTCGACCCGCGCGTACACGGCATCCCGGACCGGGACCGCAAGTGCATGCTTGCCATAAACGACGGCGTGCTCGCCGAGCAGGATCACCTTGCCCGCGGCCGACGCGCCGGGCTTCGAGTCCGCCTGCTCGCGCGCCTTCAGCTCGTCGAGAATTTCCGCAGCTTTCCAATCCTTGATCTCGCCACTCGCGACCAGCTTGGCGCTGGCCTCGTCGAACAGGTGTGCGGGCGTCCCTGCAGCAGCCACCAGGCTCCTCGCGTGCAGTCGCATATGACCGTGCTGTATGCCGCTGCTCGCCAGCGCGCGCAGCGCGGCAAAGTTCTGCGCCAGGCCGACGGCGGCCATCAGCTTCGCCAACTCGCCGGCCGAGCGAACGCCCGTCATCGCCAACGCCATCTCTGCGGCCGGATTGGCGGCCAGCGTGCCGCCCACCGTCCCCACCTTGAGCGGCAGGCAGATCTCGCCGTGCAGGTCGCCATCATCGCTAACGGTCCATTGTGTCAACGGCTGATACCGGCCGCTGGAGGCCGCGTAGGCATGCGCGCCCGCTTCGATCGCCCGCCAGTCGTTGCCGGTCGCGATCGCCAGCGGATCGATGCCGTTCATGATGCCCTTGTTATGCGTCGTTGCCCGGTAGACGTCAGCACGAGCGATATCGTTCGCCAGCACAATCGCGTCCCTGAGCTCTGTCCCCGATCGTCCGGTAGCCAGCAACATCGATAATGGATAGGTCACGCTCGCGGTAACGAGGGAACGATCCGCCAGGTTCGACAGAATGCGCATCGCGATCTCGCCACCGCTGATCGCCGCGATGTCCGGTGCGATTGCCTCGCAGATCGTATTCACAAGATTCGCGCCCATTGCATCGCAGGTGTCGACCAGCACCGTTACCGTAACCGCCGGCTTGTCGTCCGGGAGCTCGAGTTCGCGGAACTCGATATCCCGCACGCCGCCGCCGCGCTCGGCCAGCCGCGGGTGCACGGCATTGGCCGCTTTCAGCAGCTTGTCGCGCTCCGCTTCGAGGCACTGCAGTGCAAAGCGCGAGTCCTTGAGCTCACTAACGTGGACCTGACCGGCCAGCATCGATTCATCGCAATGCGCATGGAAGCCGCCGGTGCGGTGCGCCAGGCGCGCCGCGGCGGAGAGCCCGGCGACAATCGATGGCTCCTCGACCACCAGCGGTACGATGTAGTCCTGCTCGTTGACGATGAAGTTTGGCGCAACGGCGAATGGCAGCGCGAAACAACCGACGACATTCTCGATCACCTTGTCCGCAGCCGTCGGCGAGATCAGGTGGCGACCGTCCCGCAGCGCATCCGCGGACGCCTCGTCGAGCCATCCTTGCTCCTGCAGCACATCAATGCGCTCCGACACGCTCATGCGGTACAGGCCGCGAACCCTGGATCCTTTCATGTCAGTCATTGCGACACACGGGCGCCCAGCGGGTCAAGCTCGATATCGAGTGGGTGAAATCCCAGGGACTCGGCAACGGACGAGAACACCTCGACGCTCATGCGGTCACTACCAAACACGACACCGACGTCGCCACCGCCGGCACCGCTTGGCTTGTAAACGAGCTCGAGCTCTCGCGCCGATTCCGCCATCCGGTCGTGGCCTGCACCGAAAATGTCCAGCTCGTGGGCATCGCTGAAGTGCTTGAGCGCGTCGACATAGCGCCTGAGCTCGGTGAGGATCGACTCCGCATGCGACGTCCTCCAGCGCTCGACGAGCCTGGATGAAGCCTCAGCCAGGTCGAGTCGCGTCGGGTCCTTGGCTGCCGAACCAAGGCGCGCTAAACGCGCTCGTGTGTCCGCGGAAACGCCCGAGTAGTAGAAGCAGGCATGGAGATCCTCCGGCCAGTCCAGCAAGAGCCAGCCCGACTCACCCATCCGGTACTCGATAAGACCACCGGCAAGGGACGTGGCAACATCGACGCCCGAGCCGCTGCCACCCTGGAATTCGCGATGCCCCCCCACTGCCGCGACCATCGGGTGCGAGTCCTGCTCATCGCATTCGGACAGGGCGAACGCCAGCGCAGCCGATAAAGCAGCGCTGGATCCCAAACCGAGTTTGTCGCCGTTGTCCTTGTCGCGGAACGCCTCGGTATCGAGTGTGAAACGGCAGGTGTCGGTCAGGCGTACACCGCCGGCGGTCAGCACCGCCTCAAACAGCGCGTAGTCCTCACCTCCGTCGAGCCAACGAAGCCCTGACGGCTCGATTGTAAAGCGACCGATCGTCGCCGAGAAGCCGGGTGCTTCGACGATATGATGATCTTCGTCGCCGGGCTCGACGCGTACGACCGCGCGTCGATTGACGGCCATTGCGACAGCCGGCGCGCCGTCGAGTACGGCATACTCACCCGAGAGGACGGCCTTGCCTGGCGCGCTGGCGACGATCGAACGACGCATCTACCTGAGCCTTGCGCCTTCGCCGAGACCGCTTCGCAGAATGTCCCGTACACCGTCGGTCGCGCGCAGCGCTGTTTCTACCGTGTCGGTATCCGCCGTGTCGCAAACCGCTTTCACCTGCGGGCCGGCGTCTATCGTGAAGAACACGTCGACGCCGTCGGACTGCAGCTGCCGGATGGTTTGCAGACAGGCCAGGGTTGCATCGTTCCAATACACGATCGGTGGTCTCGACGACCACATGACGGAGTGCATCTTGAGGCAGTTGTGTTCCGCGACAGACGCAAGCGCGGCGAAGTCTCTGGCCGCAATTGCGTTGCGGGCACTGGCGAGATCGTCGGCCTGGTCGCCCACCCAGCGGTCGTAGAAGGGTGATGTCCTGCGGCTGATCTCCATGGCCTCGGTCGAGCCAACGGGTTTCGGTCCGGTTTCAGTCACTGCAACGACCACGTCGAGCGGCCAGGCGTCGGCCGGCAACAGCTCGCTGACAACGACAGCGTCCCCGCTATTCTCGAGCTCAACGAAGCCCCCGTAGAGCGACCGCGCGGCGCTGCCGGAGGCCCGGCCGGCGAGGTTGGCAAGCTCACCGACGGAACGCTCGATTCCCATCGCCGCGCTCGCGGCCACGACAACGGCGGCGAACGACGAGGCTGAAGACGCGAGGCCGGCGGCAATCGGGAAGTTGCATTCACTGCTTATCCGGGCCCTGGGCCGATCTCCGCCTGCGGCGATATCAATCGCATGGCTCAATCTCGGCAGGAGCTTGTCGTTCTGCTCGTTGTTGAGGTGCAGCTCGTCCTGTTCGAGGTTGTCCTCGAACTCCACCGTCATGCTGGTGAACAAGTCCGATAGGGTTATCGAGATCGATCCGACAGCGGGGAGATTCAGTTCTGTATCGCGCTTTCCCCAGTACTTGATGAGGGCAATATTGGGTTGGGCGGTCGCCGTTTCCCGCATGATTCTGTCCGCTTGCGAAAGCAGGCGATTATAGCCCACCGGGACTCGGGTCGCGGCAGCCAATCGTGTACGCTACGCCATCTGTCAGGAGAGACCTTTGTTCGACGAGCGCATCAGGGAATACACCCAGCGAATCAATGACCGGCTGGACGACGCATTGCCCGGCGACCGGCAACCGCCTGCGCGACTGCATGAGGCCATGCGCTATGCCGTCTTCAACGGTGGTAAGCGTGTGCGTCCGCTGCTGGTGTACGCCGCCGGTGAGAGTCTTGGTGTCGAGGCTGAACTCCTCGATGCGCCGGCCGTTGCGATCGAACTGATTCACGCGTTCTCGCTCGTGCATGACGACCTGCCCGCCATGGATGACGACGACCTCCGTCGCGGGCAGCCGACCGTGCATCGGAAATTCGACGAAGCAACCGCGATTCTCGCCGCCGATGCATTGCAACCGCTGGCTTTTGCCGTGCTCGCGCGTGCAGACGGAATACCCGCGGAAAGGCGCCTCAGACTGATAGACATCCTTGCCACGGCCTGTGGCTCTCTCGGAATGACCGGCGGGCAATCGCTCGATCTCGACGCGGAGGGCAAGAAACTGAGTCCTGCGGATATCGAGACGATGTTTGCGCTCAAGACGGGCGCGCTGATCGAAGCGTCGGTGATGTCTGCGGCGACACTGTCACCAGACATAGACAAAGACGAGCGGCTGGCGATCCGGACCTTTGCGGAGTCGCTTGGGCTGGCCTTCCAGATCAGGGACGACATTCTCGACGTCGAGGGCGATACCGAGGTCATCGGCAAGCCGGCCGGCAGCGACAAGAAGCTCGACAAGTCCAGTTATCCATCGATTGTCGGACTGGAAGCATCGCACCAGCGATGTAACGAGCTCATGAGTACGGGGCTGGCCGCTATCGACCGTTTCGGCGACTCAGCAGAGCCATTGCGCTGGCTCGCACACTTCATCGTGGAGCGACGCAACTAGTGGATACCCGATGCGTCCTGCACGTGGATATGGATGCGTTTTATGCATCGGTTGAACAACGCGACAACCCGGAGCTGCGTGGCAAACCCGTCGCCGTAGGCGGGACCAGTAACCGGGGCGTCGTGGCCGCAGCCAGCTACGAGGCTCGTGAGTTCGGCGTGCGATCTGCTATGCCGATCCGGGAGTCGCTGCGTCGTTGTCCGCAGCTCGAACGCGTCAGGCCGCGCATGAACGTCTATAAGGAGATATCAAAACAGGTCTTCGACGTCTTTCGATCCTTTTCTCCGCTCGTCGAAGGTCTGTCGCTCGATGAGGCGTTCATTGACGTAACCGACAGTTTGCGGCTGTTTGGCAGCGGCGAATGCATCGCCGCTGCGATAAAGGAACAGGTGTTCGAGACGACGGGGCTCTGCGCATCGGTCGGCGTTGCTGCCAACAAGCTCGTCGCCAAGATCGCATCTGACCTCGACAAACCCGACGGTCTCGTCGTCATACCCGCCGACCGTGGAAATGCCCGCCGTGCTCAGGCGGGACAGCGTTTCCCTGCCGATGCCCGGTATGACGGACACCGGCAACGGGTCGAGCACAGCATTCACGCGGTCAGCGGGTATGACGAC
>JAAUYH010125240.1_pt1 | contig 19181 bp, 13 predicted proteins | sample 7278061 | NCBI WGS metagenome assembly JAAUYH01 (sample SAMN14350203, study PRJNA611818) | marine sediment metagenome | isolation source: surface marine sediment (0.6m) | place: French Polynesia: Moorea | collected 2018-08 | reverse complement strand
TACCATCGGGAATATTGCCACCACTAGCACCATTGCCACCAAAAAGTCCTGGGAGTTTCCCCCCTTTGACGAAATCAAAGTCATCAGCAAAACGAAGATAGTAGCTTAATCTCAAAGAGTCATGAGGAGATATCCCTAAATCAGCATAAAATTGGCTTCCCCCTAGAGGGGCATTATCTTTACGGGATACGCTAGGACTAGCAGACCCTTGAGGATAATTTATGCGCAGCACGCGCTCAAATCTGCCACTAGAATCTGTAATGATTTCCAGATTGGCTAAACCCCAACTCTTTTCTGGTTTAATTGCCCAGTTTTCCTGCCAATTAGCATTATCAAATTGGTCATACCAAAGCTGTTTAACAACAGGACTAGAATCAATTTTACCAACAATCGGAGGAGAGCTAGTAGGAGAAGAAATACCTGAGCTAGACTGACGACAACTATTTAAATGAAAAATGGAAATAGCTGTTAATATTAGGACTAAAAATGATTTAGTTGGTTGGGTTCTCATCTATAAGCAGTTTTACTGAATGGAAGAGCCAAAATTTGTTGTTATCGTTTAGAGTTTACTTATTTTGAGCGGTTAATTGCTTTATAGCACTTGGTCTATTCAGTATATTGTGGAAAGACTAGGTGAAAAGAGTGACTACTCCCGTGGGGTAAACCCACACGGGCTTCCTTACCTCGCGATAAGGCATTCGGAGCCCCACGCCTTTTATCTAGAACACGTTGGTACAAGCGATGATACATCTCCCACCGTTGGTTCCCCGACAGATCGACAAGAGAAGGCAATTTATTTCCCCGAAAGTCCTTCGGTACTACTCCCAATCTTTTATTCAATTTCTGTCTATTTCCCTAGGTATGTCGCCCCTGTCAATCAGGTATTTGTCCTTGGTCGAGCATCTAGGTTGGGTAGTTCCCAATCCTGGGTCAATGTCAATAATGGTTGTTACCTTACGCCCAAAATATATTGTACAACGTCCCTTCGCTTTGTTATATAAAGATTCTGTATCCAATCTGTAAACCTATGACTCGTGATTTATCGCGCACAGCGAACATCCCGTCCCGTTTAGGGGACGGGAATTCCCGCTCGCACTTTAATTACGTTTCCTATCATGATTTTTGTTTCAGTGCGATTTCAATCTTGAACGTATCACTGGAATTCTTTATCCTGTGGTTGTTTTAAGGATAAAAAACATTAATTAGGTAACACAAAACTTATACTGCGTTAGAGAGAAAATAAAACTGAGCTTTTCACTTAAACTAAATATTTATATCGGTATATAAACCTTTTTTTAATGAAATTATGACCCACAATTATATAATTGTGACAATTTATTGAGAAGCTTTATTAATAAAGATAATTTTCCCAATTTTGGGCTTCACCCCTACCAAAAGACCTCTTGCAAAAATATTTTGTGCTATAATTTAAAGCTATTTTTTGGTCTAATTTTGCTTGATAAGATAGCCAGAATTCCTCATTTTTTTTGAATAATTGAATTTTCGCGATCGCGCAGTGCCACCGAAGGCGATCTCGAAGAGAACGCTACGCGGTCGCCACCAAGTCAAATCATTAAAAATAAGCAGACTAAAAAAGTTCAGCCAATGATTAAAAGCTCAACTAACTAGAAATTTAAGAGATTTTACTTAAAACTTAATTAGCTAATTCGTAATTGAAGAAAAAGAACTATTAGACCAATATTGTTTGTTGAGGTGATAGAACCCAAACCGATGTAATCAGAGAATTGATCAGAAGCTTGAAAAGAAAGATGCTTAAAAGCTAGACATCTTGAGGATGATTGTCTAGCTTTGTCTAGAAAAAACAAGGCTAGACTAAAGCTCTTGATTTCATCCTCGAACCAACTCAGCTAGCTTGTCAACATCTTTATAGTCATTTCAAATAAAAATGAAACACTTTTTTCTTCAAAGACTTGTGATAGGAAGAATGCTTTGTCTCAAACTTAATTGAAATGACTATAGTTTGCAGATGAGTAATTATCGGAACATCTTTTGTGCAAGAATCATCTGTCATAACCTGGTAATTATGAAAGTTTTAAGAACTGTCTAGCTACAACCTTGATCAGAGCTTGAGCCATCAGGCATAGTTGCACCACAGAGATTTAAATCTTCTAAATCCACATCAATCAGATTAGCATCAATCAGATTAGCATCAATCAGATTAGCATCATCTAAATCCGCATTAGTCAGGTTACTGTTGACTAAAGTAGCTTCTTTTAAGATAGTAAAGAGTTTATAACTATGTTCTGCTCCAATGATTTGAATAGAGCCAAATTTTGTTTTCTCTAAGTTGGCATTACTCAAATTGGCTTTTTCTAGGTTAGCTCCATTCAATTGCGCTTTGCTGAGGTCAGTATCACTAAGATTAGCATTTTGGAGATTGGTACGAATGAAAGATTTGGTCCTTAAGTCTACATTTCGCAAAATCGCCTTTGCTAAATTAGCTCTTCGCAAATTAGCTCCTCGCAAATTAGCTCCCTCTAGATTTGCTCCCTCTAAATTGGCGTTTTCTAAATTAGCTCCTATGAGATTAGCATCTTGAAGATCGGCTTTTTGCAAATCAACTCCTCTCAAGTCACATCCTATACATTCATTAGTTTCTAATAGTTGAGCCAGAAGTTTCGATTTGAGTTTTTTGCTTCTTGTTGTTTCTGGGTGAATCAAGGTCCTAGGATCTTGACCAATTAATTCCTCTAATCTCTCTCTTAAAGCAACTTCTTTTTCTGTTTCAATAAAAATTGTTGTGTAGGTTAGTATTCCTGTATCTAAACCTGAACCAGTTTTAAAACCAATGATTATTTCGGAAATTTCCCCTGGATTAGAAGTAATTGCATTAAGTGCTGCGACCCCTACTATGGCAGTAGGAAGTGGCAGTAATATTCTCATTGGGGCTCTATTTCTTTCAGATTGAAGCACATTTACCAGAGCCACATCCTCGACTGGAATGATAACTTCACGGGTTGTGAGCTGTTCATCTAAAATCTCTAGAGGTTCTCCTTGTTCCAGATAAAGAGCTAGTCCATTTTCTGTAGCATTTACTTTGCATCTGCTGAATTGATTAGTGTTAACAGAGATCAAAGAACATCTTGCCTCTTCCCCTGGTCTGTCTTGAAGAGCTACGGGTTGTTCAACATCAAATCCTTTACAAAGAGAATTATAGGGAAATTTAGAGCATAGGCTGTAAAGATCTATTTCTCGTCCTTTTCCTACTGTTACAATTGTTTCACCTGTAGCAATGGAACCAGAGCAAAACAATGCAGAAATTGTCAAACTTATCCAAACGCGAGAAAAGTTAATCTTCATTTTTTATTCTATTTTGTAAGCTTTATGTAGTTTACTTTGTATTATTTTTCAGTGATTCTACTGAGTGATCATAATTTTTTCAACTTTCAAACCAAAAAAAGTCTACTTATCTTTGTAATTCAACCAAACTATAGTTAACTTGAACAAACTATTCAGTTACACTTTTTACAGACGCATAATGAAGCTGCCCGCAATTGTTAATAAGCTGTTTAGCATTTAAAATGGGAGATCGCAGTCCTGAGAGTGTGATCGCAGTTAAGGAATGGGTTACTAAAGAGAATCTAGAGATTGCAGGGATTAATCTTTATTCTAGTGGTGTTCACACCTACTTAAAACCTAAACAAAGTTGCACATAAGTAGCACTATGTTTAGGGTTGGGACTCGGTGATTTCCCTTTTTTACGATTTGATTGGCTACTCGCAGGAGAGAGGGTAGAACCCGTCTCATTACTATCACTAATAACAAGAAATTTCCCTAGGGTTTTCGTCCAATCAAAAAGTTGTGAACGTCTAATTTTGTTAGATTTAAGGAATCGTGCGATACGATTCCAACTCGTCCAAGGATGCCTAGCTTGATCCTCTGGTCTGACTAGGCATTTGGGGGCGCGTTCGCTCATACCCATTGCCCGACGAGCAATAGTCATGGCTGCTGCCGTCCCCGAATTTAAGCCATATCTAGGCATAAATTTAATCATACCAACGACACTGGTAAAAGCTGGATTAATAAAGTGCAAGCCTATTCCAAAACGCTTACATCTTGAGATTAATGCTTCTCTAAACATAGCTGTAGAGAGATTAGAGAGCATTGTGTTATAAACCTTTGAGGCTTCAGACTGTGATGCTTTTTTCTGGGAAAAATCAAGAGATTCAATAGCAATGGGACATTGATAATCCATAGCCATGTCGGTTAGCTTAACTACCAAGTTACGCATCATTGCTTGTCGCTGCCTTTGACTAAAGCCTTTCCAAAAAAAAGATAATTTTCCTTTTTTCTTGATATTCCCATCGGCTAAGACGTAAGCCCATTCAACACTATCTCGATTAAAATCCACTCCAATACAGCCATTATCAAATGAAGTTGTCACTGGAATCTCTTGAACATAAGTGGTTAGATGGATATACCACTGGTCTTTTTTATGTTCTCTGCGAAAAACTTGTACTGTAATTGGCTTCTGTTGTTGTAGCGCATAGAGCAAAGATGATTTTCTGCGACGACGACATTCTGTTACTTGAAACGGAATTTCCAGGAATTTGCCGTATTGAGAACTCATAAAGCGAGGTAGAGTTACTATTGCTTTAAAATCGTCTCCTGCTACATGAAAGATTTTAATCATCGTGCCTCCCCCTGATGTGGATTTTCCCACGCAATAAAATCTTCCTCCTCGTTTCTTTCTCCAGTCAACTAACCATTCTTCATGGTTAGCATATCCGTTTTCTTCTAGATGATACTGAGCATTAAATAACTTTTTTGAGCCAAAACAAATATGTAATCTATCTGTTGACTGTAATTGTTTTAAATCATCTTTCAATGACTTAATTTTGATTACTTTTGATTTTAATCCTAATGCCTGATTTTGTTGCTTAATTGATGGGGTTTTTACTTTGGATAAGCTCTTAAATAGATTCTTGGCAGATGCAGTTTTTTTGTTAATTTGTTCTTTAATTCGAGCAATATTCAGTTTTTTGGCGGTAGTTAATTGGGAGTAAGTTTGCTTAACCTCAGTAGCGATAGAATCAGCCCATGCCCATTGAAGATTAAAGCGAGCCTGGTAAGATTTTTCAATCTGGTTTTCACTCATGCCTCGTTCCATATCATTCAAGCCAGTGCGACGGATAGATTCGTACTTATCTCCCAAAACATTAAAAATGGGATTGTACTCAATTTTGGCTTCAATTCCGACTCGCAGTCCTTTGCAATACATGGTTTAGCATTGAATCTTATTTTGTAATTTTAACAGAAGATATTGGTTTTAGTCCCAATGAGCGTGCCAAATCCTCTTCTGTATAATAGCGATGATTACGCTTGAGTTCTTTTGGCTTTAAGTTTTCCTGTTCTATCCCAACGTCTTAATGTTTCAACTGATACTCCAATTTCTTTGGCAAATTCATGGGGTCGCATACTTATACATTATTTCGAGCTTTGTATAAGTATGTATAATAAATCAGCTACTAGAAGTCAACAGTCGCAGAAGTTGGCTACTATACAAAAAAGTTTTCGAGCCAGAAATTAAAGTAGGTGTAATTGCCCATGCTCCTACAGCTTATGATGCTAATGTGTGGTGGCAATAAGCGTGAAGGAGTAAGAACTATAATTTCTGAGAGATCGCATATATTTATGTGAAACTCTTTAACTATTAAATCAAAACGATATTAGTTCTCTCTACATCTATAATGTGTTAGCTTGAGGAATTTGATGAACAAGGGAACAAGATAATGAAACGGTTAGCACTTCTGAGCGTGTCAGACAAAACTGGAATTGTGGATTTAGCGCGTCAGTTAGTTGAAAAGTTCGACTTTGACCTAATCAGTAGTGGTGGGACAGCTAAAACCCTACAAGAAGATGGATTACCCGTAACTAAAGTTAGTGATTACACAGGCTCCCCTGAAATTTTGGGAGGAAGAGTTAAAACTTTGCATCCTCGCATTCATGGAGGAATTTTAGGTCGTCCAGATGTGGAACAAGATAAAGTGGATATGGAAGCTAATGGAATTCGCCCTGTAGATTTAGTAGTAGTAAATCTCTATCCTTTTGAAAAGACTATCGCCCAACCTAATGTCACTGTAGCAGAAGCTATTGAAAAGATTGATATTGGAGGACCTACTATGGTGCGTGCTGCTGCTAAAAACTTTGCTCATCTGACTATTCTTTGCGACCCTAGTCAATATGATGAGTATTTAGGGGAGTTGGCTAATTCTGATGGTGCGGTTTCCTTAGAATTTCGGCAAAAAATGGCTGGTCAGGCTTTTGCTCATACTTATAACTATGACCGTGCTATTTCTAGCTACTTTGCTGAGTTAAACCAAGAAGAAGATACAGCCTTATCCACCACCTATAATTTATCAGGTAACAAAATACAGACTCTCCGCTATGGGGAAAATCCTCATCAAGTTGCTAGTTGGTATAGTAGTGGGTCAACAGGATGGACAAGTGCTACTAAATTACAAGGAAAAGAACTTAGCTACAACAATTTAGTTGATTTAGAAGCAGCAAGACGTATTATCGCAGAATTCCCTGATGATGAACCAGCAGCAGCCGTACTAAAACATACTAATCCCTGTGGTGTCGCAGTAGCAGGAAGTCTCGCAGAAGCTTATGAAAAGGCTTTTAATGCAGATTCGATTTCCGCTTTTGGTGGTATTGTGGCTCTCAATCAACCTATAGATGCAACTACTGCGACTGCTTTAACTAAAACTTTTCTGGAATGTGTGGTTGCGCCAGGATGCGACTCAGAAGCAGAAGCCATCTTAAAAGCTAAATCTAAATTGAGAATATTACTACTACCAGATTTAGTTACAGGAGAAAAGCACACCATGAAAGCTATAGCAGGAGGGTTTTTAGTCCAAGCTAGGGACGATCTCTTAGAAAATCCCTCTCAGTGGGAAATTGTTACAGAAAAACAGCCCACACCCCAACAAATAGCCGAGATGTTGTTTGCTCAAAAAGTAGTCAAGCACGTTAAATCTAATGCTATTGTAGTAACAGGCGATCGCACTACTCTGGGTATTGGTGCAGGACAAATGAACCGCGTTGGCTCAGTGAAAATTGCTCTAGAACAAGCAGGAGAAAAGGCGCAAGGAGCAGTATTAGCTAGTGATGGTTTCTTCCCCTTCGATGATTCAGTGCGGAGCGCAGCCAACGCAGGAATTACCGCCATTATTCAACCAGGAGGTTCAATTCGAGACAAAGATTCTATCGCTGCTGCCAATGAATTAGGAATTGTTATGGTACTAAGTGGGGTTCGTCACTTCTTACACTAAAAATCGTGATAAGATGTTATGGCAGTTTACGATACAACAATAGTCACTGTAATACAATTATAAATTTAAGGAGGATGAATTTTAATGACCCAAGTGGTTGTTGGACAAAATGAGAATATAGAATCCGCACTACGTAGATTTAAACGTCAGGTGTCCAAAGCAGGTATTTTTGCAGATATTAAACGTCGCCGTCACTACGAAACCCCAATTGAAAAGCGGAAACGTAAAGCAATTGCTCGTCGTAAAAAGCGTTACCGTTAAGCAAGTTTATCCTTACAATTCAAGCTTTAAATAAGTTATTTTACGTTGTCTGATGACAATCTTACTCAGAGAAATAACTAATCAACATTGCGTAGAAGCGATCGCTAAAATTCAGAATGCGATCGCTTTAATTTTAATATTTAGTCAACCAACTCAATCTTAAGTAATTGTGAGTTCTATAGTGGTATCAGACGCTCAGGGATATCTGATTATAGATAATAATTTTCTGCTTTTAGAGTTATCTCCCAACGCTAAAAAATTTGCCGAATCACCAGAAACTTTAGAATTAGGTCAAGATATCCGTCCTAATTTTCCTGAACTTATTGGTTTAGAAGAAACTTTAATTGCCTTGAACCATACCAGTGAACACAGCTTTATTCTAGAAGGTATTGCCAGGGAAAAAACTTCTGATTCCAATTTATATTTTAATCTTACTGTTAAAAAGCTCGCCCATAAATTAATTCTTTTCTTAGACGATGTCACAGAATTAATGTTATTGAAGCAATCTTATAATCAAAAAGTCAATGAAGCGGAAATATCTCTAAATACCCTTAAAAGATTTGAATATTGTACCAATAAAATTATTGCTTCTATGGGAGATATTCTGTTAATTAGTGATGCTTCAGGAATTATTAATCGTGCCAATAAAGCAGTTAAAAATATTTTAGGCTATTCTCCCTCAGAAGTTTTAAATCGCAAGATTACAGAAATTGTTGACGATCCTAAATTTGATTACCCCAAAATTTTTAAATCTCTTAAATTAGAAGATAGCTATTCCCAAAAACTAGAATTTACCTGCACAACTAAAAAGCAAAACCAAGAACAAGTAACAATAGAATTTAACTGTTTTTTAGCCCCTACTGAAGTTAAAGAAATTTTTAATTGTGTCTGTATCGGGCGAGATATTACTGTGAGAAAAAAAGCAGAAGCAGAAATGCGGATGGCTCTGGAAAAAGAAAAAGAATTAAGAGAACTAAAATCTAGTTTTATCTCTATGGCATCCCACGAATTTCGTAATCCTTTAAGTAGTATTTTAGTTTGTGCTGATGTCTTGAATACGAATAATAAGAGTTTAGATTCAGAAGAAACCAAGTTTTATGCGACTTTAATTAAAGAAGCTGCACTTAATATGCAGTACATACTAGAAGATGTCTTAATCTTAAGTAAAACCGAAGCAAAACAGCAAAAGCTCAACTTTAGCTATTTTGATTTAAAAGAATTTTGTCAGCAACTTATTCAAGAAGTAAAACTATCTCATCAAGATAGAATTATCAACTTAATTGTGTCAGAGGATTCTTTAGAAGTTAATGCTGATAGCCAAATTTTATGGCACATCATTACTAACTTATTATCTAATGCTCTAAAATATTCTACTGCTGACAAACCTGTAAATTTGCAACTGGTTCAACAAGAAAATATTGTAGTTTTAGAAGTACAAGATCAGGGTATTGGAATTCCCCCAGAAGCCCAAAAACATCTTTTTGAATCTTTCTACCGAGCTAATAATGTAGGGGATATTCCTGGTACAGGTTTAGGTTTAGCTATTGTCAAAAGAGCTATTGATTTACATCAAGGAAATGTCTCTATAATGAGTGAGTCAGGAAGAGGAACAACTATTAGAGTAGAATTACCAATCAAGACATAACTCTAACGTTAATTGTCTTAGAGTAAAAGTATCTTGAAAGTGGTTAGTGGTTAGTGGTTAGTACCAATAAATTTTCTTAAAAATCTTATTATCTGATTTTTCTAGCAGCACTGGCGAACCTTTTTAGTTTGATCAAACTGATGATGACGCAAAATGCGAATAATCTCCAGTAAGTAAGAATAATAACTTTCCATCTCGGACAATGACGCTCTAGCAATTGACGACGGATTAACAGAATATCATGCAACCAATCTTGATACTCTTCCCATTCTCTGGGTGATTTAGTAGCAAGAATTTGAGCAATATTATCAGCTAACTTGACTTCTCCTCGAACCCGAAGATAAGAATTTCTCCTGACTTTATTTGTAATATTACGATGTTTTATGTATGCGATCGCACTGACTAATAAAATCAAAATAACTAAAATCAAACTTAAAGCTATAGCTACAGATGTGGAAAATCCTAACCAGATTAAGATACGAGCAAATCCAGCAAAAATAACATAAAGTCCTATAGGAAGCACAACTTCAAAACCAAATCCATAAGTTAGACGAATTAAGACTTTTCTCACAAAAGCTAGGAACTTTTGCTTAATTGAAGTTAGAATTCTTTTTCGAGATTTTTTCATGACTCCTCAACAAGATGGTTGTAAGTGCTGCAAAGTTGCTAAAAATTGTTGTTTGTTTTCTACAGCTTGCAAACCATTACCAGTAATTTTGTAGTAGCGTCGGCGCGCTCCTGTAGTTTCTTCAGGGGTTTCATCTCCCCAACGTGATGTAACAAATCCTCGCTTTTCTAGCTTTCGTAGGGTGGGGTAGAGAGAACTAAAGCCAATGGTTTTTTTCCCTTTACTAGCTTCTGCGATCGCATTCATGATTTCTAATCCATAACGCTCTCGGAATATCAGTGTGTGTAATATGGCTTCTTCATTCAAAGTTAAATCTAAAGGGTCATCTTGCTTTTTGCTTGACATAAGAAGATTTACTAAGTATATCTATGTTTTAATAGTATATCTAAAAACCGATATACATCTAAAAATTATAGATAATAAAAAAAGAAACAAGAAAAAAAATCCTTGTTCCTTACTCCTGGTTGCTTTATCCTTACTTAATCCAGACAGTTTTAGTGTTGACAAACTCTTGAATTCCCTGAATACTAAGCTCTCTACCGTAACCAGAGCGTTTAATTCCACCAAAAGGAAGACGAGGATCGGATTTGACTAAGCCATTGATAAAAACTGCACCTGCTTCTATTTCTGTAATTAATTGTTGTTGCTCTGTGGGGTTTTGAGTCCAAGCACTAGCACCCAAACCAAAGGGAGTATCATTAGCAAGTGCGATCGCCTCATCAAGATTTTTGACGCGAAATACCATTGCTACAGGACCAAAAAACTCTTCTTTGGCAATGTCAGAATTAGGCTCGATATTGGTCAAAATGGTAGGAGGATAGAAATTACCATTACTTTCTATGGCTTTTCCTCCAATCAGTACTTTTGCACCTTGAGCGATAGCGGTTTGAACTTGCTGTTCTATATCTTGGAGAATTGTAGCAGTTGCTAAAGGACCAATGTTAGTATCTTCTTCCATTGGATCTCCTACTTTTAGGGACTCAAATTGATCCATTAGAGCTTGTTCAAAGCGATCGCCGATACTGTCACTGACAATAAATCTTTTAGCAGCAATACAAGATTGTCCATTATTCAGCATTCTAGCTGTCGTACCTGTTTTTACCGCAGCTTCTATATCGGCACTTTCCAGAACAATAAAAGGATCGCTTCCACCCAATTCTAAGACAGTTTTTTTGAGGTTTTTTCCGGCAATACTAGCTAAACTTGCTCCTGCTGGTTCACTTCCTGTAAGGGTTGCAGCCTTAACTCTATCATCTTCCACAATAGCTGCAACTTGTTTTGCACCAACAAGTAAAGTTTGAAACGCTCCTTCGGGGAACCCTGCTTCTTTGATAATAGCTTCAATAGCTAAAGCACATTGAGGTACATTAGAAGCGTGTTTGAGGATACCCACATTTCCCGCCATTAAAGCTGGTGCTGCAAAGCGAAACACTTGCCAAAATGGGAAATTCCAAGGCATAACAGCGAGAATTATTCCTAAAGGTTGGTAGCTAACATAGCTATTACTCGCGTCAGTAGCAATAGAAACATCAGCCAGAAATTCTGGTGCTTTCTCACTGTAGAAACGACACACCAAGGCGCATTTTGCCACTTCCGCCATCGCGCTTTTTAAGGGTTTGCCCATTTCTAAGGTCATAATCTCAGCATATTTAGCCTGATCTCGCTCCAAGATAGCTGCTGCTTGATTTAACCAATTACTGCGGGTGGCAAAATCTGTTTTACGATACTCTTGAAATGTTGATGCTGCTAAGGCTAGCTTAGTCTCAATTTCCGCATCTGTTAGTGGCTCAAAAGTAGCTAAGGTTTCACCTGTTGTGGGGTTAATTGTTGCGATCGCCATAATTCTTCCCTTACTCTACAGGGTTTCTATATCCTTACATTATGAATGATTTAGGCGTTAATTCCAGGTTTTTTAGCAAAAATTATCAAAAGAAAAAAAATTTGAGGTTTTCACCCCCTAGCCCCTAGGGCAGGGCTGTTTCATTCTCATAAAAGGTAGATGGGGATTTGGGGATTTGGGGATTTGGGGCTATTTTTAGCAACAGGGCGGTGATTTTGAGCAAATTAGTTGAACTAGAATTTTGGTCGACGGACGAATACATCATCATTTAAGTCCAGCTACTAGAATAATTAACTAAAAAACTCAGGCTGACTAGGTTTTAAATATTATTTTTGAAATTTAAAATAATACATAGTTTGCAAGAATTATGTAACCTTTTATTTGTTTTATGGGAATGATTAGAACAGTGAGAAACCCAATCTCAATTTAGTAGTAACCCGAACCCCGATGACTGAATACTGAATCCTGATTACTGAATCCTGATTACTGAATTAGTTTAGTACTCAGTGTTTAAAAAATTCTCTAAATACTATTGTGTCTATTCTATTGATTTTAGATTCTAACTTATTTTAATTTCCAACTTAATACTTGTGACGAATTAAAGTAGAGCTAAAAATAAAATGATTGATTTTAAAGCTGAAAATTTCAAAAATGTCTTGTATGAGTTAGAGCAGAAAGATTCAGAAGGAGTTTTCCAAATTAATGTCACAACTAATACAGGAAATTCTAACTTTTCTCAAATTATTGCTCTAAAAAAAGGTCGTATTGTTTATGGTTCTTCAGAGCTTACCACACCAGAAGCTTTGGCGAAGAGAATCGCCCAAAAACTGGATATTACAGTTATTAATGCTGCCTTAAAAACTTCTGCTAGCAAAATTTTAGATCAAACATCTTTTGAAGAATTATTTGACTTTTTTAAAAAATATAGATTACTTAAACCTCACCAAATTGAAGAGGTTTTGACTCAAGATATTATTCAAACTTTAGAGCAAGTTTTACCTTATGGTGGCTCAATAAGCCCTCGTCCTGAACTCAAATTTGATTTATCTTGTGAAGGAAGACCTTGGACTGAATTGTCTTTGAAATTAGCAGAAAGAAAACTAGAGTGGAGTAAATTGCTTCCAGTTATTAATTCTGCAAGAGATGTGCCTCGGTTAGCTTCTGAAGGCTTGAGTAAGATATCTAGTATTACTGTAAGTCAGCACTGTCAAAAATGGATTGATGGCAAGCGATCACTGGCTGAAATAGCCGAAGCCACCAATCAAGACCCTCTAACATTAGCTCAAGATTACTATCGTTGGGTAAAACAAGGCTGGATCAATTTTGGCAAAGAGCCTCAACCCAAGCCTACTGTCTCAAAAGCAGTTTCTAAACCTCAACCTCAAGTTATTGATTCTAAACTACAAACTATTCTTAGTGTGGATGATAGCCCCATAGTTCAAGCCATGATTAAGCGAGCCTTAAGCGATCGCTATAATCTACTTTTAGCAACAAACGGCATGGATGCACTAAAAGTATTAAACGCCAACAAAGACACTATAAGGTTAGCTTTACTCGATGTCACTATGCCTGATATTGATGGACTAGAACTCTGTCGTACTATCCGCAAAATTAAGTATTTTACCCACCTACCTATTATTATGCTGACGGCTAAAGATGGAATGTTAGATAAATTCAAAGGGAAATTTGCTGGCTCTACAGAATATCTCACCAAACCAGTAAATCAAGAACAACTATTAGCCACCATACAGAAATATGTTGTTTCTCCCACAAATAGTAAGTAGTGAAGGATGAAGGATGAAGGATGATGAAGTAATAAGTAATAAGTAATAAGTAATAAGTAATAAGTAATAAGTAATAGGTATTAAGTATTAAGTATTACTTCCCAGTCTCCCCCTAGTTCCCCTACTTGCCTATTGCCTATTCCCTATCCTAACTATCTAATTAATTTTGCCTAAGTACATGAAAGAAAAGTCCTATCTCATCTTTCGGTTACACGACCTGTTATACGGTATTGAAACTTCTCTAGTAAAAGAGATTTTTCAGCTACCAGAAATCAGTCCTATTCCTGAAGCTCCCCCAGACATTATCGGTATTCTCAATTTAAGAGGCACAATTTTACCGATAATGCACTTAGACCGCAGACTGGGACAACCCATTCAAGAATGTACTCCCAGTGATAGTGTCATTGTCATAGAATGGCACATGATTCAAGTGGGAATTGTCATCAATGAAGTTTTAGATGTACAAACAATTCCCAATACCTTTATTGAAACAGAGCCAGACTATGGTCGAGAGAAGCATATTAATACTGCTTTTATTTCTGGTATCGCTACAGTAGCAGACAAGACAATTATTTTGCTCAATTCCGAAGCCTTAATTCGTCATCCCAATGAAGTGGCGATGCTGGCTTGGGGAACAGAAGTAGAGCCAGAAGCAGAAATCGACTCAGAAACTTTACAACCAGAGAAAATTCTCAGAAACTTTTATGAGTTGTATTCTCCTCAAGCTACTACTAAAGACAAAAGGATTTTTCGTCAAAGAGCAGAGGGGCTAAGAAAGTCCCTAGAAGACTTGTCTGCTACTGTTACATTACCTCTGACGGTGTTTAGCTTGGGAGAAGAATATTTTGCTTTTGATCTAGAAATCGTCAAGGAATTGATTGACATTCCCCATATAACGCCAATTCCTTGCTGTCCCGACTATATTGTGGGCAATATCAACCTCAGAGGACAAATTGTTACTCTAGTAGATTTGCGTCCAATTCTGCAACTGGAAACGGGAAATCGAGATAACCACAAGCAAGCCATAGTTGTTGAAATAGACGATATCAAGGCAGGTATTGTAGTTGATGAAATTTTTGATGTGCTGTATCTGGATCAAGAGCAATTTTCTTCTACTCCTATAGCAGTTGCTTCTAGCATTAAACCCTATCTCAAAGGGACTGCTCCTTACAAAAGCACTATGCTCACCAGAATCGATTTAGTCAGAATTATGGCAGAGGATCGCTTACTAGTTAATCAAAATATTTAAACAGCAACAAGTTTATTTTTTATTTAATTAATTCAGACGGAGAAAAACTATGTTTGAGAATATGAGACTGAAAAATCGTATTTTGCTAGGGTATGGTATCCCTATCACTCTTTCTTTATTTGTTACGGCATTAGTTGCTAATAATGTGACTAGAGCTAAACAAGACTTACAAAAAATCAGCAAATTTAGTACAGTCTTAGAAAATGGCCAAACTACGGCTTTTCATATCGCAAGTATTAAAAATGCAGCAAGGGGCTATATTTTTGCTCAAAATGAAACTTCTCTTCAGGAATTTAACCAATACAAAGAGCTTTTTGCAGAAGAAGTAGTTGAACAACAGAAATTGCTTGAAGACTCTGAAGCCATAGCTATTTTTGAAAAAATTAAGCAGTTAGGAAATAATGCTATTGAATATAACGATCGCTTGATCAGTTTGGTCAGTCAAGGTAAAAAGGAAGAAGCGATCGCAATTTGGCAGCAAGGAGGAGACAATCAGTTAGTATCTCAACTAGATAAATTACTAACAGAATTTGTCGCTATAGAAGAAGCCAACCGCCAAGCCAGACAAGAACAAGAATATAAGTTATTAAATAATATTACTTGGTTTGCTATCTCGGGTGCTTTTTTAACGGCTGGAGCTTCGATAGCTCTTGGTTTATGGGTTGCTTCGGTAATTTCTGCTCAAGTCAATGAAACAGTAAATCAAGTAGCAACTACTTCCAATCAAATTGCAGCCACTATCACAGAGCAAGAAAGGACAATTTCTGAACAAGCAAGTTCTGTTAATGAAACCACCACCACAGTAGAAGAATTGGGAGCTACTACTAGACAAACTGCTCAACAAGCGGATGTTTCGACTCAAGGGGCGCGTCAAGCCTTAGAACTATCGGAAACTGGTAAAGCCTCTGTAAATCAGACTATGGAAGGGATTGGAAATATCCAAAATCAAGTTAGTGCGATCGCAGACCAAATTATTCGTCTCAGTGAGCAAACAGGAAAAATCTCGACTATTTCTGATCTAGTAGCAGATGTTGCCAACCAGACTAATATGTTAGCTCTCAATGCAGCAGTAGAAGCAGCAAGAGCAGGAGAACAGGGTAAAGGTTTTACCGTAGTAGCTGGAGAAATTCGTAAGTTAGCAGACCAGACTAAAAAATCCGCTGAGAAAATTAATCTATTAGTGGAAAACATCCAAGCCTCAATTAACAGTACTGTCATGGTGACTGACCAAGGAAATAAACAAGCTATTGAAGGAATTAAATTAGCCGAAAGCACTGTTATAGTATTCCAAGAAATTGCTGATGCTGTTAATAACGTCTTCCTCAACAGTCAACAGATTTCCATGAGTTCCAAACAGCAAGCAGTAGCAGTACAGCAAGTAGTTTCCGCAATGAATGCTATTAACCTTGGTGCAAAAGAAAATGCTGCTGGTATTAATCAAGTACAAAGTGCAACCAAAGAACTCTCCAAGAGCGCGGAAAAACTCAAAGCCTCTGTTTAAAAAAGTAGCAAGTAGCAATATTTATCAATCTATCAATTCAAAATTATGTTCATCGAAGATGACGAACTCCGAGAACTATATAAAATAGCTAGCAGCGATCACATCGAAAAAATTGAAAGTGGTCTGCTACACCTCGAAAAACATCCCTCAGACCAAGGCAAATTAGACGAGTTATTAAGAGCTACTCATTCTCTCAAAGGTGACTCTCGAATGCTAGGGGTGGAAGAAGCAGAAATGCTAGTCCATCAAATGGAAGACTTGTTAAACGAAGTCAAAGAAAGTCAAGGTCTAGTTTCCGAAAATTTATGCGATCGCCTGTACCATGGAATAGACGCAGTCAAAAAAATTGCCCGTGAAGCTGTAACAGGTGAATCCTCTGGCGTTAGCATTTTTGATGTGGTAGCCCAAATGATGGGAGCAGAGGAAGCAGAGGAAGCAGAGGAAGCAGGGGGAGCAGAGGAAGCAGGGGGTGAAGAAGAAGTAAGCCCAATCTTCAACAGAGAAACAGCACCCTCTTATCAAGCTCAAACTGAAGAACATCAAATTGAAACCGTTAGAGTTGACTTTAACAAGTTAGACAGTCTGATGGCTCAATCAGGGGAGCTATTAGCCACTCAAATGCGTTTAGCTCGCCGTAGTGACGATATTTCCCAGATTACCGAGCTTTGGGAAGATTGGAGTCGTAATTTATTTCTCAATCAACTGAGATTTCAAGAATTAGAGCCTAAGCTAACTTCAGAAGAAATCGCAGCCTTACAACAATTTGAACAGATTAATCAGCAGTATTTAGAAAACCTAGGAGACTTTGTTAATAAGCTACAAGCTGTTGTAGTAGAAGACAATGCACGCTTAGAATCTGTTACTAATGATTTAGAATCAGGAATTCGCAATCTACGACTTGTACCCCTATCCCATATCTTTAACTTGTTTCCTCGCATGGTGCGAGACTTGGGTAAACAACTCCAGAAAAAGATTGATTTCCAGATAGAGGGTGGAGATACTGCGGTTGACAAAAGAATTTTAGAAGAAATCAAAGACCCCTTAACCCATATTATTCGTAACGCGATCGATCATGGTTTAGAAACTTCTGAAGAACGAGCCTTAACAGACAAATCCCCCACTGCGAGTCTTATCCTGAGAGGCTATCAAAACGGTAATAACATTGTTATCGAAACTATAGACGATGGCAAGGGTTTAGATGTAGCCAAAATTAAAGCTACTGCTTTACGTCGCTGCGCTTACACCGAAACGGAATTAGAGAGCATGAACCAGAATCAAATTCAGTCTCTAATTTTTGCTCCAGGGTTTTCCACCAGTACCAAAGTAAGTGAAATTTCAGGGCGAGGAGTAGGTTTAGATGTAGTTCGTGCTAATGTAGAACGTCTCAAAGGTTCAATTCAAGTCGAGTCTATCCCAGGACAAGGTTGTAAGTTTCAAATTACCTTACCCACCAGTCTCAGTACAATTCAAGTTCTTCTCATCGAAGTCAATAAGACTCCTTATGCTTTACCCATTGATTTCCTCGACAAAATGATTTTGGTTGCTAAAACCGATATCTTTCAACTGGAAGGAAAACCTACTATCTCTTGGAACAATGAACCGCTTTCTGTAGTTTGGTTAGCAGATTTATTAAAGCTACCTTCTAAACCAGATGACTCTCTTGTAAAACAAAAAATACCCTGTGTCATCTTAAAAGTTGGTTCAGAGCGTTTAGGGATATTTGTTGACCAATTTTTCGACCAGCAAAATATAATCCTCAAACCTCAAAGTAAACTACTCCAAAAAATTCCCAATATTTCTGGCGCAACAATCCTCAGTGGTGGTGATGTTTGCATGGTGCTAAATCCCAGAGATTTAATGCTCACTGCTACTCAAAAAACTGGCTTTGCTAGTGAACCCTCTCAACTGCTAACCAAAGCCGTAGTTAAGCCCAAAGTCTTGCTCGTAGAAGATTCCCTGCCAATACGCACTCAAGTTAAGCGGATTCTAGAAGCAGCAGGTTACGATGTCACGGTTGCGGTGGACGGACTAGAAGGCTTTAAAACCATACGAGCAGGTAAAGCCTTTGATGTCGTAGTCTCCGATGTCGAAATGCCTAACCTTTCAGGGTTAGAAATGACGGCTCGCATTCGAGAGTATCCCGAATACGAAGAATTGCCAATCATTCTCGTAACTACTCTTGCTAAAGAAGACGATAAACGCAGAGGCGCAGAAGCAGGAGCTAACGCCTATATTACCAAGGGCGATTTCGATCAAAATCTGTTACTCAATACTCTTAAGAGGTTAATTTAGTTATGTCTAAAATCAAAGTAGCTTTAGTAGAAGACTCCCCTGTAGCTTTAGAAATTTTAAAACGATTAATCAATTCCTCTACTGAAGCAGAAGTAGTAGGGACAGCAACCGATGGTATTCAAGCTCTCCAGATGATTGGTAGTACTAATCCTGATGTGATTTGCACGGATTTGGAAATGCCTGGAATGAATGGGTTAGCCTTTACCAAAGAGGTTATGGCAAAATATCCCCGACCAATTTTGGTTATCAGTAATGCGGTACATCCTTCTGATGTAGATAATATCTACAACTTAATGGAAGCTGGAGCTTTAGACTTTTTTCCTAAACCCAATACAGGTACATCTACTGATTACGAAAAGCTCACCAAAATGTTAATTACTAAGATCAAAGTTTTGGCTAGTAAGAAAGTTTAACAAGTAACTAATGGCTGATGACTTAGTCGGTTAGGTTAAACTCAGACTGCAAAACCCAGGGTCATTTCATTCTCGCGCTTCCAGAAAATAAATTTTCTGTCTGATACTATAAGTCCTATAAGATGGACTTTAAATGTAAGCCAACTCGCGCTACGAACGTGCGCCGTCTTACGGCGCGGGGGTAGAAGTCCGCTTTATAGGCTTTATCTTCTGTATATAGAGTTGAATTGCTGTGTTCTGAAGCGGACTTCCCGCGCTCGTCAAATTCAT
>JAAUYH010033261.1_pt1 | contig 19183 bp, 9 predicted proteins | sample 7278061 | NCBI WGS metagenome assembly JAAUYH01 (sample SAMN14350203, study PRJNA611818) | marine sediment metagenome | isolation source: surface marine sediment (0.6m) | place: French Polynesia: Moorea | collected 2018-08 | reverse complement strand
CCTAGCATTAAAGCGCGATGGGATATGGATTTATCTCCTGGAACCCGAATCTGACCTTGTAAAGATATACCATTAGGAGGTTGTTGAATAACTAAATTTTGAGAGAAGTTCTCTTTAGTTTCTAAGGTAATAACAGAAGCCGACATTAGGATAAACTGGCGTGTGAATGTAATCAAAGTCCAAGAGTGTTATTATGACAATCTTTGACTTCTCAGCCAGTATACTATCGCTTTCACTGACTAAAAATACGACTTTGGTATTGAATTTTATTTTATTTTTTTCACTTTCGCTCTAGCCGACAATGGTCCTATGCTCACACATCATCGCAAATCCGTGTGCCTTTCCTTGGTTTCCGTCGATTTACCTGTTTGGTCTGTACTGGAAACTGCTGCAACATTGTATCAAAAAGACCGGGATCGATTTCATTTATTGTTGACTGCACCACCCCAAAAAAATAACTCTTTGAATATCAGTTTTGCAGAACCACCTCAACCAGGAGCAGACAAAATTCATGGTCCCAGTGGTCCGAGAATCCTCTGGTTAGAAATTTCTCCCTACCGAGTAATTATGACTATGCAAGGGAATTCTCAGTTAAGTTACCGTCATTTTTGGGAAAAAGGGATTTATGGAGTCACTCGCTATTGGCTGCCCAATGAGTCTTTAAAACCCCAACAACCCATTTGTTTGCGTAACTTTACTAATAGTCTGGAATTAATTGGACGTTCGATCCCGGAACATTTAAGGGTAGAATACGAACTCTGGGCGGGGAAAATGCAGTTGGGGCGTTATATTCTCAATTTGGAGGTTAGACATTAACCAAAATAACTGGGTTCATTACCTGGTTTCCATTTAATATTGCAACCAATACTGGGTTTTTGCTCCTTGGTAATTACTTGATCGGCCAATATGCTATCAATAGCATCACGTAAATCTTGACCAGTTATGGGTTGATTGTTACCAGGACGACTATCATCTAATTGTCCCCGATATACTAGTTGGCGCTCCTGATTAAAAAGGAAAAAGTCAGGGGTGCAAGCTGCGGTGTAATTTTTCGCTGTTTCTTGGCTTTCGTCATAGCATAGGGGAAATTTAAAATCTAATTCTGCTGCCATTGTTTTTAATAAATCGGGAGCATCACCTGGATAATTATCAACGTCGTTAGCACTGATAGCCAGGATTCCCAAATCAGTATTTTCGTAATCTTTACCCAGTTGTGCCAATTGTGATTGTACGTGTTTCACAAACGGGCAGTGGCGACAAATAAACATTACCAAAAGAGCTTTTTTATTGGTAAAGTTTGACAAAGATATGGTGTTACCAGTTGTCACATCTGGCAGGTGAAAATCTGGTGCGGAAGTACCTAAAGGTAACATGGTAGATGTAGTACGAGCCATATTGTATGTCTAGGATTATGTTGAGTATTTGCTAATAAGTCTGGTGAGAATTGGTGACTGAAACCTTTGTAACAGAATCTATACTCTCCAATTTATGATTTTGGAAAAGGCTCAAAACCCCTGTGCTACAAGAGTCGTTTTTTATTCACACAATGCATTACTAATATAATAAGTAAGAACGAGCTCGGATGGGCAGATTTTCGGCTTATCCATTACCCACACATTCACAAGTGGTGGGAAATATTTTGTAGTACATATCTCATGTTCAGCCTTCCTTCAAGTGTCGTCAATCAATCTCAACGATCATTTTTTTAATACTTTAGAAGCTCTAATTCTGGGATTAAATGAGAAGTATTGATACTCAAGTTGATCAACTTTAACAATCATTAATATTACTTAATAATATTTTTTTACTTATCAATTAATTTTGGTGCGATTTTATATTATGGTTATTGATGATACAGCTTGTTCACCTTAAAGCTTATGTGAGTTAGAGTCTGGAAAAACTTAAATACGTTAACATAGCCAAACATCTTGGTTAAATCACAGTCTGAAGGGCTTTTTTTATTCACATAAGGCGTATAAGTTGGTGTTTTATCGTAAAGCTAAGTACTTAACTGTAGTTATTCGTAATCTTGACTTGCGATCGCATATATAAATATTCCCAAACATAAATTAACTGTTGGGGCAGATTTTTCGTGCTTCATTTTGTCGAGAATTAAAACTACATTTGTGTACGCTGATCATTAGCAATATCCAAAAAAATATGAGCCAGACTTTACTAATCCCGATCCATGTTGATGCCTTATGTTTAGTACAACCTCAAAACGTAGTTGACACAATGGTTGACTATAGTCTGTTGCCTTATAAATATCAAGGCGATACCTATGGAACAGGACAGAATAATCTGAGCGAACAAATTCTTGGCCCCTTATTTAACCAACAACTTCGTCTGGAAGCAGGAATCCATCTCCATTGGGCACTACCTGATGGCTTAACTAATGGAGAACATGATGAAACTGGAACTACTTTTCCTCAGGTGCCTAACCGTTGGTTAATTTTACGCCGAGGCGGAAATAAAGGTGAGCAACAATGGATTGTGGAAAGTGACTATCTTCATCCCGAACTAGACGGTAGTGATAGTCCACCACCGAATGCTATCAATATTCTCATCGAACCACCAGATCTGGCGACGGTAGATCCTAGTGATGCGGATACTTATCAATATCAGCGTTTCCGTTATATGGGGCGTTGGTCAATATTGGCAGACTGGAATCCTAATGGCGACGATGAATATGCCGACGCTTTAACAGCTATTGGTACTAAGGCAACTGTACCGATTTTTGATGAAGTTAAAGCCACCTTTGCAGCATTTTATCCCAACTGTTACAGCGTATTCGGTTTTCACGACGAGGAATATGATACTACTGCTCCTCCTTCTGGATTGCAATATGATGTCATCGGTTGGTATGATGACTCCGACAATGATTGTTTGAAGCAGTTTTTAGCCGAAAATCCTGAGCAATCCAACGAACAGTTACTAGAAGCTCTACAAGACAAGTTTGGTTGGACTATTGAATCAGAAAGTGGTACTCCAGAGATACCCGAAGCCACTATTTATCATTCTCGGATTACTTTTGCTGGTACCAGTCGTTCTGCCAAAAGCTTGTCTCAACCCACTATTGCTGTAGCCAATTCCGCTCCCGAAGCCATTGCTGCTTATTTAGCCCATGATTTCAATGATGATACCAATGATACGGGAGAAACTATTCGTAAAAACGTACAAGATACCTTAGAAGCTTTGCAGCTATCAGAAAAATTAGAGTCGCGGAAGCTCGATCTAGATGCTAAATTCCGAGAAGCACGCCATGAAAGGGGATTTGGCACGGAAAATAATGGTTTCCTCTGGTTTCTGATGCCTCAAGTTAACCAACAAGGGGGGAATGGCAATAGTCAGCCATACCATGCCATACCAACCCAACTTGCTCAGTTACTCAACGAACTTAACGATCTGCAAGAAGCTTATAATCAGGCTTGGCTGGATATAGAATCCCTGCGTCGTCAGCTATATAGCCAGTGGTATTACTTTACGAAGTCCAATCCTAATTTCTATAACACCGTCTATGAAACCAGTGTTTATCCTTTGCGTAAGGCGATGACTCAAGCAGGAGAATTGGAATTTACCAAGGAAGAAGATGGAAGCACTACAGTAACGGCGAAAACCTTACCCTTTGATATTGTATCGAGACTTGATGATACCTTTAGTAATGAGTATTTCAGTGGTTTTATTACTGGGATTCAAGATGGAATTGAGGGGCATTTTAGTAGCGAGTACTGGGGTTGGGTAGCATGGGAATTTGAATGCTGTGGCGTGACTTTATCCCAACAACCAGATGTGGCACGTATTGATAGGACTGCTGACAATTTCTATGAGGGAGCAGTTTGGGGGATTAGCGATGGAGGAAAAACCTATTCTGTAAAGGTAGAAGGAGGCATTTTTACTATTTATATTCCTCCCGATGATAACCAAATTGCCTTTAATCTGGTTAATAAACTCAATGAATTATCAGATGCGATCGCAACTCATAACGGCAGTTCAGCCACTCAATATAACCTCAGACCCTTTCCTAGTCAAAAATACTGGCGAGCTAACGACCCTGTGGTGTTATTAACTGGAGAAGCAGCCAAAGCAGGGATTCGGTTTGGAGAGGATGGAAGATTACGGGAAGATGATTTATTAGCCTGCACTCCCATAGAATTTGATGTAAGTACAATTACAGATAATATAGGTAGTTTACTGAGCCTAATTGAGGGCTTAAAACCCGAAGCAGAGGAAGACTCAATTAATTTTATTACTTGGAGCGAGCAACCTTGGAATCCTTTTGCTTTCCATTGGAATGTTTTTAACTATCCTTGTCGTGACATGGATAGCGGAAAAGTCCAAGATTATCAGCCCAATCAAATTATTGAAAACTATAGTTTAGACAGGAATGCTATTGACCTCAAACTTAAAGAAGGGAAGGAAAGCAGTTTTGTCTCCAGTGGTAATACCTATCAAGGATTTAGTATTTTAACCCCTTCGGTAGGAGGAGAATTGACGGAGCGACTCACCACTTATCTCAACGAGCAATTACTTCCTAATTATTATTTTGCACAAGAGATTCCTAATGAGGAGCAAACCCCAGATTATCTCAAGGAGCATTTACAAGAGATTAAAACTTGGTACCAAGATACCAATTCTTTAGATACTGAGGAAAAACAAGCAGCAGACCCCATTTTCGTAGCTTTGTGGGCTTATGAACAAATGCAAACCTTAGACTGTCAAACCCAAATGATTGGTGGGTTTAATGATAGTCTTTTGCTCGCTCAACCAACTCTCCAGTTAGAAATAGACGATCCCATTACTACTAGTGCCGATGTGAAACTTTTCAACGAGCAAGTACGTTGGGTTTTTGGAGATAGTTTGCAGTATAAGTTCCTTAATGGAGACATTTTTAACCCGATTCGGAGTGGGGCGATGTCTATCAAGCAACTGTGGTTAATTGATAGTTTTGGACAACATCAAGAAATTGACACTGAAGGTAGAAGTTTGGTCACAACTTACCAAATGAAGCCACCCAATACCGTAGATTATCAAGTGCTGTTACCTCCCCGTCTAGCACAACCCGCCCGTCTCAATTTTCATTGGTTAGCTGCTGACGATTTACAGCAAGTAGAAATGACCAAAATTCCTGCCAAGACTCCGATTTGTGGTTGGATTCTGCCTAACAATCTCGATAGTAATTTGGCAATTTACAATCACCTTGGTAAATCTTTAGGTGCAATTGATCTAGCGGGAAACTGGCGAAATGCACCAGGGGTAACTATTGAGCGCGATGGTAATAATTATCCTCTGTTAGCTAATCACCATTTACGCAAGCTGGTTCACTATCTTTTAGACCAAGGGACTGATTTTCAACAGCAGTTTCTTTCTACCTTAGATAATTCCCTAGAAACCATTGACCCAGAAAGTTTTGCCGAACATACTAGCTTGGCTTTATTGATAGGAAGACCAATTGCTGTGGTGAGGGCGAATTTTAGCTTAGAGGTTAAAGGTTTACCCGCTTGCGATCCTACAGTTGCAGTTGGATCGATAAATGATGAGCTAGAGAATTTAGATCCTCCGCAGCAAGTTAACTATGGCTTTACAGAAGTCACCATTCCCATTCGCTTAGGGGATTACCAACAACTAAATGATGGACTGGTGGGTTATTGGAAAGAAACTCCTGTAGGAGATCAAGGAGATTATGAGTATGAAGGGAATACTTTCTACGCTACCCAAAGTGGTTTGGAAGAAGACAACCTAATTCAAACTGAAGCTGAAGGAATACAACATTTTCTACAAGCAGTGGATTCAGTGCCTCAAGGAGTGACAATGTTGCTCGATCCGAGGGGGGTAGTACATGTAACTTCTGGGGTTTTACCTAATCAGGAGTTGCGCTTACCTTCAGCAATTTACAGCCAAGCTTTACAGAGAATGGAGGTTAATTTCCTTTCTAGTCCTGTTTTGTCTGACCGCGAGGAGATTTTTGTGATGCCTGTGTCTCAAGAACTTGATGGATCTCAAGAGTCTGCTCCTGTTTGGTCTATTGCGATTCCTGTGTCTGTTGAGCCTAATTCGGTTTGGTCTTGGGTGTCTTTAGCGGGTGAGGAGTGGACGGACACAACGGAGGTTAGTCCTGTTAATGTGAAGGCGAGTTTTTCTAAGTCCCAGGAAGCTTTTGAAGGGTGGTTACAACTGAGTCGAGTTGAGGAAACTACAGAAGGGTCTTAACTGTTGCGTGGGATAGCCTAGAGGGCTGTCTCCGCAGCTTCAAAACACTTATCTAAAAAACACAGGCTAGTAGCTTGTGCCACAAATCAAACGTGAGCAGACATTCAACAGTAGGCGAGGTTAGGAATTATGCCAAAGAAAAAAGACTATATCTTATTTTACAGTGTCAAGAAAAACGAGATAATCTTCCCTATCAAGGCAGAAAAGAATCCGTTGGCTAAAGACCCTGATAAATATCAGTTTATCGGTGGTTATCCTGCAATTTTTGGTGGTACTCGAGAAGGAACAGTAGAGGAATCGTTAAAGAAAGAAGTAGAACAAGAGAGCAGAGGGACTTATGAGTTGCAGGGGAATTTCAGAGAGTTTTTTTTGGAGGGCCCACTACAACAAAAAGAGGGATATCATTTCTATAGAACTACTGAGTGGATAAAAATTACTGATACTTGGCCACCACTTACAGATAACAGCACAACTGCGGAAGCCGAAATGTCAAGAGTTGTTACTCTGTCTCTGAGTGATTTCAATCACTTAAAAAGCGAAACAGATATTCTGAACAAGCTCATCTAACGGAGTGAGGCACCTGCACCACAGCAAACAAAAAAGGAATTTTTCACATCGGAGACTGCTAAAGCGTTTGTTCAGTTCATCCGTTCATGGAACAGCAAGCGGCCACTCTAAGAAAAACTCCAATAGACAACAATTTTCACCAATAACTCTCATTCTGTCTAACTTGATGAGGATATCTCTTATGCGATCGCTAACTTCTTACCTGGGTTAGGAAACAAAACCAACACAGATTTCTGAGGTTACAACTCACAATATTCAAAACAAAATTATTCACTAGAAGCAAAACAAAAATTGAAGGAAGTATTGTATGCCTAATCAAAAACTAATCCCAGGTTGTATACAAAAAATAGGCAATCAATGGAGACAAGTTAAATACTATGTCTTGTTTACCGAAAACAATAGAGAAAAGATAATCTTCCCCATCAAAGCGATAAAAAATTATTCACAAGAGTCTAAAAAGAAGAAATCATTTGCTGGTGGCTTTCCTGCCATGTTTGGTGGCAATTTGGAGAAAACGCATTTAGAGGAATATGAGGGAGACCCGAATATAGAAACTCTTAAAGCAGAGGTAAAAGAGGAGAGTCGCTATACTTACGATGTTGAGAGGAATATAGAAAACCACTACGCCACCATTGCGGATAATCTAGAGGCCGTTCAGCGATCAAACTCCTACAAGATTACTATTATGAGTTATCAGGATGGTCAATTTAACCCCAAAAAAATTGATAACCACAGTATTCACGATGATATGAAATTTTATTGGACTTCCTCGTATGATTATAGTGGTGAGCCATTTCCTCCCAAAAATCCTGCTCCTAAAAAATTCGCGGAAGGCGAAATGGAAGCGATCGTTACCTTAAAAGTTCAAGATATTTTCACAAAAGCCAACAACTCAAGCGAAAAAAAGGAGCTAATCAAAGCACTCATTGATTTAGCTTTTCAAGAGTGTAAAATCCAAGGTGACTCAGAACAAAAAGACCAATTTAAAGACTCACATACTGCTACAGCTTTTTACCAATTTTTGGTGTCAGAAATGAGTAATCGCTGACCATAAACACAATACTCCACTAGACTAGGATTCCTATTAATCACCACATCACCCCAGTCTAATTTGATACGGATATTTCTTGCGCGATCGCTAATTGCTAACTTCTTACCTGAGTTAGGAAACAAAACCAACAAAGATTTCAGAGCTTACAACTCAAAATATTCAAAGCAAAAATTTTCACTAGGAGCAAAACATGGGTTTAGGTTTAGGTAGCTTGACTCTTGATGAGCTGGCTATTATGTATAGTCCAGAAACACAAAGTCTTCAGGGATTGATCTATTTTATCAGCGAAGCCTTTGAAATTGACATTAGTGAAGACTTCGTGATGACAACCATAACTGAAAACTTCACTATTGAAGGATTTAGTTATTTGTATTGCTATGAGGAAGAGTCAGATTTATTTTTACATCAATTTGAACTGGTAGCGACTATCTCCATCGCTGAAACGGAAGGAGACCAATCTGCTGAAAAAGAACTCGATGTCAGAATATTAATTAAATTTGGAGACAATGCCAATAATAGTGAAAGGCTCTATGGTGGTCAAATTGCTATCCCTATTTCAGATGATGGTGGCGAAATAGTCATCTTTGACTTGTATTTTCAGAGTGAAACAAGTGCAGGTCAAACTTCTAGTTCTAAGCTAATTGTTGGCAATCTAAATATTACTGAAACTCCTGATGTTGAAAATATTAATTTGGCTGCACTAGTCAGTCAGATTTCTCCTAGCTTAGGGCAATTATTTCCTGAAGAGCTTTTAAATGATTTTTACTTGCAACAGAATGTTGTTTTAATCATCAATAAACCTGCTAACCCCAATAAAAAGAAGCTACTATTTAGTATTGACTTTAACGCTTCTATTAGCTTTAATCAGATTCCTCTGGTTAATGAATTATTACCCGCAGACTTGCTCAGCAGTGAATTTGGGTTTGAGTTTCTAGTGGCATTACAAGAATTTAGTAAAACCGAACTAGAAGCAATTAATAGCCTGCTGGAAGAACTAGGTTTACCCTTAAAAATCAGACCTCCGATCAGTAGCATTAACACACTAAAAAGAGGAGCGAGTATTGGGGCTTATTTTAATATTGGTGGTTACGAACAAGCTTGGCTATTAACTTTAAGACGTAGTAGTAGCACTGGTAGTGGTAGTGGTAGTGGTAGTGGTAGTGGTACTGGTACTGGTAGTCGTAGTTTAACTACAAGAAGCACCTCAGAGAACACCTCAACTACTACTTCCGATGAGATCATTACCATAGCTGACAATGGTGTCTGGTTAATGGTGCAAAAGTCTTTTGGTCCGATGTACTTTGAAAAAGTGGGACTAGTCTATAAAAGAGCACAAATGCATCTCACCCCTCAATTCACCATTGAAGTTTCTCAGTTATTGCTATCCCTAAGTGCTTTATCTATCAGTACTTCTTTAACTGATTTTGATCCTGAGTTTAACCTTGATGGTTTTGGCTTAGAACTAGTTAGTAAAGGTTTAGAAATTTCTGGAGCTTTCTTAGTAGTAGAAGGCAGTAATTATAGTGAGTATTTAGGAACAGCCACCGTAGGATTAAAAATTGGTAAAGGAGGCAAATCTGCTCTATCCCTCTCTGCTATTGGTTCTTTTGCTGACTATACAAATAGTGGGGAATTTTCGCTGTTTCTGTATGTAGCAGCAAACTTTCCCTTTGGGGGGCCACCTTTCTTCTTTGTCACTGGTGTTTCCGCAGGATTTGGCTACAATCGCGACTTAATTGTCCCCCCCCTCGAAGAAATGGCAGAGTTTCCTTTGGTAACTCAAGCCATTGAGGGAGTAGAACCCATCGATCCCGATAAGACTGAGGAGATCATTACTGAACAATTAGAGGCTTTAGATGAGTATATACCACCTCTGAAAGAAGCTGGGTTTGGAGCCATAGGGCTGAAGTTTACCTGCTTCAAGGTTATTGACGGCTTTGGGTTAGTAACTTTTGCCATTAGTCAAACGGATTTTGAACTCAATTTGCTTGGTATTGGTAGCTTATCCCTTCCCACCAGTATCGGCAAAAAAGAACCCATTGCTATGGCAGAAGTCGCCATCCAAGCCCGGTTTAACCCCATGGAAGGGGTGTTAATGCTGCGGGGACAACTAACTCCTAACTCCTATATCTTTAGCCGTAATTGCGTTTTAACTGGGGGTTTTGCCTATGGCTTTTGGTTTATGCCTCCCCGTGTGGGTGATTTTGTCTTTACCCAAGGAGGATATCACCCCCGCTTCCAAGCCAGGGATCTCTATCCCGATGTCCCCCGTTTAGGGATGGATTGGCAAATTGATAATAACTCTCATACCACCGCCCAGGTTTATTTTGCCCTCTGTGGTCATGGGGTCATGGTGGGGGGATTAATGGATATTAAGTATGCATTGGGTAGTATCTGGGCTAGTTTTTCAGCCGGAGTTGATTTCTTAATGGGTTGGGCACCTTACCATTATGATATTAGACTCCACGCCCATGTGGCAGCAGGAATGGGTTGTGTCTCTGTAGGATTGGGGTTAGATATTCATTTTTGGGGTCCTGATTTTGGTTGTAAATTTGAGTTCGAGATTTTGTTGATTACAATTACCATCGAAATTGGCGACCAAAGTTCTGTATATCCCTACCCAATTGGTTGGGATGACTTTCAAGAAACATTCTTACCCCAAGAAGATGATGTTTGTAGTATAACTTCAATTGATGGTTTGGTGAAACAATTTGTGGTAGAAGAAGAGGGACAAGAAAAAGAAATTTGGGCAATTAATCCTACTACATTTGAATTATCAACTGATAGTTTAATTCCTGCTAAACAAGCTTGGACAGGAAAAGATGTATTTACCCTAGACACTGATACTAACTTTGGCATTAATTCTATGGGAATTACCCAAGATGAGTTGCATACGACTCATAAGGTAACTATTGAAAAATACGCATCAGAGGAAGGTCAAAATAACGAGAATGCGGAAAATAAATTTAAGTTTGAACCAATTCCTAAACTAGCTTCTACGGCAACTTGGGGAGAGCCAAACATGGTTAATGGTCGGATTAAGCCCCCCGAAGTCAATCAAGAAGAATTTGTGGAAAATGTCTTTTATGGTTTCCGCATTCTCCCTGCTAAACCTCCCCATGCTGGTAAAACCCACGAAATTGGAGTGGAACATTTACAGTATGAGACTGAAGCTATTGATGACCGTTATCTTTGGGAATCTTTACAAACTTTTGAGGAGGATACAAATTATGATACAGAAGAAAAAAAACGAAGTTGCATTGCCGATACTGTTGCTAATAATGCTAATCGTGATAGTATTTTGTCAGCTTTAGGTCTTGATGATAGTGAAGTGCAGATTGAAGACCCTCAAGTAGTTGCTAATAGCTTCATTTTTGCCCCTTTAGTTAAGTAAATATTTCGAGTGTTTAATACCAATTTTATATGAAGCCGCATAGAATTTATTGTTTGTCATTGCGAGGGTAACGAAGTGGAGCGTGGCAATCTAATCAACTCGTTCATTCTGAAGATTATGGGATTGCTTCGTCGTTCCTCCTCGCAATGACAATTGATTATATGTAACTTCATATTAAAACGGTATAACTGTTGGTTATGATTGGCTATTAGCGATTAGCTTGCAATTTATACCTGTCATTTATTACCTGTGATAACTATGATGAACACAAAAATAATTAGGGACAATTAAATCATGTCTGAAATGCCTTTTTATTTTCGCTGGTGTTGTAATGAAGATGAATTGTGCGGTAATTCCGATAGCAAACCCAACGGCTATTTACAATTGGGAACACCAGAATATGTTACCCCGACTCATATCACCATCAGCAATTACCTTGCAGATAAAACTATCACTATTAACCCCATTCAAGGAGCAAGCGAGGCTAGCTCAGAGAGTTATCACTATAAGTTCGCATTTAATCCTGGAATTTTAGCAGAACCAGAAAATATCAGTCTGGAAAGCAAAAATTGGTCAATTAATTATGTTGGCGATGGCAATTCAAATAGTCTTTATCTGCTGTGGACTGGTGAAGCTATAACCCTTAACACTAATGAAGCTGTGGAAGTGATTCTTGAGGGCTTAGCTGCTGACTCTGCGGTGACAAAGATAGGTAACACCACGGACGTTACGGTTAGTTGGAAGTTGGATCGTTTCGAGATCGAGGAGATAACTCGCCCCGGTCCTCCTCAACCTTATGAAACAAGCATTATTTTGGTACTAGAAATGGTAAAAACAACTGGAAAATCTAATATCCCCCTCTATGTCGGTTTTGTGGGTTCAAATAAAGTGCTCAATACCAACGATAAAGTTAGCAGTTTGCAATTGCGGGTTACTAATACCAATTTTGTTGCTGAGGATAGTTCCAATGTTACCTTTCACTATGATAGTAATACCTCTGATTGTTCTCGGTTAGTGGTGACGCTAGAAGTAGGAAATACTACTGATGTTCCTTGGGCTTTGGGAACGCAACAGCAGGTTAAAGAAATTGGAATCTCTATCCCAACAGACGGGTGGAATCAAAACGGAACTGTGGAAGAAATTACAGTAGGAGGTATGGTTAAAGCATTAAGGTGGACTTTCACTCCTCAATCTACCGATGTGGTGTTACATGCTCAAGAAACACTCTTAATTGATTTGGAAAGTATTGTCACAGCCCACCCCACGGGAGAGGCTAATCTTTATTTACGTTATGAGAAGGTGCCAGATTATCAAGATGGGCAGTTTATCTGTCAAATTGAAAAGGCACCTTTAGTGTTTGATCATAAAGTGCGGGTTGGTACAACAAGGGAACTAGAGGGTTTGCTTACTGTAAAGGATGGTATTAGTCTTGATGAACCTGGGGAAATTCAACACACAGGGCCTTTAATCTTCCGTTCTGATGTAGATAATAGTAATGAAGAATCATCTGTTAAGTTCTTGAAACAAAATGAGCCCATTCCTTTAATGGAGTTAAAGTCAGATCGGGGTACCAATCAACTGTATATGGAGAGTGACTACAATGTTAATTTAGAACTACATCGAAATAACGAGAGTAATTTCTTAAAGTTAAAAGCTCAGGATAGTCATTCAAGGATTACTTTTGCTAAGAAACTATATTTTGATCAAGGTGATGATGGCAATACAAAACTGACAATCAATGGTGATAATGGCAATGTGGGAATTGGCACTAATTCTCCATCGGCTAAGTTAGAAGTTGATGGACGCATCAAGGATATAACAGGATACGTAATTCCTGTGGGAACAATTGTTCCTTATGCTGGTAGTACTGCCCCAGAAGGATGGTTGCTCTGCCATGGTCAATCATTTTCTTCCTCTGATTATCCAGAGTTATATAATGTGCTTCAAAGCAGTCACACTCCAAATCTACAAGGAAGATTTATTATTGGCGTTGGAAACAAAGATGGTTACGATTACGATCTGAATGAGACAGGCGGAGAAGAAAAGCACAGATTAACAGTCCCTGAAATGCCATCCCATAATCATGAATATGATTCAAATTATAAGTACCTTGTAAGGAAAGGACTTCACACTAGTGATGCCGACACAGATGATAGTGCGGATGAGATAAATTTATTTAAGGCCTATCCTATTCAATCTGCCGGTGGAGATAAATCCCACGAAAACCGACCTCCTTTTTATGCACTTAATTACATCATCAAGGCATAATTTTACCTGTTAGTTCGTAGGTTGGGTTGAAGGATGAAACCCAACACAGATAAACATTTGTTGGGTTACGCTGTCGCTAACCCAACCTACTACTAATTTACTATCAAGCAAATACCAATTCTCCACAAAAAATAATTCCCATGCCAACAACAGAAAAAGACAAAGTTCAATTTATCCAATTCCATCAACCAGCCCTAGAAAGTGGAGATTACCACCTCAAACTTGAGCAAACTATTGATGACGACGGAGATAAAATTACGGCAAAAACCTATACTCGCGAACTCACATTTACCGTCCAAGGGGAGCGTTTTGGTCCCCTCTCTCCCCAGGATATTTATGCCGTTTTTCCTCCCCCCGAAAGCTTAGGAGAACACTCCAATGTGCTGCCCCATATCACAGTCAAAAGAAGTACCCTCCCTTGGGAACGTTACCCAGGAACAACAGATGAAAACCTTCCTTGGGTAATCTTACTTTTATTCCGCGATTCCGACTTTGAAGCAGAGTCAGATAAACCCAAACCTAAAAACATTACTTTAGGGGAATTAAAAGCAGGGGAAGCAAACATATATTTTCCAAATATAGAACTGCAACTAGGACAAAAACCAGAAGAATTAGTAACAGTAATTGATATCAAAAAAAAGTATATCAAAGATATTTTACCTACTCATGATGACCTGCAATATATCGCTCATGTCCGCCACCAAATATCTGAAGAAGAACACCAAAATCAACTAGCACAAATAGACGAAGGCAACAACCCCGAACTATTAGGTGGTGAACAAGCTACCATTATTTGTAATCGCCTCCCCGAACCAAATGGTACTAGTACAGTATATTTAGTTTCCGTAGAAGGGCGATATACTAAGCCTGATTTTGATGATTTAGGAGCAACAGATGACGATTTAATTCGCTTCGTTAGTTTAGCAAGTTGGAGTTTTGATTGTATCGATCCAGCTCAAAGTTTCACTCAATTATTACAAAGATTAAACCACAATCCCTATACTCCCAGACTTCCCCACAATGACAATGCCCAAGCAGAAGCATATCTAAAAGAAGGTTGTATTACTGTCCCCCATGCCCTACGCAATGGTAGTAAAACTGTCTCTTGGTATCATGGCCCATTAGGTACTGGTTTTAACAATGAAACCTATGATTTTCCTGCCAAAGCTGCGGACGAATTATTACGCTACGATTCAGAAATTGGTATGTTTGATATTTCCTATGCTGCTGCTTGGCAATTAGGACGGATGTTAATGTTACAAAATCAAGCCGTAGCAGTAGAATTATTTAACTGGAAACGCCAAAATGCTCAATACTTACAACAATTAGAATCCAGCGTTATTAATATGCTCTTTCCTTCTAGTGAAAGTTTAGCCAGAGGTATTCCTGAATCAATTTACAATTACTTTAAAGGCTTAGAATTATTACAAGGAATTCCTTTTAACTATTTAGTCCCCGATGAGCGTTTACTCCCCCCAGAATCAATTCGTTTCTTCTGGGTAGATTCTTTATGGGTAGACTGCTTACAAGATGGGGCATTTAGTATTGGACGAGTTACTAATACCAGCGTGGAACAAGACCGCCAAATTCGTGCTAGTCGCAATTTAACTCGTAGTGTAGAACAAAAAATTACGGGAATTATAATTCGTTCTCAAGTAGTTTCAGGATGGCCGGGTTTGCTAGTAGATGGCTATGATACCGCAGTCAAAGATTTAGATTCAATTGACCCCACAGAAGGCAACCTTTTACCCCTATTACGGATGGAAACCTTAGCCAAAGATGTGTTAATTTGTTTGTTTGCAGGGGAAGTGAAAACAGTTGATATTCACCTCAAGCCAGAATCAATGCACTTTGGTTTAGATGCACCTACAGATGATTCTCCCCAATGGTCGAAAAACTTACGGGATGAAGAAGGGGAACTTATGGATGAATTTTTAATTTCATCAATTCCCTGGAGTAATGAAGCCAAAGAAGTTGTGAATTTAGAAGATTTAGCGCAACAAATGAATGAATATTTAGAATTAGATGAATTTACTTCTGGTCAATTTGGTTTACAAATGATCGAAGGAGTGCAAAAGGTTCGGTTTGTGATGCAAGAAAATTGAACGCTATAAAAATTATACTCCCAACGGCTAAAAACTTAACTTTTGGTAGGTTGGGTGGAACGAAGTGAAACCCAACAGTAAGTAGGTTTTTTTTGGGTTTCGTACCTCAACCCAACCTACAATCTGATAACTGATAACTGATAACTGAAATGACTGCTCCCCTCGCCTTCAGGCGAGAGGATTCTACAAAGATGGGAAACAACAGGCTAAAGCCTGATTAATTTTGATTGTGTTTACCTATGCCCGTTTTCACTTCATAATTAACTATTTCGACAGTACTAGATTGGGATTGAGATACTTTAGCTCCAGTAAAATCACGTAATAAACCCATTAACGCAGGGACAACTGTAGGTGTCAAAATTGTCGAAAAAGCTAAACCTCCAGTCAGAACAATTCCCAATCCTTGATACAGTTCCGCACCTTTTCCAGGGACAACAGCTAGGGGTAACATCCCAATGACACTGGTTGCTGCGGACATAAAAATGGGTCGTAAACGGTCTTTAACTGCTAAATATAGGGAATCATCGTATTTCTTCCCTTCTTGCTGTAATTGTAGGGAGCGATCGACTAATAAAATCGCATTGTTGACCACTATCCCCGTTAAAATCACAAATCCCAATCCTGTAATCATATCCAAGGGAACCACCACACCGGGAATAGAATTGGCGAGTATTAAACTTAACAGTGCCCCTGATATTCCCATAGGTACTGTGACCATAATTAAAACAGGGAAGGTAAAGGAGCGATAGAGCGCGACTAGGAGTAAGTAGGTGATAACTAGGGATAAAACAAAGGTAGAGCCTAATTGAAATAGGGTTGACGATAATACATCTGCGGAACCCGCAAGTTCGACGCGGAAACCAGATGGTAAAGATGCACGCAAAGGTGGAAGAATTTCCGCTTCCGTTTGGTTGATTAAAGCACCCAAGGGAGCTTCCCTAGAGATACTGGCGGTGATGGTAATGGAACGTTCCAAATCAACGTGATTGATGGTATCTGGTCCGGTGGTTTCCACCACATCTGCCACATCTGCCAATTGTACCTGCTGACCATTACCGATATACAGGGGTAATTGGCGCAACTGTTCTGGGTTTTTGACAGAGGTATTTTCTAATTCCACTGTCACATCTAATTCCCGCTTCCCATCGGTAAATTCGGAGGCTCGTAACCCCCCCAATGCTGCTTCTACCATTGACCCCAGTTCCCTTTCTGAGAGTCCTACTTCTGCCAAGCGGGTGCGATTGGGAACTACTTGTAATTCCGGTGCACCGGTGATGAAGTTAGAACGAACATTTTGCACTCCATTTAATCCCCGTAATTTGGGTATTAACTGCTGTTGCAATTTTTGCAATTCTTCCAGGTTTTGACCGATAATATTAATTTCAAATTCCTTACCAGGATCGCGGAAAATTGAAACCCGAATGGGAACCATAAATCGATAACCAGGGAAATTTGCACCGGCTCGACGCAACCTAGCAACCATACTGTCCATAGTATTACCCGTAGCTAATTCTGGTTTAACAAAAGCCGCGATCGCTTTTAAACCTGGTCTTTGGATGTACAGAGTCCGCATTACTTCTGGTTGCTGGCTGACAAAGTTCCTTGGTTTCTCAGAAAGATTGATGGCTTCCGGTATACTTGTGCCAGGAAAGGGTTCTGCTAACCACAACACTAAGTTACGATTTCCTTCGGGTAAGTAATCAACTGGGGGAAGTAGTTGGAAACTGACAAATATTAGGGTAATGGGAATTGCCAGGACAACGAAACGTCTACCCTTGCGTTTTCTTCCCAAAGACCAACTGACACTCTTGAGTAATATTTGTTCTAATCGCCGTTGGAAAAATAGGAAGGTTTGAGATATACGGGAAACGAAGAGATTTAACCAAGCAAATATTGTTTTCCTGCGCTGGGGATTAAGAATAATCCGGTCTGATGCTAACTCCAAGGGATTGATAGTAGTAGTATTATTCCCCATTCCTTGCAACATATTCTCAGCTTCGTCACGGTTGAGGAATAACCCCGATAACATGGGGACTAGAGTCAAAGCCGCAAACAGGGAAAATAAGACAGAAGCAGACAACCCAATCCCAATATCAACAAATAATTGTCCCGCTTCCCCCGTCACCAAGACAATGGGTGCAAATACAGCCACAGTGGTTAAAGTTGAAGCCAGCATTGCTCCCCCAACTTCTTCCGTCCCTTCAATGGCAGCCTTAACAGGTGATTTACCCTGCTGCATGTGGCTGAAAACGTTTTCTAGGACAACAATAGCATTATCTACTACCATCCCCACTGCAAAGGCTAGACTAGCTAAACTGATCACATTTAGCGATCGCCCCAATGCCATAAATACGATAAAAACTGTAATTAGGGTGCTGGGGATGGTAATTGCAATCACTGCTACCGTCCGCAAAGAACCAAGAAACAGTAATAAAATTATCGCCGCTAGAATCGCTCCCGCAGTTAAATTTCCCTGGACAAAGGAGATCGAATCATTGATATAGTTATTCTCATCATAGGTAATATCAAAGGTAATCCCTTCATTTTCTCGGTCAAAGCGTGCTTCTAACTCCACCAAAGCCTGACGAATTCCCTGGGAAATCTTGGGAACATTACCATTAGTTTGACGAATAATCCCCACCCCAACCGCAGGTTCATTATCTCGGAGCAAAGCCCTATCTTGAATTTTTCTACCGATTCTGGCTTGAGCCACATCCCGTAAAAATACGGTTCCCGACTCGTCACGGCGTAACACAAAATCTTCCAGTTGTTTAATATCATTGGAACGGCTAATTGTCCTTACCCGATATTCCCGTCTTCCTAACACCAAAGGACCACCGCGAATATCCCGGTTATTGCTACGTAGAGCATTGACAACATCACCAATTGTCAAATTCCGGTCAGATAAAGCCTTGGGGTCAACAATTATCTCCACTTCCCGCTCCAAACCACCGGAAACGAGAAACTGACCAACTTCCTGGACTTGTCGGAATCGGGGGACAATCACATCATCCAGCAAATCCCGGTAATGGTTAATATCAGCAGTAAAACCGGGTTTGGGAGTGAGAATTACCCACATCATTGGTCTACTGCTACCGCTAACCACCTCCACGTCCGATTCTCCCGCTTCTTCTGGGAGAGCTTCCACTTGTTGGAGCTTATTTAAGACATCAACCAAACGCTGATTGATATCACTATTCCATTCAAACTCCAAATTGATACTACTGACACCCGCAGAACTGCGACTGGTGATTTCTTGAATCCCTTGCACCTCTTCCAGTCGTTCTTCAATGGGACGGGTAATTAAATCCTCAACTTCATTGGGACTCGCACCGGAATAGGTTGTTGAAATGGAAATCTCTGGACGTTCTCCTCCCGGTATTAACTCTAAAGGTAAATTCAACAGAGACAAAGCCCCGAATAGGGCGAGGACACAAAATAATACAAAGGTTCCGTGTCGCCAACGAACGGCGGTTTTGATTAAGCTCATGATGTTATTGTCGATAGTTGGTGGTTGATGGTTGTTAGTTGTTAGTTGTTAGTTGGTGGTTGTTAGTTGGTGGTTGTTAGTTGTTAGTTGTTAGTTGATGG
>JAAUYH010016882.1_pt1 | contig 19184 bp, 15 predicted proteins | sample 7278061 | NCBI WGS metagenome assembly JAAUYH01 (sample SAMN14350203, study PRJNA611818) | marine sediment metagenome | isolation source: surface marine sediment (0.6m) | place: French Polynesia: Moorea | collected 2018-08 | reverse complement strand
ATCGGGAATAAGTGGACGGTGACATATGTATCTCACCCCTGTGCTTAGTGTGTGTTGTCTTATAAAAATCAACCATGATTAAGTAGTAGGTAATTAGTATTTCATCTGTTTCTTTGTCGCAAAAAGAGAAAAAATACGACAAATTAAACTGATGAACCGGTATGAAAGCGCTCTGTAGAAGGCCTTTGGAGAATTGTTAGTGTTCAGAGCGATTCGCCTACTTAATCTGGAGGAACAAGTGTATTTGGTCAAATAAATTTCATCTTCCCTGGCCTTAAGTTTTATTTTATTACACTTATAGCTAACAAGGTTAATTGAAATTATCTTCCTTCATTAGCGTTTAGCTACACTAATGTCGTTAGCCTAGCATGGCTCAACCCAAAGGAAGATTTTTGTAACCAAGTACTAAAACTTTTATCCAACTACAGATACAGTAGGTTTTCTGCAATGTTGGCACTAAATCACATCTTAGCTCGCTTGCCTAGTATTTTGCCATGATACCAGGTTTTTTTTTACACTTTATTTTTTTTGCTTTATTTTACCAACAACTCAAAAGATTGTGCAGTAAGATATACAAAAAATGTTGGCAGTAAAAATACTTACATAGTGTAAATAAAAAAATACGAATTTATTTTTTGTTGATATGGCGAATGGTGATGCGATCGCCTGGTTTTACATTTAATTCTGTGGCATGTCCCGCTCTTAATTCAATAACCTCATCTATTAATTCTCTTGGCCCATAAGTTGGACAAGGAGTACTCTTACAAGGAGGTACATCAGCAGCAATATAACGTACTACTCCTTTCCGCATGAAGACCATATCTAAAGGTACGGGTACGTTCTTCATCCAAAATCTTGCTGGTTGGGGAGAAGGAAACACAAAAAGCATACCCCTTTTATCCGGAAGTGTGGGGCGATACATCAAACCCATTGCTTTTTCTTCGGGCGTTCGCGCTACTTCCAACTGAATTTCTGCACCATCAGGAGTAATAGCAACAGCAGAGATTGGTAATTGCTGACCTAATTTTTTGGTAATCGGAACATTGGATTTCAGTGCTGGTGTTGATAAAGGTTGAGAATTTTCGGCTACCGTTAAGTTCGAACAACCAATTAACAATATGTTCAGCACTATTAAAAGTATACTGAGGTAAGGAAACATAATAATTTGAATGGGTAACCAAAAAGCAAAACAAACATCTTTGGCTTTTTTTAACTAAAAACTATTTAGCCAAAACTGTTTAGCCAGAGATTATACCAAGGTTAACCTATAAATTTACAATTCAACCTTCCTCGGTTCCGAATTTTCTAAGACTCTCTTAAAACATAACCAACACCTCGTACGGTTTGAATTAAACGCTTTTGACCTTCTTCTTCGATTTTTAAGCGTAGGTAGCGAATGTACACTTCTATTACATTTGATTCACCCATAAAATCGTAACCCCAGACATTTTCTAAAATTTGTTCCCGAGTTAAGACTTCACGGGGATGTTCCATCAAGTATTTGAGTAATTCAAACTCCTTCATTGTTAAATCAATGGTTCTGGAATTGATTAGCACGCGACGAGTGGCGATATCCAGAACTAGATCGCCAAAACGTAGTTGTTCTGTGCTATCAACTTCAGGTTGTAAATAAAGACGAACCAAGCTTAAAAAATCTTCAGAACGGTAAGGTTTGAGAAAATAATCATCCGCTCCTGCTTCCAAGCAAGCAACTCGATCTTCAACACTGTCTCGAGCCATTAAAATCAATACTGGGGAACATACCCCTTCTGTACGAAGATTTTTACATACAGAAAGTCCTGACTCCCCTGAGAGCATGCGATCAACAACTATCAAAGCAGGTTGAAGATTACGACTTATTTGCAAACCATTACTAGCATCGCGAACTATATCAGGTTCATAACCAGCTTCCTTTAAATCGTAAGAAAGTTGATTTGCTAATCCCTCATCGCTTTCTATTACTAATACACAGGGGTTTTGAGCAAGAGTCATATCAATTTGATTATTAGGAGTTTTTAACTCATCTTGTTTGTTTACCTATGGGGAAGTTACACATCAGCACATTCTTTACATTTGTATATATACCTGTGTAACTTTAGGCATTTAGAAGCTTACATTACCTGCTTGTATAATTTCAATGAAGTGACGAACTACCCGGAATAAATTGCCCTTACAACTCTGATTTTAACTGCATATCGGCATCGTGTTTGATTTGTAAAAACACGGAGTCAGGAGCAGTAAGTAATGAGTAATGAGTAATGAGTAATGAGTAATGAGTAATGAGTAATGAGTTTTAAATCAAGAGTCGGGGTTTACAAAGTTTTTGTTCTCTCTTCTGCATTCCTTGTTCCTTATCCCCAAGAATAATTTTAATAAGATAACCAGATTGCTATATATCTGATATTGAATATCTAATATTTAATAAATATATCTTTTACGAAAATATATTTTGTATGCATATATTTCGACAAACTCTCAGGGTTAGGAAATTTCCGAGAAAATACTTCACTAGAAATTACACAGTGTAAGCTAACCCATTTGATGATACGTGCATCAGGACAGCCAATTAGTTTTTTCTGTTAATTAACCCTCACCAATTACCAAATACCAAAAAGCAATCCGATAGAACACTTAAGGTAACTCTACCGAGTTTGGTTTAGCAATATGTGGTAAACCCCAACCCAATTTTTCCCGTAGAATACGGAAAAACTCGGGTGATTGTAAACGAATAAATTTTGTGGTGTATTGCGATCGCTCCATATAAACTCTATCCTCAGGAAGCACATAACATCCACCATTACCGTCAACCACCATTACCAGCCTTGATGTATTTACTGGATAAATATTGACTGGTTCAGTATCTGCAAATATTAGTGCTCTCGAAGCCAAAGAATGGGGACAAAGAGGTATTAACTGTAATACCGGTACATTTGGCGTTACTACCGGACCACCAGCACTCAAGCAATAACCTGTAGAGCCGGTTGGAGTAGAAATCATTACTCCATCTGCAGCAATATCCACAGCAGCATGACCGCCGATCGCAATTTCAAAATGACACATCGAGGTTAATGGTTCTCGATGCAATACCATTTCGTTTAAGCAGAGAGCTTCCCAAAGTACCCGATCTTTCCGAAAGACTTGAACCGCGAGCATTGCTCGTTCTTCAATCTCATAGTCACCCGCGATCGCTTTTTCTAAAGCTTGTGGTAATTGATTGAGATAACCTTCGGTTAAAAATCCCATATGTCCGGTGTTCACCGCTAGTATAGGTATACCACAGGGAGCTACTTGACGGGAAGCAGCTAATACTGTGCCGTCTCCACCCAATACGACAACAAATTTCATTTGCTCGTCAAAACCAGGAGGTATCAAACCATCAATCGGTGTATGACAAACAGGGCTTTGGGGAGTAGAATAACCCAATATTCCACCAACTCCGGTGGCGACATAAACATCCCAACCCTTATTGGTTAAGGTTTCTTTGATGTCGATAGCAACTTTTTGCGCTATCGGCTTAACGTCATTGTAAATAACGCCTGCTTTGGGCACGCTCAAATATCCAAATCTATGTAAGCAATATTTCTTATTATTGTTAATCTTTACACAATTTTTGTCATTCAGATCGTTAATTACCTGTCAATAGGAAAAACATCTATTAACTTTCTGTTGTAATGTCGCGATCAATTATTGACTATTCACGTTCTTAAATGGGCTTCTTTTAGTCTTTTGTTTCTTGCCTTTATTTTTCTCGTAATCTAATTCTTTCAGCTTTTTCATAATTCGGCTGAAGTATTCTTGTAAATAAGTTTCTACGGTTGTTGTTTGACTTTGATCGAGACCAAAAACTTTATAAACCTCATCCATAGAAGCATTAAGGGGTTTACCACTTGCAATTACTTCGGTGAATGCGAGTCTATCTGCAACATTCCATCCCCACTGGAAAAATCGCATTACATTACGCACGGTACGTAGTAGATTAATTGGCATCCGGGTAATTTTTGCGTCTTTACCAGATAGGCGTTCGCATAAGCTGATAATTTCCTCAGCACTCCAAGCACGGGTTCCAACCACTGGAAATGCTTGATTTTGTGTTTCTGGTATTTCTAAAGCAAGAATAGCAAACTTCGCTATATCTTGGGTATCCATGTAAGCGATCGGTGAAGAATCCCCTGTTACCCACACTGGCTGACCTTCCAAAATAGGGATACCATATTGACCAATCAATCCTTGCATGAAACCAGCTAAACGCAAGATTGTATAATTTACACCTGATTCAGCCAGAAATAGTTCCGTGCAACGTTTTATTTCCATTAAGGGTACTTCTGGATACTTATCAGCATCTAGAATGGAGAAAAATATAAAACGTTGTACATTTGCAGCTTTTGCTGCTTGAATTAAAGCTACTTTTCCATCCCAGTCTACCTGCTTAATACTTAGGGAGTCTGTAGGGCGAGCAGTTGCAGCGTCTATAACTGCGTCAACACCTTCGAGAGCGCTTGTAAGACTTTCGGGGTAACAAAAATCTCCCCCCACTAATTCGGCACCCCATTCCTTTAAGAAACCGGATTTCTTCGAGCTTCGAACAAGACAGCGTACCTCGTGTCCCTGGTCGAGAGCATGACGAGCAACTTGTCTTCCCAAGGTACCAGTGGCACCAGTTATTAATATTTTCATGAGTATTTTTTAATTAAAGTCGGAAACTTTTTTAACCAGGATGTTATTAGATTAACCTAAATCAACAAAAATTTACATTTATTTTAAAAAGTATACGATATTGAGAGACTGAAAAAAAGTCTCTCATTTTTAGGAGCAGCTCAGCTAGTTGCTTTACTCCTCTTCTGCACCTTGAACCTTGAGTAACAAGCGTCCAACGCCCCAGCCTACAAAAATCAAGCTAAAAGGTAAGATAGCAGCAGTAAGAATTTCGCTACTCATAGATTAAAATTCTCCATTACAAATTGTTGAGTCTACTTCAGTCTACCAGAGGGGATTGGTGACTGGGGTTAGCGCAGCGTGACGCGACAGCGTCATATGGGGATTGGGAAGTTAATTCTTAATCTGGGATGCAAGGAAATTTTGTCTTCCTCTCATATTTCTCAAAGGTAGACAATATATTAATGCCTTTTTCGACCGGTGAAAAACAACTAATAATATAAAGACAAAAATGACAAACTCACGTTTAGCGATAACCTTAGGTGACCCTGCTGGTATTGGTGGGGAAGTTATTTTAAAAGCTTTAGCTGACCCAAAAGTTTATGAGAATTGCGAGTTAACGGTAGTGGGTAGTAGAAGTTTACTTTTAGAAATCTACACCAAGCTTAATTTAGTTCATAATTGTTCCCCTTTGGCAGATCCAGAAAAACTATCAATTCTCGATGTTGATTTGGGTAATGAAGATTTACACAATTTAAATAGTTCTGAATCGAATAATTCAAACAAAATTATCATTGGTGAGGGAAACGCAGCGAGTGGTGCGGCGAGTTTTGCTTATATGGAAACAGCAATTAACTGTGCTCTTCAAGGTGAATTTGATGGGATTGTTACGGGTCCGATCGCTAAGTCGGCTTGGAAAGCAGCAGGTCATCATTATCCTGGTCAAACAGAATTACTCGCACAAAAATCCGGTGTGGAAAAATTTGGAATGTTATTCGTTGCGCGATCGCCCCATACCAATTGGACCCTTGTAACTTTACTTGCTACCACACATATTCCCTTAGAAAAAGTTCCTCAGGTTTTGACACCAGAATTAATGACCCAAAAGTTAGACCTGTTATTAAAGTGTCTTAAACAGGATTTTGGGATCGAGAAACCAAAAATCGCGATCGCTGGTTTGAATCCCCATAGTGGTGAAGGGGGACAACTAGGAAGCGAAGAACAGGAATGGTTAATTCCTTGGTTAGAGCAGCAACGTCAAAAATACCCATCTTTACAAATCGATGGTCCAATCCCCCCCGATACTATGTGGGTAAAACCAGGTCAAGCTTGGTATGGTCAAGGAAAAGTTACTCCTGCTGATGGTTATTTGGCACTTTATCACGATCAAGGTTTAATTCCAGTCAAATTAATGGCTTTTGATCGCGCAGTGAATACATCTATTGGTTTACCTTTCGTAAGAACTTCACCGGATCACGGTACAGCTTTTGATATTGCGGGGAAAGGAATTGCTGATGCGACAAGTATGAAAACTGCAATACAGCTAGCTGCAGAATTAGTTTCTCATAGAAAATTAGGAGTAAGGAGTCAGGAGTCGTAGAGACGTAGCATGCTACGTCTCTACAGGAGTCAGAAGTCAGAATTCTTATCTCATTACTCATCACTTATTACTCATTACTCAATTAAAACCCTCTTCCGTTAAACGTCGTAGCATTTCTTGTCTTACTTCATTTGCGACGCGATTGCTTCTTTCCCAATGTTCTAACTTGATGTGATCTACGTAAAACTTAATCGTAAATTTCATGATTTCAGGGGTGACATCGGAAAGACGAATTGCTGGTTCTTTCCAAAGAGTGGTTGCAGCTTTAAATTCGTTTTGCAGCCATTCAAGTAAACTCAATGCATTGTCATCCAAACGGGTTTCATAACTTCCTGGCTTGAGGATACGCTGTAAAAGTCGATTGATTTTACCTTTGAGGATACTGATTTTAGTTTCCCATTCTTCCTCTAGGGTCTGTTCATCTTCAATTCGTAAATCTGGATCTTCAAGCCAAGCTTGATACCAACTCCTAATTAAATTAATTAAATTATCTTCTTCTTGGGTATTTTCTGTAAGTGATGAAGCTTTAATCTCACCTTTCTCATCAGTTTCCAATTGCAAACCAGTTAATTCAATGATTTCTTGATAATATTTTTGAACTATTTTTAATTGCGCTTCGTTTAATCCTCCTTTTTCCAAAATCTTAATTGCACGAATTAAGTATTTAAACTTAGTTTCAATACGCTGTAATTGGAGATTAACTTTTTCTTCAGCCAACAAACGTTTTCTACCTGCATCTTGCTTAGAAAGTTGCTCTTCGGTTGCTGACTTCAAACCTGCAAATACATCTAAATTCTCTAGTTTGTCCGTAATTTTACCCAAGGTATCGGGATGACCCAGAACAGTACTGCTTAAAATCTGCTTCGCTGCATCTTGGTCTGTACCAGCTTTGACGTTAATTTCAATCGTCTTAGCCACATGGGGAGTTGGACGACTTAAATTAACAATATCTTTACTTCCTAAAGCTGCGTTGGGAATGTAAACTTCACAGTCGGTTTCTACTAAATATAATTTGGTTACGCGCAAACCGATATTCTTAATTACAGCTACAGAATTATCCGGCATTGCAATTACATCTCCAAATTGAAAAGGAGTATCGATTAATAAAACCAAACCACTAAAAAAATTAGCTAATATATCTCGAAGCGCAAATCCTAAAACAAAAGTTAAACCACCAAAAGCTACCCAAATTCCCGTTAAATCAATTCCTAGTGACTCTAAAAATAAAAATGTCCCTAAGATATAAGTTAAAGCAGGGAGCAATCTTTCTAAGATTGGAACTAAGACATTATCCCACAAAGCCTCTGTTTGCTTAGCATAATCCCTCAAATAATAAGAAATAACCTGAGTAAATAATTGAGCGAGCCAATAAGTTAAAGTTATGACGATCGCTGCATTTAAGCCCCTTTGGCTCCAATAAATCGCTGGAGATAAATTTAATCGGGTAGAAATAAAGTTGAGACTAAATAAAGCTGCAACTATTATCAAAGGCTTTCTTGACACCCCTAAAACTAGCAAACCCAAAGAATTATTATATCTACGAAGTAGTGGAGGGAATAAATAAGTTAAAGAAACAAACAATAAAAAATAAAAAAAACAGTAAATTAATACAGTTAATGTAAAAGGTTGATGAAGTATTTCCATATCTAGTAAAAATAATAACTATTTGATTGATGTAATGTAAAAAATATCATAGGCTAATATATCAAGTATCCCTACTGCTTGTAGCTTTTGACGCGGCTCAGTTATCCATCAAGAAAAACATAAGCTAGATTAGCAAAACAAATCAAAACTAATGGTTATTATGAATACAGTGCTTATTTTTATACTGACATAGAATAAGTGAATTATTATTATCGATGTATTTTTTCAAACCTATAAAAATTTTAAAAGCTTGATTGTACGAAATTAGACAATTGATGATAATTTCACTTAGATATATGAAATTCTTAAGATCTTTTTTATGCATTTAAAAAATGCGATCAAGCAGAAATATACTTGCAATTTATGTGAGTGATTTTTGATGTTTTGAATACTATAGGATTAAGTATTTGTTAGGAGTCTATCAAATAATTTACTGGCGCATAGAGAAAAATAATGTTAGAGTACATCCCGAATATAATCACAGAAATTCTTGCTTTGGGAGCTAACAGATGCTTGTTTGGGAGAGCTACTAAGAATTAATTTTTTGAACTAGTAGTATTACTATTGACTTCTGAGTCAACAGAGGCAAACTAGTTAAATATAATTATGTGGAGGATGTGACTATAGTAGTTGTTACGTGCAAATGAAATAAATATCTTTGTAATATCTTGACTGTAATATATTGGTTCTGCTCGCTCGCACTCATAAATTATTGTGTCCGCAATCGCAAGTATTTTTACGTTTGAATTGCAATATTTGAAAAAGATAAAACCAGTTCAAGTTGTCCTGAGGAGGGAATAATATGTTTAAACGGTCAACACAACATGGAAATTGCTGATATTTATAATTACTGAAAATAATGGTAAGTTTCCTTGTGAGTTGGGTTACAACTGACAGAATAGAAAACGGTAACTGCTGACAAGTGAAAAATTACGTAAAAATTAGTGCATTAAAAATGCAAGTAATGATTATTAATGCGTAAAATGACGGATACTAAGCAAAAGTCACATCAGCACTTTCCGTTGGGGTAATTTCAGTAACAGCAAGTAGATTGCAAAATATTGAGATTATTTTTATACATACATATTTTCCCTAGCATGACTTGTCTGAGAAATCTACCAAATAACCTAATGTTCAAAATGCACCCAAAATTTGTGGTGAGAGCGAATGAATTTAATCTGGCTTTTATTACGCGCTTCCGGAGTACAAGTTGTTATAGCTGTTTTAACAGGTTTAATTAGCGGTGCAACTACCGCCCGTTTAATTGCACTTATTAATACAACTTTGTCCCAAGGAGTATCATCAAATCAAGTTACAGCTAACTCAGTTTGGTTTTTTATTGCATTAGCAAGTATCATTTTAATCAGCAGCATAATTTCTCAGGTTTTACTTATCAAAATATCCCAGAATGCTGTTTACCGTCTGCGATTGCAGTTGAGTAAAGGTATTTTATCGTCAGAACTGCGACATTTAGAACAGCTTGGGACTCCACGTTTATTAGCGACTCTTACTGATGATGTAGCAACTTTATCTAATACAGTTTATGCAATTCCCTTCATATGCGTTGATATTGCAGTGATTGGTGGTTGCTTGATTTACTTGGGATTTCTTTCTGGTGCTGTGTTTGCTTGTACCATCGGATTTATGATGGTGGCGATCGGTAGTATTCAATTGCTAATTAACAGGGCTGGATATTTCCTGAATTTGGCGCGAGAAGAACAAGATCGGCTATTTAAGCATTTCAATGCAATTACTAACGGAATAAAAGAGTTAAAGTTGCATGCTTCTCGACGTCAAGAGTTTTTCTCTGAGGAATTGCAGAAGAGTGCAGCTTCTTCGCGAGATCAAAATGCGGCTGCATTATTTACCTTTTCTATTTCTACAGGATGGGGAAATCTTTTATTCTTTCTTCTTGTTGGATCCCTAATGTTTGGTTTACCCAGACTTTTAGTAATTCCTAGCAACATCATATCTAGCTATATCCTCACCCTGACCTATATGATGCTTCCAATGCAAAGCATCCTAGACAAACTTCAGGCTTTATCCAGAGCTAGTGTTGCTTTACAAAAAATAGAAAGAATGGGTTTAACCTTAGCTGGGAATAAAGAAAGTACAAAAGATTTTGCAAATATTACAAGAAACAGATTCTCAACATTACAGCTAGAACAAGTTACCCACGCTTATCCTAGCGATCAAGGGGATACTAAATTTACCCTGGGTCCTGTGAATATAAATCTTCAAGCAGGGGAAGTTGTATTTATTGTTGGTGGTAATGGTAGTGGTAAATCCACATTAGCCAAACTAATTACCGGTTTATATATTCCCGAATCGGGTTCAGTCAAGATAAATGGAAATTTTGTTAATGATGATAACCGGGAAATTTACCGTCAGTATTTTTCGGTAGTTTTTTCTGACTACTTTTTGTTCGATAGTTTCTTGGGTATGGGAAATCCCAATTTGGATGTGCAAGCACGGGAATATTTGCAGCAATTAAATTTGGAACGTAAAGTACGAATTGAAAATGCTAAATTATCGACTACACAACTATCCCAAGGACAACGCAAACGCCTAGCTTTATTAACCGCTTATTTAGAAGATCGTCCAATATACTTATTTGATGAATGGGCTTCCGATCAGGATCCAACATTCAGAGATATTTTTTATAGACAAATCTTACAAAATCTTAAACAAAGAAATAAAACTGTTTTAGTTATTAGTCATGACGATCGTTATTTCAATCTTGCTGACAGAATCATTAAGTTAGATTACGGCAAAATTGAATATGACAGACGAAATTAACACTTATCAGTCAATGCGCAATACTTACAGTACGCCCTTAGCCTGCGGCGTCAGCAAAGCCTCTGATTAACGTCACGCAGGGCGCGCTTACACGTTTGGACGCACTACGTGTTTGGACGCGCCCAAAGGGCGAACATCCGCAGGATGCGTGCAAACACCGTAGGTGCGTCTTTCGCCGCTAACCGCTAGACTGCGCACGCTTTGCTAACAGTTTATGGCTAACGCCACGCCCTTACGGGCTACAGTTAACAGTTGTAGCAATAAACACCTCATTTAGGACATCATAATTTTGGTTTAAAGGGAACAGGGAACAGAAAAACGTCCTAAAAATAATGGCGACAGCTATAAACTAAGAGATGGGGTTTGGTGACTTCCGAAAAAAAGATACCATTCATTGAGGCGTACGTCAGTGCGCCATTACTGTCAATAAGTAATAGGATTAATGATTTTTAGAAGTCCCTTACATATTAATTTAATTTTTGAACTTGTACTGGAATTAGCTGCGATTGGCTCCAGGCTTATTAAATAATAATATTTTTTCAGATAAAAATTTAATGATTTGATTTTGTATTCTATCCTTAAGAAAGTGATAGTTGCGAGGAATTATTCCGCATACCATAGAAATTACTTATATAGAGATTTAGAAATGCTACGTCTGAGGCATAGCACTAATTAAGCACGTTCGTAAAAAGTATCATAAAATCTCTCTCTTTATGGCCAAAATTTTTGATTCAATTACAGAAGACTTACAAGAATTTATTGCAAGTCAACATATTTTCTTTGTTGGTACCGCACCTTTAAGTTCTTCTGGTCACGTTAATCTTTCTCCCAAAGGACTTGATAGCTTTCGGATACTTTCACCAAAGCGGGTAGCTTATCTAGACTTGACTGGAAGTGGAAACGAAACATCAGCCCATCTACAAGAAAATGGACGTATAACCTTCATGTTTTGCTCTTTTGGAGAAAAACCGTCTATTTTACGTCTTTATGGCTCGGGAAGTACTATTTTACCAGGTAACTCTGAGTGGGAATGTTTACATTTATTGTTTTCACAAATACCAGGAACCCGCCAAATTATCGTAGCTGATATTGAGCGGATACAGACTTCTTGCGGTTTTGGAGTTCCCATGTATGAGTATCGAGGACAACGGGAGAATTTAATTAAGTGGGCAGATAAAAAAGGAGAAGAAGGTATTCAAGAATATCATCAACGGAAAAATCTTATCAGTATTGATGGTTTGCCGACACCACTGAACAAGTCATAGGGTTTTTGTTTGTATGGTGTTATGGATTCAGGTCTTTAATTTCGCCTCTAAGAGGATGTTCATACAAAAATTCTAAATAACGGTGGGTTACGGCAAAATAAGGGTTTGATTGTTGGAATAATTGAAAATTTTCTATAACCCATTAATATCAAATGGTGTGGGACAATCCATTAAAGTTATCATTTTTTATTTTTCATTTATAAACACCTTCTTGGACTCTCTTTTTGTCGAGGATATAACAATACTACATCTGGATTGATTATCCTTTTTTAGAGATGAGAGTGGATTGATCGGATTTACGATGAATTCCAAGTCGAGCAAAAATTAACAAAAGATTAATATTTTATTAATTTATCATTAACGCAGATTTGTTCTCAATCTAATTTATGATGATTATGAGTCAAAATTTATTTGACCTTAAAGATAAGGTTGCAATCATTACTGGAAGTGGTAGAGGGTTGGGTAAAATCCTTGCGAAGAGATTGGCTGAATTAGGAGCAAGGATAGTTGTATGCGACCGCTTAAGAGAGGAAGCTAATCAAACTGCTCAAGAAATAGTAGTTGGAGATAAAATTGCAATATCGACCTATGTTGACGTTGCTTTACGTTCTAGTTGTGAAGACTTGTTTAAGTTTGCGGTCGCAGAGTTAGGGCGTATTGATGTGTTAGTTAATAATGCTGGAATTGACATTATCAAGCCAGCTGAAACTGTTTCAGAGGATGAATGGAAACGAATTATAGATGTTAACCTCCAAGGATGTTTCAACTGTTCTCAACTTGCAGCGATCGAGATGATGAAACAGGGTTCGGGAGGCTCTATAATCAATATTTCTTCAATTGCATCGGTTATTGGTATTAAGGGACTTGTAGCTTATAGTGCTGCGAAAGGTGGAATCAATCAACTCACCCGCGTGATGGCGGTTGAATGGGCTTCGAAAAACATTCGAGTGAACGCTATAGCTCCTGGATACTTAGAAAATATCATGGATGGAGCAGATATAGAACACGAACGGTCGGAAAAACAACAGCAAATAATGACCTTTACACCGATGGGTAGGCGTGGAAAATTAGAAGAATTAGTTGGACCAGTTGTTTTTCTGGCTTCCGATGCATCTTCTTATGTTACCGGTACCGTGTTATTCGTAGATGGTGGTTATACCGCAACGTGAACAGATAATAATTTTTAGCTTGGTTGAGGAATAATTTGCCCCCTAGTCCCCAATTTATGGCTAACGCCACGCTATGCTATAGCTGCGCTACCTACGGATCCGCTATGGGGGGAACAGACCTTTCAAAAATCTGGAAAATTGGTGTATTTAGAGGCTACACTCTACTACAAATTTTAAAAATTCATCTCAGTTCTGCAACGCCTCTCTCTATATCTTTTGAGCTTACTTAATCGGAATTCCAAGACTCATGTGCTTTCTTTAAAAGTGCGATCGCTTCATCGCAACTATCCACACAATGGAGTATTTTCATATCTTTTGGTGAAGCCATAGGGGACTCAATATCTATCATATTTTTCTCAGCCCAAGCAACTAACTCCGACCACATCTCACCGATCGCAATTAGTGGTTTATCCTGTAATTGGCGAACCTGTAATAATTGCCAAATCATTAGGGTTTCTAAAGTTGTACCAATTCCTCCAGGTACTATGACAAAAGCATCGGAAACCAAGACAAAATGATGTAACCGGGAAAAGAAAGTACGGTGATGGTAAACTTTTTCCACGAAGGGATTAGTAGTTTGTTCGTAATCAAGATGAACTCGAATTCCTACCGATCGCGTCTCGTCTTCTGGGTCAGCACTGACACTACCTTCATTAGCTGCTTGCATTAGACCGGGACCTCCACCGGTGATGATATCGCATTTCATTTTTGTCAGTTCGCTTGCCAGATTTTTTATCCCGTTATAAAGAGGAGTATCTGGTTTGAGTCTAGCGGAACCAAAAATTGTAACTCGGTAACGATCGCTTTTTGGAGGTTGGATGCTACTAAGGTTATTAACAACATCCCAAAGACCAAGAACTGCTTCTTGAATAGTTTGATGAGTTCTTGCTTGGTCTCCGAGATTAACGTTATCTGGACATGGTGATTCTTCGTTCATGGTTGGGGATTAGGAATTGGCGATTTGGGATTAGGGACTGGCGTTAGCGGAAGCGTGGCGTATGACTGGCGTCATGCTTCTGCTAAGAGCCATAAGCACTGCGTCCCACCACCTTGCGGCATAATGGGAAAAGCAATAAAAAACTGTTAACTGTAGCCCGTAAGCGCGTGGTGTTAACCATAAACTGATAACTGATTCAAGCTTGACAGCGTTTTTTGTCTAAGGTTTTTATACAAGATTTTTTTCTTGGGGAGTTAAATCCTTTAATTCAATGTCACGACGTAAAACCATACCATTATGACCCGTAAGAAACCGAGGGAGTTGATTATTTTCAATTACTTTAAGTGTTCTAATGTTGTAGGTTGTATAAGTTGTTAACTCGGGTGAGTCGAAGTTAATATCTACCACAGAAATAGTTTTAGTCGGTGGAAACTTACCATTAATTAACGGTCGGGGACCAGAACCCAAAATACCTGTGTGAAGTAACTGCAAATTACCTCTATGACCAGGGTAATAAGCGTGGTGATGACCGCTAATATATGTATGAACCTTATATTTCTCCAACATAGCCCGGAGTTTTTCCGCATCAGCCATTACTTCTACAGGTTGATCGCGACCAACAGCAACTCCATATAAAGGTAAATGTCCGACGATGATTCGCATTTTGGCTTTTTGCGCTCTGGGACTTGCTAAAGTTTTCTCTACCCAAGCCATTTTTTCGGCTGGAATGCGGTGAGATGAAGCATCCCAAACCAAGAAAAATATATCTTTACTTTCAAAGGTATAGTAAAAAGGAAATTCGTAGCGATCGACAAACTTTACTCCTGGATCGTGTTTTGGATTGTTCCAATATTCACTAGCTAAATCTCGCTCTCGCTGAAATAGAAAATTTCCGTTCACGCCTACAGCACCAGAAGCGTCATGGTTACCGATGGTAAAACCGAATGGTATTTTAGCACGACGTAGTGGAGCTCCGACATGTTTGTCAAAAGCCGACCACATGGCTCTAATTTGAGTGGGAGTTAAAGAAGATTTTTGACCTGCAACCATATCACCACCAGAAATTACCACATCCGGTTGCCAGAAAGGTACTAGGTTTACTCCTTTATCGACTTCTGGATCGTAGTCTGTGGAACCATAAGCACTGTTCAAGTCACTAATTACTACGAAGCGGACATCACCACGGGGAGGATTATATAAATTTTTAGCTTGAGCAGTTTTAAGGATTGCGGTTGTTTCGGGAGGTAAAGGTTTTACCTGTGGGGATATTTTCGTTTCTGCTGAAACTACGGCTGTTTTAGCTTCGGTTGCTGTAGTAGATTTATCGGCTGAGTGGGTACATGCAACACTAATGCTGAAAACAAAACCCACAATTAAGAAAAAACCAAACCACCGCCAACAACGCATGATTTTCTGAGTAAAGTTGAACGACACAGCTAACTATAGCTCAATCAAGTATAGTTTTCGTCGATCGCAGAATACAAAGTTTAGGAAAATAGTTACCGAAAGGAGAATTTTTTTAAGTATGTAGACCGCACCAGATATTTTGTTTCACCAATCTACCGAGTTTGAGTTACATGAGAATAGGATGTGATCGATAAAAGATCCCCAACAAAGTTAATTTAATTGCTGAGGATGAAAGATCTAGATGAACTCACTCAGTCAACTCAAAGATAAATAATTAAAAGTGTCAAAATTAATGGGATAAACCCAAAATATTTCTCTTTACCCGAAATTTGAAGCTTGCTTGGGATTACTCGATGGTGCGTTACGGCGCTTTTTGAGAGGTGACCTAGGAATTAGGTATTGTCGAGCGCCTAACACACCCTACTTTTTGTCCCCATTGAGGAGAATTTACTGGGGATAACTCTAATAGTGCAAGAAATATTAGCAACGGATAGGATTACTATTCCGAGAGTGTTCTCAGTAAATGGTAGGCTATTTTTATAGCATTATTAATTACTTTTAAGTTTTTCTAGGAGAAAATCTCAAATGCATTTATTGATGGAAGTCGCAGCAAATACTGGACATAACTTTCCCCTTGCTTTTACTGCTGTATACATAGTTGGTTTTATTGCTGCTGTGGGTATTGGCTCAATTGCTTGGTACAATTCCAAACGTCCTGCAGGTTGGGAAAGTAAAGACCGTCCAGACTTTGTACCTAAAGTTGAAGCAGATGATAAAAGCAGCACCAGCGAACCAAAATCTTAAATTCTAAGATATGGAGTGTTGAGATCCTAAGCTTTAAGATCTGAACCTTAAGACCAAGTTTTAAAACCAAATTTTGAAAAAAAAAAGTTTTGATTGAGAACAAATTGTGAGTTTTGTCACTATAAGTTTGTCATAAGTTTGTCGCTATAAGATTGTGCTTATTAGAACAAAACTAATTTCAAAACATGCAATGACCCTTTCTTTTATAGGTTATTTTTATTGCCTTGATGCAAACATAACACTGAGTGCAGATTTGGAAAGGGGAAAGATATCGGATATGTGCTAAATAGGTCATTAGGGGCAAAGTAAATACAATTTACTGAGCCCCAAATTAAAAAACCAAATTCAGTGATGAACTTCTACCCAACTACGGTATAGTTTTTGAATTTGTTTGAGTATCGCATTTAAACCAGTTTCACTTGATCTACTACTGTCAGATAATTGTTGCAATTTCGCCAAAAACTTTGCTTCTTCTATTGCAACTTCCCCATCACTGTAAATTAAACCACTGATCGCTTGAAGTAGATTTTGATAATCTTCAGCAGTGGGGGAGTCACCTAAATACTCTTTGATCCACTGGTAGCATTCTGCTGGCTTAACAGTAACTAATTCATACAGCCACGGTTTGATTTCTGGGTCAGATTCTATTCCTTGTTCTTGAGCTATTTTGCGAATATATTGCCTCTCTTGTGGCTGAATTATGCCATCAATCCAGGCAGCTCCCATCAGAATTTTAACTAGTTGTTTGACGTTGGTGGAATTAGCAGCCATGACTACCTCCTATGGTAGTAATGTTTCCATTTGAGATTGAACGGCACAATGGGGTTTAGGATTATGGGGATTAGGGATTGGCGACTAGGGATTGGAAATTGGGAATTAAGAAAAAATACTCATTAGCCATTACCAATTACCAATTACCAATTACCAATTACCAATTACCACTTACCTAACTATTACTTTTTCTTAGACATGTCATAAAGAACCCATCCATATTGTTTTCGTGTGGCAATACTTTCAAGTATCCCTGTGATTTATTGTACCTAGTTCCCAGTTCTTCCAAGCGTGAATATTCAATTTTCCAGTTTGGATTTTTTGCGAGGAAAGTCTCAATAATGTTTTCATTCTCCTGTGGATGAAGGGTACAAGTCGCATAAACTAATACTCCTCCATCTTTCACAAGTGTTGCTACATGGAATAGTAATTCTTGTTGAAGTTGTGACAATTCATTCACAGAAATGGGAGTTTGTCGCCAACGAGCATCAGCGTGACGGTGTAAAGTACCTAAACCCGAGCAGGGTACATCCAATAAAACTCGATCAGCAGAATTTTCTAACTGGGTTAAATTACGACTATCTGCAGTTATTGTCTCAATAGATTTAAAACCCAGACGCCGGACATTTTCCTGAAGTTTGCGTAATCGAGAAGCAGTGCGATCGCACGCCCAAATTTTGCCGCGATCGCCCATCAATTCAGCGATATGAGTAGTTTTTCCTCCTGGTGCAGCACAAGCATCTACAATTACTTCTCCCGGTTGGGGATCTAACAAATGACTGACTAACTGAGCGCTAGCATCTTGGATTGTCCACCAACCTTCTTGAAAACCAGGTAATTTTTGAATCGATCCCGTACGACCCATTAATCGTAATGCCTGTGGTATATCTATAAGGGGTTGAGATAAAACGCCTACGGATTGAAAAGCAGCTTTAACTTCTTCTAAACTAGTTTTCAGTGGATTGATGCGGATATCAATGGTTGGTGTTTGGTTCATCCATCTGCATAATTGCTCTGTTTCTAGATCGCCAAACTGTTCTGTCCATACTTTCACAATCCAATCAGGAAAACTATGTAAAGTTCCTAAACGTCCAATTGTTTCCTGTGGTAGTTGCAAAGGATCTTCTTTTTCTGCAAGTCTGGCATATTGACGCAGTAAGCCATTTACAAACCCTGATAACCCCTTAAAACCATTATCCTTAGCTAAAGCAACGGTTGTATTTACTGCGGCTGAAGTGGGAATTTTTGCTTGATAGCGCAACTGATACAAACCTAAATGTAAAATTATACGCAGATCTGGAGGTTGTTTATGAGATTTTTTGGTAGCTAATTGATCAATTAGAGCATCTAAAGTTCGTTGTCTTCTAACGCTACCGTAAACTAATTCTGTCATTAGACGCCGGTCATTGTCGCTTAAACTGGCTTTTTTTAATACTCTATCTAAAGCAACATCAGCATAAGCCCCTTTGTGAACTTCTTTTAGGGCAAAAAATGCTAATTGACGGGCGTTAAGCATGTGATTCAAATTTTGAATATAAAAGTGTGGGTTTCGTTACAGTAAAACTATTTGGGAAATTATTGTATGGGTTATCTGCTAAATTAAATCAACTTTAACCCAAGAAACACACTTTTTATTTAAGAACGCACTAAATTTCCGATATCAGAGCAAGATACGGTGTAGATAAAAATAAAGTGTAGATTTTAGTAAGGAAGTCCGCTAGGAATAGCTTTGGATTCAGATTATCTTGGTGTCAGCTTCGGAGTGTTACAAATCGCTAATTTTCCTGGAGAATTATATAACTCTTATGCTTGTGATTTAATTTAATTCCATGTAACAATAACAACATCAAAACAATAAAATAAATTATTTCCAAAATTAAATAAGTTCGGATAGTATTATTTTCTACTTTTATTTAAATTTACTGAGGCAAAATCATGCCAACAAATTTAATTTTATTAACTGCTGCATTAATTTCTGCTTGGTTTATCTTTAGAGCTTTAATTAATGTATTCAAAACTTTTCTCAGTACAGCAGTTGCTGTTTTTGTAATCATTATTCTTTTAAATGCTTTTGGCTTTACACCCGAAGATCTAATCAAAGAGATCGCTAACTTACCAGAAACTTTGGGTAATTT
>JAAUYH010183781.1_pt1 | contig 19187 bp, 9 predicted proteins | sample 7278061 | NCBI WGS metagenome assembly JAAUYH01 (sample SAMN14350203, study PRJNA611818) | marine sediment metagenome | isolation source: surface marine sediment (0.6m) | place: French Polynesia: Moorea | collected 2018-08 | reverse complement strand
TCTGTGGCAATGAGGCTATTACTGCTTACTATTTCTACTGCCTGATGATGAACCCAATTTTGACGCTGCTGTGCAACTTTTTTCTTAAGTTTAGATATCTTTTTCTGTACCTTTTTCCAGCGACGAGAAGCTTTACACTTTCTTTTTTCTGGCTTTCTTTTTCTCCTTAACTGTTTAGATACTTGATTAATTTTTTCTGAAGCATTTGCTAAAAACCTAGGAGGCGAGATTTTATTTCCATTGCTATCTGCGATGGCAGTTTTACAACCGAAGTCTAGACCTATCGCTTCAGTTCCAGTACTTCTTTCTGGAATACATTTAACTGTGATGGAAGCGTACCATTTCCCAGAACGGTAAACAATGGTGCAAGTAGTTGGCTTTCCCCAAGTCCTAGCTTGACCTCGCATTTGAATTTTTACTTTGAGGTCGGTCAATTCAAGATAGCCATTCTTGCCACTGGTATGGGCTTTAAAGCCTTGTCTTCCATCAGGATAAGTCCACCCTGAATAGTTTTTAATTGAACGAAATTTAGGATAGCCTCCTAGTCCCCGAAAGAATCTAACAAAGGCAAAATCAACTCGTTCCCAGACTACTTCATTGAGCCTGGGGACACTCGCGGAGAAGTTGTATAAGTAAAATTACTGAAATAGAATCTATTATAACTATTTTCTCTATACCCTAAACCCAGTTATCTCTAGAAGATAAGGGATATACTTAACTTTTTAAAAAAAGAGGATTCAGTATTTACCTAAAATTACTGATGGCTATTCCTGGGGTAGTTGATACCTTTGTATAGGAGATTTTCCTAGGTATTTTTTTCTATTGCTGACAAAAAATACGTGAAACAAACTACTTAATATATTGTATTTATTCGGGTTTTGGACATTTCCAGGAGAAGTTGCCTACATAATTATCCAGAGCTAGATATTTAATTGTTTGGCTATGACCAAAAAGTTTATCTCAAGTCTCAATATTACTTAAAAGTTATTACGAATCTTTAATCTAATCTTGTAAATATTATCCAGCCTTCAAGAAGTTCAGCTTCCGTTCACTTTATTGATATTAACTAGGAGTTTAGACTTTGTCACAGTTATTTGATACCCTAATCACTCCCTATTTAAACCTAGATTTAGAATTAAATTCAGTTGATTTGCTTAATCCTGGTGTTTCTTCAGTTGAAAGCAGTAGGGTGGGCAATGCCCACCTTGCTAGGGAAAATAATAGCCAAGTTACAGTCGAGATAAACAATGATGAATCGGAAACTTCCAATCCTAGAGATAATAATTTCCAGCAGAATAGTTTAATTACCAATTTTGATGCAATTTTCCTAGATACAGAATCTGCACCTAATTTAGCGTTATCAAGAGCAGCCAGTTTTCGTAACAGATTTAGAGATTTTCCCCAGTATTTTACAGCCAAACTCCCATCGTATCTGGGTGAGCCTTTGGTTGCTGAAGAGTTTGTTAATCGGTATGTAGAACTATTTTTTGTTCCCAAAGATACAAAGCTTACCATACCAGAACCCACTGTATCAGAGCCAGAAACTATTGTCTTTACCGACAAGAACGACTATTCTCCAGGAGAAACTGCCACTATTTTTGGTGAAAATTTCGACATTGGAGAAACTATCAGACTCCAAGTATTACATAATGATGGTACTCCTAATACAGGGGGTGGACACGAACCCTGGTTTGTTACCGACGGTGGGGCAGGAGATTTAGACGGCGTAGCCGATGGTAATTTTCGTACCATCTGGTATGTTAACCCTGATGACTCTTTGAATTCTACTTTTGAGTTAACTGCTATTGGTCAAAGTTCACAGGAAATTGTAACCCACACCTTTACCGACTCTGACCCTGCGGTACAGTTTTTCTATGTTCCTCTTGATGATGACGATATAAAAATAGCACTAGATGTTTTAGAAAGTGACACGACTGTCAATTCTAATCTTGACAGTAGTATTTCTGTTACTGTTTCGACTAATAACACTATTATTTACTACGATCATTGGGAAGACGGCTACGAAACAGATATCAATAATCCTACTCAAAGTAGTACAGAGATTTGGGGGGATAATGACCCTAGTAATGGTATTCCTCCAGGTTTTACCACTGATGTCTTAGATGCAGGAGAGATTATTATTCTTCGGAATACTATAGCTACTACTCCCCGTGATTCTAATGCTATTTTCTTCGATGGTCGCGATAAACTAGGTGCTTCTAAAGCGATTGTGGTCACTCGGCAACTTTGGTCTGAATCTCCTGGTACTGTTTTAGCTGGTGCCGTAGAAGTTTTAGATACTAGTAGGTGGGGTAATAATTTTGTTGTTCCTGTAGGAGAAAATACCAGTTCAGACAGTATATTTGAATATACTTCTCTGTTTATAACAGCTACAGAAAACGGAACAAATATCACCATTACTGGTGTTGATACTGATAATGATAATGTATATGACGATACTATAAATGAGACCCTAAATGAAGGAGAGATCTATTTTGTCGATGGAGGTGTTGGTGCTGGTGCAACCGTAAACTCTAGCACTAAAAATATCCAAGCTCATCTTGTTACTGGTCATGTTGGTGCGAACTGGGAATCTCGCTGGTACACTCTTATTCCTAGGGATGATTGGAGTAATACCTACTATAGTCCTGTAGGCACAGTATCTGCTAGTAATCCTGTAGATATTTTTCTCTATAATCCCAATGGCACAGAGATTACAGTTACTACCAGTGAAAACACAACCAACTCTTCAGGTGGGGATTCTAGAACTAGCTTTCCTATCTCAGCAAACAGTGTAGTTCGTCGCCGTTTAGTAGATTCATCCGCCGTAAGTTTTACTACTGGGGGGGGAGGGAGTGATTTTTTTGCTCTTGCTGCTGTCGATGCAGATTTAAATAACAATGCAAATCATGATTGGGGTTTTAGTCTTGTTCCCGATACTAGTCTCACTCCTATAGTTCAAATTGGTCTGGGTATAGGTAGCGACGATTTAGGTAATGATGGAATTCCCGATCAAAATGGCAGTCCTCTCTGGGTAACAACTACCGCAGCTACTACTATTTATGTTGACTACGATGGTGATGGAGTCGGTAACAATACTGATATTAATGGTGGTCAATATGATGAGTCTTTTGTTTTAGGGGAATTAGAGTCAATTCGTATTTTGGATACCCTAAATAACGATAACGACCAAACTGGGATTAAAGTTTATACCCTTGATGGTACAGATATTATTGCTGCTTGGGGGCAAGACCCTTCTACTTCAGACGTTGGTAGTCCCTATCTAGATTTAGGTACTACAGTTTTGCCTCTACCTCTTTCTAGTGCTTGGAAAATATCGACTATTACCGATGATGGGGGTAATAACTTAGGGAATTCAGGAGAAACCATCCAATACAAGATCAATGTTCAAAATGACGGTGTAATTCTTCTCGGTAATGTTAATGTCAGCGATATTATCCCAGATGGTACAACTTATGTGCCTGGTAGCACCACTGTTGATTACATAGACGGTAAGGTTGAGAGTGGAACTATTACTAGCACAGTTTCCATTGCTGATGACACCACTGGTACTGTTTTTCCCCTCGACGATGACGCTACTGCCAATGGTTTTGATGCTGGTTTAAATATCGGTAATATTGACGCGGGTGAATCAGCAATTGTTACTTTCGAGGTGACGATTAATAGTCCTTTTAATGGTGATACATCGGGATTTATCACTAATTCTGCAACTGTTGATTCTGATGAGGAAACTTTCACTATCACAGTTCAAACTCCTGTAGACCCCACCATAATTACTACTCCTACTATTCAAACTAAGAGTCTTTATCTCTCCGATGATTCGGGTAGTGGAGGCTCATCAACAGATTTAGACCGTATAGTTCCTGATGCTGCTACTCCTACCGAAAGTTCTGTATTACTATACAATCCCTTAGTTGGGGTGGATTTTGATCCAGGTAGCAATAGTCCTTCAAATTGGTTGACTGCTGGATATGGTGATACCACACTCACTGGTTTGACTGATGAAAGTGGTTCAAGCTCATCTTATCAATTAACCTTAGATTTTCTGAGTTCGGGAAGCACCAATATCGCAGTTCCTATTACTAGCAATATTCCCTCCCATAGTAATTCTCTCACTGGAATTGATGATGATGTTTTTGACCGTTCTGGATTGACTGCTACTTGGAGCGGTCTCGATCCACTAACTGACTATAATGTATATGTTTTCGGTTTATTATCTATTGGTTACAACCAAGATGTAACCATTACAGGAAGTAGTGTTACCAGCTTTAATCAAAGTGCTAGCGCAGCACAACTGACTGTTAACGATAGCACGGGTAGTTCCGCATCTTCTCTAGAAAGTTTTGGCGAATTAGTTACCTCTGATGTTTCTGGTAATATTACGGTTCAAATTGATGGTAATCAAGTATATTACGGTACCTATCCTTACATTGGAGTTGCTGGGTTAGCCATTGAACCAGTCATTACTAATGCTGCTACCACTAATTTTAATCAGTCAATTTCTATGACTGATGATTTTGTCGTGAAGTCTGGCAATCTAGTTGAAGTAACTGCCTATTTAGATATCACCAATGGCGCAATTGATACTAGTACTCCTGCCAATAATGATATTAAAGCCATTCTTACTTACGACTCTGGGAATATTGCTACTATCAGCAATCCCACTTCTGTTACTTTTCAGAGTGGCAATATTTATGAAGTGACTTGGCAAACCACTCTAGCTGCTGATGTAACTATTGCTTCTGGGGAGGATGTCAATTTAGAAATTATCAACGGCAAGAATGGTCTTGGTTTTAAAGTCCTCTACGATAGCACTAACCGTTCTTCTCAAATTAACTTTCCTACTACCACTGTCATTGATATTGACTCTATTGAATTTTACAATGACTCATCTGCTAATGCTGGTAATCAGATCAATGCTGCTGCTCAGGGAGATACAGTTTATGTTCGAGTGCAAGTCTCTGACCCCTTCGGAGACTCTGATATTACAGGACTGGTTTTAAATATTGACGACGAACAAGGTAATGATGTTGTTGTTGATGCTAATGTCACTACTTTAGTTGATACTTCTGTTGATGCTGATGGTAATGGCATCAAGATATTTGAATATGCTTGGAACATTGCTGGTAATGCAGATTTAGAAACCTACACTATTACTGCCACTGCTACTGAAGGATTAGAGACTAGTCCCATTACAGATACAGATAATAATACCTTTGTTGTAAATGCCAATACTGACCCTGATGTATTTATTAATGATGCCAGCGCTACTGAAGGAAATCAGTTAGTTTTTGATGTTACTCTCACTAATACCAGCACTACTGACATTACCCTTGACCTTACTACTACACCAGGGACAGCCAGGGAAATTAGTGATTATGAAATAGCTAATTTTGAATATAGTACTGATGGTGGTAGTACTTGGATTAATGGCGGAGGAACAAACGGTACCCAAGTTACTATTCCTGCTGGCAAAACTGGGATTAAAGTTCGTATTGATTCAGTGTCTGATACCACAGATGAACCAGACGAAACCTATATTTTGGGGATAGATAGTGTTGTCAGTGGTAGTGTCAGGAATTTTTCTGATACTGGTATAGGAACAATTGTGGATGATGATGGCTCTCCTCAAATTGCCATTACCGATGTCAGTATTGTAGAAGGTGATAGCGACACTAAAGATGTCACTTTTACCATTACTCTTGACCAAACTAGCAGCCAAACCGTAACTGTAGATTATGCTACTACTGATGATACGGCAACAATTGCTGACAGTGATTACACTAGCACCTCAGGAACTCTAAGTTTTGCGCCAGGAGAAACTACTCAAACCATTACAGTTAGCATTACAGGAGATAGTAATGTAGAATCGGACGAAACCTTTACCCTCGATTTATCCAATGCTGCCAATGCTATTATTATCGATGCTCAAGGTGAAGGAACGATTATCAATGATGATGGTCTTCCTAGTGTAGTAATAGGAGATGCCAGTGAAGTAGAAGCAAACGTACTGATATTTGATGTTGGTTTGACCAGTCCTAGTACGGAAGATATTACTGTAACTCTAGATACAGCTAGTGGTACAGCTACCGATGGTACGGATTACGAAAACAGTGGTTTTAGATACAGCACAGATAATGGTCAGAATTGGCAGAGTGCGGGAAGCAACCAAGTAGTAATTCCTGCGGGGTCTAGCAGCATCAAGGTCGAAATTGGCTCTACATCAGATACAACCACCGAAGACAATGAAACCTTTACCCTGAGTGCAACTGCTGCTACTGGTGCTAGTACTGGTACGGCTGCTGTCAACCAAGATTTTAGCGATACTGGTACTGGTACAATCATTGATGATGATGGAATACCAGCTATTTCTATTAATGATGTCAGTCTTTCTGAAGGTGATAGTGGCACGACTTCCTTTACTTTTACTGTCAGCCTAGATGAAGCTGATACTTCCACAGTAACGGTAGATTACAATGTCAATGATGGCACCGCTACCACTGCTGACAGTGATTACACTGATACCAGTGGTACTGTTACTTTTGCACCAGGAGAAACCACTAAACTTATTACGGTTGATGTAACTGGTGATACTCCCGTAGAATCTGATGAAACTTTTACTGTCGATCTATCTAATCCTACTAATGCAACTATTGGTGACTCTCAGGGTGCAGGTACAATCCTCAACGATGATGATAATACGGGGGCGATTAGCGGTACTGTCTTTGCAGATATAGATAATGACAACGCAGGAGAAAGTCCTCTCTCTGGTGTTACTATCGAATTATTAGATAGTGGTCGTAACGCCGTAGATAGTGATCCTAATACTCCTGGTACTCAACCTACTATCACTACTACTGATGCTCTTGGTAGCTACAGCTTTACTAATGTTGAGCCTGGGGACTATCTGATTAAGCAAACTAACCTTTCTGGTTACGCAGATGTGAGTGATAATGACGCAGTTGATGATGATGGTGGTGCTGGAGGAACTGATGATGATACTAACAGTGATACCAATGATAATCTGATTCCTGTTAGTTTATCCAGCCAAGAATCTGATACTGGCAATAATTTCATCGATGAACAGACAGGAACTATTACTGGTGAAGTATTAGCAGATACTAATAATGACGATATTGGGGATAGTCCTTTAGAAAACGTCATTATCACTCTTAAAAATGATTTGGGTGCTACTGTTGCTACTACTACCACCGATAACACTGGTAAATATACCTTTAGCGATGTAGCACCTGGCAACTACACCGTAGAAGAAACCAACCTTAGCGATTATGGTGATGTCAGTGATAGTGATGGTACTGGTTCAAATGATAATAATACTATTGCCGTTAGTTTATCTCCAGGTGGCATTTCTACAGGTAATGATTTCGTTGATGAGCAGGGTGTAATTAGTGGAACGGTTCAAGCAGACACTAATAATGACGATATTGGTGATACTGCTTTAGCCAACGTTACTATCACTCTTAAAAATGATTTGGGTGGGACTGTTGCTACTACTACCACTGATAATACTGGTAGCTACACTTTTGCTAATATCCCCTCAGGAACTTATACTATCGAGCAAACCAATCTTACTGGTTACAATGATGTTAGTGAACAAGATAGTATTATTGATTCTGGTGGTAATGATACAGATTTAGAAAATAGTTCCACCAACAATGATAATATTCTGGATGTTGTTCTGGTTGCAGGAGAAACTGACACAGGTAACGATTTCGTTGATGAGGCACAATCTTTAACTATTGCAGGTAAAGTCTTAGAAGACACTAACGGTGATGGAGTTGGTGATAGTCCCTTAGGTGGGGTACTTATAACTCTGAGTGGTGATGAGAGTGGTACTACAAACACAGCTAGCGATGGTAGTTATAGCTTTACCGTAAGTGGTCCAGGAAATTATACTCTCACTAGTCCTGCATCTGATACTGGTACGGTAGCTGGTTACAATCATCTAAATGAGTTAGATAGTATCACTGATAATGTTACTAATGACACAGATTTAGAAGATAACAGTACTAACAATGATAGAACCTTAACCGTTGCTCTGGTTGCAGGAGAAGCTGATACAGGTAACGATTTTGTCTATGAAGCACAACCTGGAACCATTAGTGGTACAGTTTTTGCTGATGATGGTGATGGGATGGGCGATGTCGGCAAAGATGGTGTTACCCTAACTCTGTTAAATGGGGATGGCAATCCTGTTCTAGATAATATTGGTAATCCTGTAACTGCTGTAACTAGCGGTGGAGGTACTTATAGTTTTGCAAATCTTGCACCAGGAAATTATCAGATACAAGAAACTGACCCCAGTGGTTATAGTAGCCTCAGTGATGGGGATAGTACAGCCGACACCATAGAAGATGATGCAACCAACAGCAATACCAATGACAACATCATCGCTGTAACTCTCTTAGCGGACGAAACCGATAGTGGTAATGACTTTTATGACCAACTTAACGGTACGATTAGCGGACAAGTATTAGAAGATACTGATGGTGACACTAGTGGTAATACTGGGATTGGTGGTGTAACAGTAACTCTCAAAGATAGTAATGGTGATACAGTTGCTACCACTGTGACTGATAGTAGTGGGGATTATAGCTTTAGCGATGTTGTTCCTGGAGACTACACTGTAGAGCAGACTGACCTCACTGGTTACAGTAGTATTAATGACGAAGATAGTACAGTTGATGGGACAGCAGATGATGCACCAAATAGCAGTACCACCGATAATATTTTAGCAGTCACCCTACTGGCGGGAGAAACCGATAACGGGAATGATTTTATTGATGCCCAAAATGCCAGCATTAGTGGCACAGTTAAGGATAGCAATGGTAATGGTCTTTTGGGAGTAACTATTGAGTTACTGAATGGTGCTGGTGAATCTATTGATAGTGATCCTAATACCAGTGGTGTTCAACCTACTACTACTACTACGGCTAGTGATGGTAGTTATAGTTTTAGTGACCTTACTCCTGGAAGTTATCAAGTCCAAGAAACTGACCTCACTAGTTATGTCAGCCTTAGCGATGGGGATAGTGTGAATGATGGTAGTAATGACAATGATACTAACACTGATACCAATGACAATACTTTAGCGGTAGATTTGGTTTCTGGAGAATCGGATACTGGTAATGATTTTGTTGATGAACAAGCTGGAACTATCAGCGGTACTGTTGAAGATAACAGTGGTAATCCTCTTGTAGGCGTAACTATTACTTTAAAAGATGGTGCTGGTGGAGATATTGATAGTGATCCTGATACCAGTGGTACTCAACCTACTACTACTATTACAGCAGGAGACGGTACCTACAGCTTTACTGGTCTTGCTTCTGGAAATTATCAAGTCCAAGAAACTGACCCAACTAACTACACCAGTGTTAGTGATGGAGATAGCACAACTGACGGAATAGATGATGATACTGCAAACACTGATACTAATGATAATCTTCTAAATATAACCTTGCTCGCGGGAGAAACTGACTCTGGTAATGATTTTGTTGACCAAGTTAGTGGCAGCGGATTTATTACTGGTAGTGTTCTCGAAGATACCGATGGGGATGGTGTTGGGGATACGCCTCTAGTGGGAGTTACTATCAATCTCGGTGGTCAAGAAACTAGGAGTACTACTACTGATGGTGATGGTAATTATAGCTTTGGGATTACTGATACAGCTCTTTCTAATGGGAACTATACTATTACTCAAGTTAATCCCAATGGTTATGGTGATGTTGCTGAAAGTGATAACACTAACGATAATTCCATTAGCGTAACTATCAGTGATGATGCTTCTACTGGTAATAATTTTGTTGATGGACTAGAAGCTAGTATTAGTGGTCTGGTATGGGAAGACTTGGATGAGGATGGTATTCAAGGTCAGTTTGAAGATGTCATTAGCGGAGTCACTGTAACTCTTACTGGTGGTGGTGCTGATGGTCTTCTTAGTACTACTGGAGACAATACCACAGATACTTTAAATACTGATGCTAATGGTTCTTACAGTTTCACTGAATTGAACCCAGGAGAACAATATCAGGTTAACTTCCCCACTGCTCCATCTGGTTACAATGGTTTGACAACTCAAGATCAGGGTAGTGATGATACCATCGATTCTGATGCCAATTCTTCTAGTGGTGCTACTGCAACTATTACCCTGAATCCAGGAGAAGACAAAACCAATGTTAATGTTGGTTTTAACCCTAGTACCTCAATAACAGTAGAGGGGACTGATGGTTCAGATTCTTTAGATGGTGCTGATGGAGTAGATGATCTTATTGTGGGCTACAAGGGTCAGGATACTATAAGTGGTGGTACTGGTAGCGATACTTTCTTCTTTAATGAAACCAGTGACGGTATAGATGTAATTACTGATTTTACATCCGGGACAGATAAGTTAGACTTCAGTAAAATTGTGGAGGAAATTGAAGCTTATAATGGTGGCTCTGATATTCCCGATCCTATTGGTAGCGGTTACATCACTCAACAACATTTTAGTGGAGTGGGAACTATGGTAAGAGCAGATTTTGATAATACTGGTAGTCTAAATCCCAAGGATGTGGTTTTCTTGCAAGGTCTTACTGGAACTATTCCCAGTACAGATTTTATTTTGTAGTCGCCCCCTAGCTCCAGGATAGGGGCAAAGTAGGGCGGGCAATGCCTACCCTACTAGATCAAAAATGTTTCTAATTTACTCAGTCTAGCGACCCAGACTAATATCGACAAAAAATTAATTCCTCTTAATCCTGTAAAATTATGTCTATCTCTCTTAAAAACAAATCCTTTTGCTTAAAAACTATCCTTTTAGTTGCTATCAGTAATTTTATTGCTGTTAATCCAGTTCAGGCTTTTAGTGTTACTTTTGATAATGCTGGCTTTGAAGGTAGTGGTACTGGTGGTTTTGATAGTTGGAATACTATTGGAGACGCAAGTATCCAAAGTACTTTTCAGGGTATTAGTCCTACTGCGGGTAGCTATCAGAGTTTAATTACTAACGGTTGTTCTGCTAGTGCTGGGGATGTATGTACGGATTCTCAGACTAATGACGCAAGAAATGATGATGATTTTGGCTCTGCTGGTACTTTTAACTACTCAGACAATAATCAAATTAATGCTAGTTTTAGCGATCCTGCGAATAATGGAACCAATCAAGAAGCTTTTAAACTGCAAGACTTTTTCGGCTTAGATGATAATGGCTTGAATGTGGCGCGAGAAAATGGAATGGTATCAGGTTTTCGGACTGCGAAGGAAGGTTCGGGAATTCAGCAGGATATAACTATTGTTATTTCTCCTGATGATGTTGCTAGTGGAATGAATGCTTTTAAACTGAGCTTTAATTACGCTTATCTGAGCAATGATGGAACTAATAGCTTGTTTGGGGATCAGGATTTTGCTTTTTTAAGTCTTTATGATAAAGCTGGTTCTCCCAACGATATTATTGTTTTGGCAGATAGTGATGATACATTAAGCGATCCAACAAATAGCAATTTTGTTCACGAAGAGACCCAGTTTTATACAGCTAGTAATCAATTTTCTTATAGCGTAAGTGGTTTAGCAGCAGGAACTTATACTTACAGTTTGGGCTTTGGAGTTGTGGATGTGGATAATGTTAATCGCACTTCCGCTTTAATGTTAGATAATCTTCAGATTACCCAGGATGTTCCTTTTGAATTTTCTCCTGGGTTAGGTTTAGTTTTGATGACTGGTTTGTTAGGTCTCGATCAATTACGTCGTCGCTTGCAGCAAAACAAAGGTCTTTAGTAGTTAACCATTCGTAACAAGGTTAAGATATCAAACATAATGTCAAGGAAAGCGGAAAGAAGTTTTTAAGCGAATAGAAGAGAAATAAACTCATTTTTCCCGTCAGGGTTTCTCCACTCAAAAAATCCTCTTCGCCAGATCACAATACTAAACCGTTTAGTTTGACACGAGAGGGGAGAGGGAGGAGTTAGTCTAAACTCCAGTAACTACCCACTACTCGAACAGAGGTTATTGAGCAATCAAGGCTAAGTATTCATCACGAAAATAGCGTAGAGTGCTAAAAACGGGGTTGGGTGCTGATTGTCCTAGCCCACATAGGCTAGTATATTTGACCATATCGCATAATTCTTCGAGTTTTTCTAAATCTTTTAAAGAAGCTTTCCCCTCCCGAATCTTAGTTAATAACTGATATAGCTGAACTGTGCCAGCACGACAAGGAATACATTTACCACAAGATTCATCCATACAAAATTCCATAAAGAACCGAGCTACATCTACCATATTGGTGGTTTCATCCATGACAATTGCTCCCCCAGAACCCATAATCGAACCTAATTCTGTCAAAGATTCATAATCTACGGGCGTATCGAAAGCAGTAGCAGGAATACATCCCCCTGAAGGACCTCCTGTTTGCACTGCTTTGGCTTGACCACCATTGGGCACCCCACCACCCATACCTTGAACTATTTGCTGTAAGCTAGTACCCATAGGTACTTCAATTAAACCTGTATTGCAGACTTTTCCTGCTAGAGAAAAAACCTTTGTACCCTTACTTTTTTCAGTGCCAATACTAGAAAACCAGTCTGCACCTTTACGGATAATTGTAGGTACATTAGCAAAGGTTTCTACATTATTGATTAGAGTGGGATAACCCCATAAGCCAGATTCCGCAGGATAGGGAGGACGAGGACGAGGAATACCTCGCTTACCTTCAATTGATGCCATTAAAGCCGTTTCTTCCCCACAGACAAATGCTCCCGCACCAATACGAAGATCGATTTTAAAATCGAAAGAAGATTCAAAAATTTGACTTCCCAATAAACCTAAGCGTTTTGCCTGACGAATTGCTGTTTGCAAATGATTAATCGCTAAAGGATATTCTCCGCGAACATAGATATAACCTTGGGTTGCCCCCACTGCATAACCTGCGATCGCCATACCTTCAATAACTCGATGGGGGTCACTTTCTAGGACACTACGATCCATAAAAGCACCAGGATCTCCTTCGTCCCCATTACAAATTACAAATTTACGTTTGCTTTTTTCTTTAGCTACAGTTTGCCATTTCAACCCTGTGGGATATCCAGCACCCCCTCTACCTCGTAAGCCACTGCCAGAAATTGTTTCGATGACCGATTCTGGGGTCATTTCCTGCAAAACTTGGTAGAGTCCTCGATAACCATCCCTAGCTATATATTCTGCTATTTTCTCTGGGTCAATTCTGCCACTATTTTCTAAAACAATTTTTAACTGTTGGGTAAAGAAAGGATGATTCTGGGGTTGATAGGGAGAGGGAGATAAGCTTAAAGGTTGGTGATCTTCGGTAAGAGACTGGACAATTTCTGAAGCATTATCGGCAGTGACCCGATCATATAACATTCCTTCGGGATCGACTCTGACTAAAGGTCCTCGACTGCATAATCCCATACAGCCAACCCCAGAAACTGCTACTTTCCCCCCTAAACCTGCTTCGGTAACAGCTTCTTCTAGCTGCTCTTTTACTGCCAAGCCATTAGCGGATAGGCATCCTCCTACAGTACAGCAACGAATGTGAATTTTTTGTTGTTTTTGCTGTTCTCGTTCTGCGATCGCATTAAGTTCTTCAAGCTCCATGATTCAGACACTCCTCAACTTTATTAATAATAGATTTCACAGTTTGATGACCTTCCACATTGCCATCTAACACTACCGCAGGAGCAATGCCACAAGCACCCAAGCAGCGAGCAGTTACCAGAGATAATTCACCGTTAGAGGTGGTTTCTCCAGCTTTAATTTGATGATGCTGTTCTAAACTTGCCAGTAAATTAGCTGCTCCTTTAACATAACAAGCTGTACCCATACAGACAACGCAAGTATGAGCTCCCTTTTGTTTTAAAGAAAAGAAATGATAAAAAGTAGCTACACCATAAACTCGACTAGGAGGTAGCTTGAGGCTATGGGCGATATATAGCAGCAAATCTTCTTCTAAATAACCAAACAATTCTTGTGCCTGGTGCAGCACCTCAATTAGGGCATCCCCTGCATACTGATACCGTTTCATTGTGGCTGATAACATCCGAAAACGTTTATCACCACTAGGATGTACCGTAGAATTCTTGTTCGCGATCGACATTACTCTTTATTATTAGTTAGAAAAATTTATTTTTGACCCCTACGCCATAAAGGAAGACCATTTTCGTCTCTAAGTCTGACAGTTTCATTACCTTTTTTGATTTGACCAGCAATAATCTCTGCTTCTCCGTTACGATTGATTCTCGAACCTATAATAGTAACTTGATCTTTTGGCGTAATTTCAAAATTTTGGTCTTCTAAATACCAAGAAGGTGCTAAATGAACTTCCACTGTTTCTTGACCTGTGTTTAATAGAAGATGTATTCCTTGAGAGCTACCTCTGGGAGACGGGTAAGTATCTACACTAACTACCCTGCCATTAAGAGTTTCAATATTTTTTAGATCATAGTAATTTCTACTGTGGTGACCTCTTTCTCCATACCAATGAGACTGGTTTTCTTGACAACAATAGATATATTCAGAATTGTCGAAGGGTTTTTGTGCAGCAAGGGGACTAGCTGCAACTAATACTAAAATGCAACTGGTAATGGCTGTAGCTAAAACTTTCCCTACTAGTTGAATATTCATTGTTTTTTCCTCGATCCCTCCCCAAAATTTTACTTATACAGACTGACAAAACTATCTAGGAAGTTCTTGCACTTTCAGGGTAGAAGAACAAGTTGAAGATGTTGTGAGGACAAAAAAGTATATTTTGATACAATTTTTATGATATATTTATGGTATAGAGAGTCAGGAGGAAAAGGAAGTGTCTGTTCAAACTCAAGCTCGTTCTTTACTTATCAACCATCATAAATTAGTTGTAAATCGCGAAAGATCGATGTTAGCTCGTACTGCTGCTGAAATTGGTGTCGATGTCGATCCTAAGTTTCACGCTCATATTCAAGGCAAAACAGCCAATGACTTTAATACTATTTATGATCGCTCTCGTGCAGCAATGAGCTAAAAATTTAATTAATCCCACAGAATAAGATAAACAATCATTTTTAATTTATTGCGCTGATTTCAAGAATTAGTATCAGGTGAGGTGCTTCCCATTCAGGATCGCACCTCATTTTTGATGACCACTTATAAAACAATTGAAAATTGAAACAATATTTTCAATAAGAAGACATAGAAACTTATCATCAAATTAAAGATGTTAACGCTGCTCAAGGTTTAAATGATTACAGAAACAATATTGACACGATATGCAGCAGGGGAAAGAAGCTTTCCCCAAATTGATTTGAGAGAAGCTGAATTAATCAAAGTCAACCTCAGTAATATCGATTTAACCGCAGCTGATTTACGAGAAGCAAGACTGGGACGAACTAATTTTAGTCATGGTTGTTTGGAATCAGCGGATTTGAGTGAATCAATACTTTGGGGGACAGACTTAACTGAAGCTAATTTAGCAAGAGCTATATTACGAGAAGCCGATCTTAGTGGGGCAATCTTAACTAAAGCTAATTTAGCAAAAGCTAATCTACTCAAAGCTATTTTAGAAGGTGCAAATTTTAGTGGTGCTAACCTTTGTCGTGCTTTAATGATTGAAGTGGATTTACGTCCAGCTTCTGATTATCGTACTAATCTGAGTCAAGCAGATTTAAGTGATGCCGATCTTAGCTACGCTAATTTGAGTATGGCTCTTTTATATCAAGCTAGGTTAGATGGAGCCAGGCTTTGTCGCGCTAATTTGGGTAGAGGTAGAGGAGAAAATTCTTTAGCTACGGATTTAACTGAAGTTAGCTTACGAAATGCAGATTTAAGCTACGCTGACTTTACTGGTGCTATATTGCACAAAGCAGATTTAACAGGTGCAGATTTAACAGGAACAATATTAACTAATGCGAGGTTGGAAGGGGCAATAATGCCTGATGGCACTGTTTGTGAACAAGGGTAAAAGGCATTGCTGAATTTAGGTGTGATTTCAACATAGCGATCGCATTAATCAAATATCAACAAGTGTCTTTGACCGAGGCATTATCTATTTCTTGGTTATTTGGTTAAAATCAAGTTATTCTAATTATATAGATAGACTCTAGGAACTGAAATAGAAGAACTGTGGTGACTACTACTAGAATTAAACAATCAATTCCAGAGAAGTTACCTTTTTTGGAAGCAATTTGCTGGCAAACTGAAAACGTCTATCGTTTAAATCCTGAGCAAATGTTGAGCCGTTACGAAAGAGGCTGGAGATACCGTAATCTGTTCAATAATCTTGAAGGTCAAGAACTTAGTTTTTTAAAGCAACTGGCAAAACAATATAATTCCTGGTTGCAATCTGATATATGATCTTTAGATTAGATTATCACAATAAAATTCTGACAATTCTTGAAAGTTTTAATCAAGACCTTCTTAATAAGAGTTTTGCTTATTAAGAAGGTGGAACTCTTATCGCGCTTGACTTTGAAGAATATCGCTGGAGTAAAGATGTTGATTTTATATGTCCTGTTTCAACATCAGGCTATAAACATCTACGCACTATTATTTATGATGGTGGTCATAAAGCTTTATTTAACGATCTAAGTCAAATTCAAATTGGTCACAAAACTACAGATCAATATGGGATTAGAATGCTCGTTACAGTGGATAATACACCAATTAAAATTGAAATTATTGCTGAAGTTCGTTTTGAACTCGATCCACCAAGATATCCAGCATGGACTTCGCTACCTATACCTTGTTTGAGTATTAATGACTGCTTTACTGCTAAACTATTAGCTAATAGCGATCGCTATATGGATAACAGTGTGGAAGCAAGAGATCTAATCGATTTAGCTGTTCTTAGACTTAATTTTCCCATACCACAGTCAGCAATTGATAAGGCTGAAAATGCCTATGAAGTAGTCCGCCCGTTAAAAGAAGCAATAAAGGGTTTCCAAGAAAGACCAGATTTTCGAGACAAATGTTTTAATGGTCTTCAAATTAATTCCTCTCAAATTCCTAAAATTATTGATGGTGTAGATCTTTTGGCAGGAGATTTGGGATTAGATAATTTGCAAAGAACTTTTCAAGAGAAACATGATCCTTTTGATTTTTGATTTACCATCTCTAAGCAAAATTTTTTAGACAATTCATCAAAAAGCTCAAAGATAAAAACTATGTCTTCAAGCAAATTGATATTTATTGCTTGTACTATAGTTTTAGGGCTTAACGCACAGTACCCTTTAAAGATTCGGCATCAATGGGTTTAAGCAAATATAAACGCAACAGATCAATAAAAATCCCAGTAATTAAAGGTAACTTACGGAAAAACTTCACTAACCTAACGGCATTACTTGATTCAATCGCTTTTAACTCTTCATTCCGATCTGCACAACGTTCTAACCGCGAGAAAAACTGAGGATGTTCCACATTGAGAGTTACAGGAAAAGCTCTAGCTGAAGTTTCGTTAGTCTTACGAATTACCTCTCGGTCATATTCTTGAGCATCTAAGCCTACAGCTTCATAAAAATCAGCTCGTTCGTGTACGGTTAAGGTATGGGTAGCAAAGACAGATAACAAGAAGAAACGCGCCCATAATCTAGCTTTCCAGCCTTGCCACATCTTAGGTTGGGATCTCAATAAGGCTTTGAAAATATCTCCGTGACGGTTTTCATCCTGACACCAACTCTCAAACATCCGAAACAGGGGATAAAACTGATATTCGGGATTTTGTTCTAGATGACGATACATAAGGATATAACGCCAGTAACCAATTTTCTCGGAAAGGTAAACAGCATAAATTACCCACTCTGGTTTAAAGAAAGTATAGGTACGATGTTTGGTTAGATATCCTAGATCAAGAGATATATTAAAGTCACTCATCGCTTTGTTGAGAAAACCTGCATGACGAGCTTCATCCCGCGCCATTAAATGAAAAATCTCTGCCAAAATTGGGTTACGCCCTTTGAGTTTACGAGATAATTCTTTGAAGAGCAGAAAACCTGAAAATTCGGAAGTACAAGAACGTTCCAGAAAATCAATAAAAACTCGGCGAGTTTTTTCATCTATATGATCCCAAGACTGTTTAAACTCTTCGTCTCGGACAAAATGATAGCGATTATAGTCTGTCTGCATTTCAGCAATCATTGCCTTAAGTTCTTCTTCCTGAGAAGAAATATCCATATTGGCTACAGCATCAAAATCTGTAGTGTAGAAACGAGGTGATAAGAGAGTTTCTTCAGTAGAGGTCTTGACAGTAGGTTGAGGCGTAGTAGCAACCATATTCAATATTTATATAACTAATTGGCTATATAAGATATTAATCCAAAAGAATAACTTTAGATTCTTAATTATCAATTCGTAATATTTAACTCATTTATCGATTAATCAACTATAAAACAGACAATTTGCTTAGTTGATTAGCAGAATATGAAGTTTTGCAAAGCCAAATAGAAATCAAATTATATTGCTATATAGTTATATATTGTGAAACTAAATTAAATCGAAATCATCCAATGAGCAATCAAACCGTAACTAAATCTCAAGTACAGTCTCAACAAATTTTTCCTCCCAAAGATTCTAGAGAAAGAGTCAAGCAGTTTGTTCAGAACTTACAAGATGATATTTGTCAAGGTTTAGAACAAATTGACGGTGAAGCTAAGTTCCAAGAAGACAATTGGCAAAGAGAAGAAGGTGGTGGTGGACGTACCCGTGTGATTAGAGACGGGAGAGTTTTTGAGCAAGGAGGAGTTAACTTCTCCGAGGTTTGGGGTGATAGCCTTCCTCCTGCGATTTTAGTACAACGTCCCGAAGCAGCAGGTCACGGTTTTTATGCTACGGGAACATCAATGGTTCTCCATCCTCGTAATCCTTATGTTCCTACAGTCCATCTTAACTATCGGTATTTTGAGGCGGGTAATGTGTGGTGGTTTGGGGGAGGAGTTGATTTGACTCCCTACTATCCTTTTAAAGAAGATGCAGTGCATTTTCATCAAACTATCAAACAAGCTTGTGATAAACATCATCCAGAGTATTATCCAGCTTTTAAACGTTGGTGTGATGAATATTTTTATTTAAAACACCGTCAAGAAGCGCGGGGAATTGGCGGAATATTTTTTGATTATCAGGATGGTAACAGCAAGCTATATTGTGGCTCAAAAACTAATAGTCCTGCTGCTATTTATAGTAATAAAGTTGGT
>JAAUYH010022045.1_pt1 | contig 19187 bp, 21 predicted proteins | sample 7278061 | NCBI WGS metagenome assembly JAAUYH01 (sample SAMN14350203, study PRJNA611818) | marine sediment metagenome | isolation source: surface marine sediment (0.6m) | place: French Polynesia: Moorea | collected 2018-08 | reverse complement strand
GGCAGAGACGCGAACTACAAGGATGTCTTTCGGATAAGGGCTTATGACCGAAACCGTCGAGAGGACCGAGACCGGCGCCATCCTATACGATAAGGCGGTCATCAACCAGATTACCCCGCAGCATTTCACTCCGCAGGGCTGGCCGCATTCCGAGCCGGTATCGGGTTCGCTTCGCTCGGCCGGTCGCGGCAATACGATGTACGTCGGCAACGTGCCGCGGCAATTCGTGCTGCGCCACTACATGCGCGGCGGTCTCGTCGGCAAGTTCAACAGGGACGCCTATTGGTTCAAGGGCGAAGACCAGACGCGGCCGTTTCTGGAATGGCGCATTCTTGCGAAAATGGCAGACAACGGATTGCGTGTACCCCGACCGGCGGCGGCTCGCTACGTTCGGCGCGGACTCTTCTACACGGCCGACATCGTGACCGTGCGTATTCCCGACGTCGTACCGCTGTCGCAACACATAGAGGAAGCGAGGGACGCAGAGTTCTGGACCTTGCTCGGTGCATCGGTTCACCAGTTTCACGAGGCCGGCGTCTATCACGCCGACATGAACGCGTACAACCTGCAGATCGACGCGAACGAGCGACTATGGATGCTCGACTTCGATCGCGGCAGGTTGCGACAGGCTGGCGCCTGGAAACAGGAGACGTTGAACCGGCTGCATCGTTCGTTGCAGAAGATCCGCAGCCTGAATCCGCGCCTGCACTACGGCGAGCCCGACTGGGAGGCGTTTCTCCAGGGCTATTTCAGCGCGTCGAGATCGGCGTAATAGTCCGGGTAGGGTTCGGGCAGGTTCTTGAACTTGCGGTGTATCCAGAAGTACTGCTCCGGACACGTCCGCACGTGCGCTTCGAGCACGTCGTTGTACCGCCGCGTGTCGGCGACCGGATCATCGCCAGGGAAATCCTCGAAGGCCGGCAGCAGCAGCAGCTCGTAGTGGCCGTTGTCGAGTCGCCGCGGGAAAAACGGCACGACGGCGGCCTTGCCGAGTCGCGCGAGTGTCGTCGTCGCGGTCGTATGCATGGCCGGTACGCCGAAGAACTCGATGACCTCGGAGCCTTTGCGGTTGTAACTCTGATCGGGTGCATACCAGACGGCGCGCCCTTCCCGCAGGCTGCGGACCATCGCTTTGATATCGCGCTTCTCGATGGTCCGGTCGGCGGATCGTTCGCGGCCGCTGCGCAGGACTTCGGTGACGAAGTCGCTGCGGTTCTTGCGATAGACCGCGTCAAACGGCTGCGTATTCAGGGCCAGCACCCGGCCACTGACCTCGAGTGTCGTGAAATGCGCCGCGAGAAGAATGACACCCTGGCCTCTTTCGAGCGCCGAGTTCAGGTGCTCGACGCCCTCGAGCCGGGTAATCGACTCGAGGTGTCGGTCGCTGGCCCAGCGCCCGAGCCCCATCTCTATCAGCGACATGCCGAGCGCTTTGAAGTGTTCAAGGGCCAGCGCGTCGCGCTCCGCGGGGCTCAGGTTCGGAAAACACAATTCGATATTGCGACGAACGACGGCGCGGCGCGAACCGGCGACCGCATGCGCGAGGCGCCCGAGCACTCGTCCGATGCTCAGGGCCATGCCGTGCGGCAGCATGATGATCAGTCGCAAGAGACCGAGCCCCAGCCAGATCGGCCAGGTCTTCGGAGAGTAATAGTGGTAGACCGGTGTTCGCTCGTCAGCCATCTATTCTGACTGTCTTGGCTCTTCCTCTTCGCCGCTCAGTTGAGACGGTTCATCCGCCTGAATGCCGACATGAAACGCCGCGTCGCCCGGCATAACGACCTGGTTGCGCGACATGCCGATAATGCGCCCGGAATAGGGCGAGAGCAATTCTACCTGCACGTTGTTCATTGGATCGGTGATCGTGCCGAGCAGGTCGCCTTTTCGCACGGTGCTGCCGAGGCTGACGTTGGAGAACAGGATGCCGCCGTTATTGGAGCGCACCCACGAAGAACTGTAATAGACCGGCTCGGGATCGGCGAAAAGCCGGATTTTCCTGACCATGCCGAGCGTGGTCAGCAATGTTTCGATGCCCTTCACGCCGCGCTTGACCTCGGTGAGCTCGAGTTCGAGCGGGCCGCCGGCCTCGAGCGTGACGGCCGGTATGCCGGCAGCCGTCGCCGCGTAGCGCAACATGCCCAGATCCGGTTGACTGTGCAGCACCACCATGGAGCCGAAACCCTGCGTCAGCGCAACGACGGTAGGGTCACGCAGGTCGGCGCGTATTTGCGGCAGGTTGGCTCGTGACAACGACCCGGTATGCACGTCGATCAATGCGTCGCAGTGCGTTATGACATTGGCAAAGAACGAGTAAGCGATGCGTGCCGCCGCGCTGCCCTCGGGATTGCCCGGGAAGTAGCGATTCAGGTCGCGGCGATCCGGCAAATAGCGGGAGCCACGGCGGAACCCTTGGACGTTCACGATCGGCACGCCGATGACGGCACCCGCCAGATTCGCGGGGTCGATGTCGTGGACGACTCTACGGACGATCTCGATGCCGTTGAGTTCGTCGCCGTGTACGGCGGCCGTCAGGCAAAGTGTGGGACCCGGCTGCGCACCGTTGACGACGAGCACCGGCGTCGACACCGTCACACCCTCGAACAGCTCGGTCGCCGACCAGGCGAGACGTTGCGCGGTACCCGGCGCCACGTCCGCGCCCAGGAGGCTCAGCGTGAATTCGGTGGAAATCTCGGTAATGACCTCGGCGTCGGGGTCGATGAGTTCATCCGGCGCCTGGTTGTCCTCGAGCGCTGCTTCGCTCGCCACGACCGGGGTCGTCGCGAAGAGTGCGATCAAGATGGCTGCGAGCCAACTTTTTGGCTTTAGCGGGATCTGAGACGTCATTGCTTGCGCAAGTCACCGTTGGGCTGTTTAGAATACGTCAGGACAGCTCTTTTTTTCTGTGAACTAATCAAGAGTTTACGATTGAAACCTGAAAAAGTACAGAAGGCGGGCCTTTTGCTGGCCGGACTATTGCTGCTGGCGGCCGCGAGCAGCCTGCGGGCTGATGTTGTTTTTCCGCAACCTCCGGAACTCAAGCCTGACGTCGATTTCTGGGTGTCCGTTTTCACTGAATACCCGACCACGCAGGGCGTGCTGCACGACAATCGCCACCTTGGCGTCGTGTATGGCAGCGTCGATGCCGGTGCGCAGATGTCGCGGCGCGAGCGCAATCGCATCGTCGCCCGGCACCGCAAGGAACTGCAGGCCGTACTGCGGACACTGGCGAAGGGCAAACGCGAAGGTCTGAGCGAGGAAGAGGCGCGCGTGCTGGCGCTGTGGCCAACCGACGTCAGCAACGACGAACTCGCGGCGGCCGCGAAACGCATCCGCTACCAGCAGGGCCTGAGGGATCGCTTCCGCGAGGGGCTGGTGCGGTCAGGCCGCTGGCGCGCCTATATAGAGGAACAGTTTCGCGAACTCGGCGTGCCCGTCGAACTGGCCGCGCTGCCGCACGTCGAGTCCTCCTACAATCCCGGTGCGCGCTCGCATGTCGGCGCATCGGGCATATGGCAGTTCACGCGCAGCACCGGGCGGCGCTTCATGCGCGTCGACCACGTCATCGACGAACGCAACGATCCTTTCGCGGCATCGCGAGCCGCCGGGGAGCTGCTCGCCTACAACTATTCGATAGCCGGCAACTGGCCGATGGCCATCACGGCATACAACCACGGGCTTGCGGGCGTGCGCCGGGCGATGCGCAAATTCGGCGACGAGAACTACACCGACATCCTGCGGAAATATAACGGCCGGACTTTCGGTTTTGCGTCGCGAAATTTCTACGTTGCATTTCTCGCGGCCAGGCACGTAGACCAGAATGCCGAGAGCTACTTCCCGGGGCTCGTCAGGGACGAACCCGTGGACTATTCGACGGCGCGTTTGCCGGCCTACGTTGCAGCCTCGGACCTGTCGTCGGCGCTCGAGATTCGCGAATCGCAACTTGCCAGGTACAACCCGGCGCTGCAGCAGACGGTATGGCAAGGCAGCAAGCACGTGCCCAATGGCTTCGAGGTGCGACTGCCGTCGTCGCTCGTGAATGGCTCGATGCACGATATCATCGCCGGGCTCGGCGGTGACCTGTTGCACGACGAGCAGCTGCCCGATCTCTTTCATACCGTTGCGCGCGGCGACACGCTGTCGCAGATTGCAGAGACCTACAAGACCCGGGTCTCGACGCTCGTGGCGCTCAACAACCTCAGCAGCAGTCACCGGATTCGCGCAGGCCAGCAGATACGCCTGCCGGCTGCGGGACCGGCCCCGGTTACGACCAAAGCGACCGCCGTCGAGTCCGCCGTGGTCGCCAGCGTCAACGAGGCTCCGATCGAGGACGAGCAGATCGAGGAAGTCACGCCCGGCGCCATGCAAGGAGACGTTGCAGCTGCGCTTCTCGGCACCATACAGACGGCGCTGCTCTCGGACCCGAGCGATTATAGCGTCGCCGAGGACAGCACGATTGAAGTACAGCCGCTCGAGACGCTCGGTCACTACGCCGACTGGCTGGGCATCCGCACGCAGCGGCTGCGCGACATCAACGGTCTCGCGTTCCGTACGCCAGTCGAGCTCGGCCAGCGCATCAGGCTCGACCTCGGCAGCAGCGATATAGCGACCTTCGAAAGCCGGCGCGTGGCGTACCATCGCGACCAGCAGGACAGCTTCTTCCGCAAGAACGTCATCACCGGCGTCGAGGACCACGTGATACGCAAGGGCGAGTCGATCTGGATACTCGCGCTGCGCCGGTACGATGTGCCCATGTGGCTGTTCCGCCAGTACAACCCGGAACTCGACCTCGACACCGTGAGGCCCGGAACGACGGTTCGGTTCCCTGTCCTGAAAAACGGCGACGTCTCCTGACCAGCGCCGATGCTGATTTTCGTACGCCTGCTGCCGGTCCTGCTCGTCGTCACCGCTGCAGCGTTCTGGTTTGCCGACGTCCAGGACGGCGGGCCGTACCTCGCGCGCAACCTGATTCCGCTGTTGTTCATCGTCCTGTTGTGCTGGCTGACGCTCCGGCTCGGGCGGGGCAGCTGGATCGGCAAGGGTTGGCAGCTGCCGCTCGGGATCATCGGTTTTTCGATTCCGGCGCTGGGGCTTTCGGCGTACCTGCACTACGCGTACTCGGTGAACCTCAATGACATGTTCACGGACACCAGCCAGCCGGCGGAACTGTTCCGTTTCCTGCCGACCTACACGATGGTCGCGGGGGGCATCGGCTTCGCCATCGGCTGGATCGTCGGAAAGCGTGTCTGAGTCACTTTTTTCCGTGCTGCAAGATTTGCTAGGCTGTCAGCGATGAACGAGGGCAAACCGAGACTACGACACAAAGCGCTGCAAATCGCTGCGCTGGCCTGCGGCACGCTGTTTGCGAGCACCGAGGCGGGCGTGTTCCCGACCGCGGATATGGTCGTCGTCGAAAAAGGCGAGCGCAAGCTGCACCTGGTCGAGGACGGCAAAGCCTTCCGCAGCTTCGATATCGCGCTCGGCATCCAGCCGATCGGCGACAAGGTCATGGAGGGTGACTTTCGCACGCCCGAGGGCCGCTACCTGCTCGATGCCCGCAACCCGAACAGCGAATTCTTCCTGTCGATTCACGTGTCCTACCCCAACAGTGAGGATCGCCGCCGGGCGGCGGCGCTCGGCGTCGAACCTGGTGGCGCGATCATGATCCATGGTCAACCGAACGTGCCCACCAAGTCCGAGTTGTATTACCGAACGCAGGACTGGACCAACGGCTGCATTGCCGTATCGAATTCGGACATGATCGACATCTGGCTGATGACGGCCGCGAACACACCGATCGATATCCGTCCTTGAAACGCCCGGAATTCATCGATGCCGAGGTGTGGCCCGAAGGCAGCCTCGAGGTACTGTCCCAGTTCGAGGTCGACCAGCTGAAAAGCAGCGGCGAAGACGGTCTCTACCCGTTGCTGCGTCGCTGCATGCTGGCTGTTCTCAACTCTGGCAATGACACCGACGACGCGCGAGCGATTCTCGAGGCTTACAAGGACTTCGAGCTCGGCTTCATACAGCACGACCGCGGCCTGAAAGTGTCCCTGCGCGGTGCGCCCGCGGAGGCATTCGTCGACGGCAAGATGATCCGTGGCACGCGCGAGCTGCTGTTCTCCGTGCTGCGAGACCTCGTCTATACGCAAAACGAGATCCTCGAAAGCGGCCGATTCGACCTGTCCGACTCACTCGGCACCACGAACGCGGTGTTTCACATCCTGCGGAACGCCAAGCTCATGGCGTTGCCGGCCGGCGTGGATCTCGTCGTCTGCTGGGGCGGGCACGCCATTAACCGTCACGAGTACGACTACACCAAGCTGGTCGGCTACGAGCTCGGATTGCGCGGTCTGAACGTCTGCACGGGCTGCGGGCCGGGCGCGATGAAGGGCCCGATGAAAGGCGCGACGATCGGACATGCCAAGCAGCGCATTCGTAACGGCCGCTACGTTGGCATCACCGAGCCGGGCATCATTGCGGCGGAGTCGCCCAACCCGATCGTCAATTCGCTGGTCATCATGCCGGACATGGAAAAGCGGCTCGAGGCGTTCGTCCGCGTCGGTCATGGTATCGTCGTGTTTCCGGGTGGTGTCGGTACGGCCGAGGAGATTCTGTACCTGCTCGGCGTGCTCCTTCATCCGGACAACGACAGCCAGCCGATGCCCATGGTCATGACCGGTCCGGCGTCGTCAGAAGCGTATTTCGCGCAAATCGACGATTTCGTCGGTGCGACGCTTGGTGACGATGCTCGCAGTCGTTACCGGATTATCATCGACGATCCCCGAGCGGTCGCGCGAGAAACGCGTCGCGGCCTGGAGGCCGTGCATGCCTTCCGCAAAACATATGGCGATGCCTACTACTTCAACTGGCGCTTGAAGATCGAAAATCTGTTCCAGCAGCGTTTCGTTGCTACGCACGAGTCGATGGGCTCGCTCGAGATCAGCGAGGATCTGCCGGTACACGAGCTGGCGGCAAACCTGCGCCGCGTCTTCTCCGGCATCGTGTCCGGCAACGTGCGCGAGGACACGGCGACGCTGATTGACGAGAAAGGCCCGTTCGACGTGCGCGGTTCCTCGCGGATCATGAACCTGCTCGACGAACTGCTCGCCGCGTTTGTGGCCCAGCAGCGCATGAAGATCTCGGGCGCGGATTACGTGCCCTGCTACCGCGTGACCTCCGCTTGACCGCTCGTTAAGTTAAAACGCGATTTAACTTATTGATGCATATGTAAAAAATGCCGTTCGGCATTGTGATGCAGTTCCTGTGATCTGGCGCTTTTTGACCATAGTATGGGGCCAACGGAATGAGTGGGGTGGTTCCTATGCCGGACAGCAAGAACCTCAAGTGGGCCGACAACTACGGTACGGATGCCGAAGTCGAGGAAAGCGCCGCTGATGCGACAATGAGCAACGGCGGGCCGGCCGCAAACGATGCCGATGGCTGGCAGCAATACCGTCACTGGATCTCCAAGGCGCCTGCGCCGAAGAGCCGGCGTTCGGGTATCGATCCGTCACTGTACACGTGGAAGGGTTACCGCAACTGGACCGACCAGGTGCGTCGCAACTGGACGCAGGACCCGGCCGATGACGGGAACTCCGACGACTGAATACCCGATTGAATCAGGACACGAAGAGCGCCGGTACCAGCCGGCGTTTTTCGTTGTGAGCCACGTCTGGTTTTTGCGCTTTGCTCGTGTGTCCGGACGTTCCACAACACAAGCTGTGATGTGCCTCACGGAGCACCGTGCCTCTGCTCTCTATAGTGGCAACAAGTGCTTTGCAAGGTTTGAACACGGAATGTCCAAGAAGCAGACGGAAACGGATTCCCCAGTTGTTTCTCTCAAGAACGACTCCGCAAGGCAGCGTTGGGAGTTGTTTCATCGGGCAATTGCTCATGCCAAAGAATCGAATAACGCCTCACTCGCCGATACCGAATCACAATCGGTTGACGCGAAGTCGTCGGGGCCACTGTTATCGATCGTCCGCTGAGGGGAACGCAACGGGAGCCATGGAACGGTTACTGCAATACTGGGATGACCTCGACGACCTCGTCTACGCTGTCGGACTCGTCAGTGAACGAATCCGCAGCATTGCGTACGCCCTCGCGTTCGTGCTGGCCGGTCTCATTCTTCACGCGGGTGGCATCTGGCTTGCGCTTGCGCATCCTCCGCTGGCTTCGGCGACGGCAATCCTGCTGCTCGTTGCACTGATCTACCACCTCGCGACCTCGCGCCACCCCTTGAAATAAGCCGTCAAGGCCCTATCGTCTCTGCTTGTAGTGCAGGAGACCAGGGCGTGACCGAAACAACCACCCGCGAAACCCGCGGCTTTCAGACCGAAGTGCGTCAGCTGTTGCAGCTGATGATCCACTCTTTGTACAGCAACAAGGAGATATTCCTTCGCGAACTCATTTCGAACGCTTCCGATGCGGCCGACAAGCTGCGTTTCGAGGCGCTGGCCAGTCCGGAACTCATCAAGGACGATCCCGACCTTGCAATCCGCGTCGTTCTTGACAAGGAGAATCGCAGCCTGACGGTCTCGGATAACGGCATCGGTATGTCGCGCGAGGAACTTATCGAGAACCTCGGCACCATCGCTCGCTCCGGCACCGCCGAATTCCTGCAGCAAATGACCGGAGACCAGCAGAAGGACGCACAGCTCATCGGCCAGTTCGGCGTCGGATTCTATTCCGCATTCATCGTCGCGGAGCGCGTCGTCGTCGAATCGCTTCGCGCCGGCCTCGACTCCGACCAGGGCGTGCGCTGGGAATCCGACGGGCAGGGTGAATTCACGGTCGAATCGATCGAGCGCGCCGGTCGTGGCACGAGCGTGACGCTGCACCTTAAAGAGGACGAGGCGGAATTCGCCGAGGCCTTCAGGATCGAGAGCCTGATTCGCAAGTACTCCGACCACATCGCCTTCTCCGTGACGCTCGAAAACGGTGACGACGGGCCGCGCGAGGTGAACTCGGCTACTGCGCTCTGGACGCGCTCGCGTTCGGAGCTCAACGATGACGAGTACAGGGAATTCTACAAACACCTGTCACACGACTTTGCGGACCCGCTGACGTGGAGTCACAACCGCGTCGAAGGCAAGCGCGAGTACACGAGCCTGCTGTATATCCCGGCCAACGCACCATTCGATCTCTGGAACCGGGATGCGCCGAGAGGACTCAAGCTTTACGTGCAGCGTGTCTTCATCATGGATGACGCGGAGCAGTTCCTGCCGCTATACCTGCGATTCGTAAAGGGTGTGGTTGATTCGTCCGACCTGCCTTTGAACGTGTCGCGCGAACTGCTGCAGCAGATTCCCGAGCTGGCGGCGATGCGCGGCGCGCTGACGCGCCGGGTTCTGGATATGTTGTCGAAGCTGTCACGCGCCGAGGACGACGAGTACCGGCAGTTCTGGGAGCAGTTCGGCCAGGTGCTCAAGGAAGGCGTCATAGAGGACCTCGGCAACAAGGACAAGCTCGCAAAGCTGCTGCGTTTTGCGACGACGCACAGCGATGGCGAGAAACAGGACCAGTCACTCGACAACTACGTCGAGCGTGCCGCCGAGGGACAGGACAAAATCTACTACATTCTCGCCGAGAGCCATGCGACGGCAATCGCCAGCCCGCATCTCGAACAATTGCGCGAAAGCGGCGCGGAGGTTCTATTGCTGACGGACCGCATCGATCCCTGGCTCGTCGATGCGCTGACCGAGTACGACGGCAAAACGCTGGTTGACGTCGGTCGTGCAAACCTCGACCTGCCCGAGGGCGGCGGTGAAATGACGCGGGAATATCTCGACAAGGAACACAAGCCGCTGCTCAAGCGAATTCGCAAGGTGCTCGGCGACCGCGTAGAGGCTGTCAACGTCAGCCAGCGTCTGGTCGACTCGCCCGCCTGCGTGGTTTCCAGCGAGGACGAGATCAGCCCGCAGGTGCGTCGCATGCTCGAAGCGGCGGGCCAGCAGGTTCCGGAATCGAAGCCCATCCTGGAGATCAACGTCTCGCATCCGCTGGTCAAGAGGCTGTCGGATGAGAGTGATACCATGCGCTTCGAAGCGCTGTCGACCATCGTGCTGGATCATGCGTTGCTGGCCGAAGGATCGCAGCTCGAGAACCCCGCACAGTACGTGCATCGCATGAACCAGCTGATCCTGGACCTGGACGACAATGGACAAACCGACTGACGACTATCTCAAGACGCGCCTGACCGACGAGCAGTACCAGGTCACGCAGAACAAGGGCACGGAGCGCGCCTTCACAGGCAAGTACGTCGACCACAAGGATGACGGCACCTATCGATGCGTCTGTTGCGATGCCGAGTTGTTCAGCTCGGAAACCAAGTACGATTCGGGCTCGGGTTGGCCGAGCTTCTGGTTGCCGCTCGCAGGCGATGCCGTACAAACGCACACGGATCGTAGCCATGGCATGATCCGGCAAGAAGTCGTCTGCGCGAACTGCGGTGCGCACCTGGGTCACGTTTTCGAAGACGGGCCGCAACCTTCGGGCCTGCGTTACTGCATAAACTCCGCTTCCCTCGACTTCAAGGCAAAATGACATGAAGCCAAACCTGCTGTTTCCCGCCCTCGCACTGCTGCTCGTCGCCTGCGCACCGAAAGAGGCGCCAACCGGGACGATGGAGAGCAAGGACAACGCTGCCGACAAGGTGAAGACAAAGATGACCCAGGAAACTCCGGACGCCGAACCGTTCGAGATTGCGCCGGGCCTTTCCGCCCGGATACTCAAAAGTGGCGAGGGCCGCGCCGCAGCGTCCGGCGACATGGCGACCGTGCATTACACGGGCTGGCTGTTCGACGAAACCCGACCCGAAAATCGCGGCTCCAAGTTCGACAGCTCACTCGATCGCGGCCAGCCGTTCCCGTTTCCGCTGGGCGCCGGGAGCGTCATTCAGGGCTGGGACCGCGGTGTCGAAGGAATGGCGATCGGAGAAATACGCGAGCTGACGATCGCACCCGAGATGGGTTACGGTCAGCGCGGCGCGGGCAACGTCATTCCCCCGGGCGCAACGCTGGTCTTCGAAGTCGAATTGCTCGAGCTGATGGGTCCGGGAGACCTGGTCTCAGAGTGATGCGGCTTCGCGCTCGACGAGCGTGAATTCGATGCGGCGGTTCTGCATGCGACCCCATGCCGTGTCATTATTCGCGACCGGCCGCGAAGAACCGGCGCCGACCGTGATGAGCTGCGAACGGGGAACGCCGCGGCTGACGAGGTAATCCGCCACGGCATTGGCGCGCGCGAGGCTGAGTTCACGATTGCGCGCCTCGTTGCCGGCGCCGTCCGTGTGACCGGTAATCGTGATCGTCAGGTGGTCGCAATCGAATGCGAATTCGACATGACGGTCGAGCACCCCGTAGTTCGTGGTACGCAGCTCGGCGCTCGCGCGGTCGAATGCAACGGGCGATGCCTCGAGTTGTCGGTAGGCGCTGCGACAAGCGTCGTAGACTGCCGCGGGTACGTCGACCGTGCTGGTGCGCAGCTCGATACCCGGCCGCAGGGCTTGTTCGAGTTCGCGGATGCTGGCATTCCAGCCGGCCCTGTCGGATACGACAGCACGGATGCGCACACTATCGTCGACGAACGACACGTTTGCCGCCTCGGTCTCGCTAACGGTGTGCAAAAGGGCGAGCGTCGCAGGCTGCCAGGCATCGTCGCTGGCGACCAGGGGCCTTAACGACACGTCGGTCGCTGCAAACGTCCGTTCGATAACCCGGCGCAGCGCGGATTCGTGACCCATCGATGCCGCATGCCCATCGACGCGCAATACGCCGCCCAGGTAGTTGATCTCGAATGCAGCCGCGTCGACGGCCGAGTAGCCGGGCGTGCGGTCGGCAGCGTCGGCATCGCCCGAATCGATCATGGCCGAATAAAGCACGCCGCTGCCGAGTAACGACAACGTGACGAAATATCGGGACCAGGATGGCAGGCGCATTGGCAACAGTCTGCCAGATTAACTGGCTGACTTCGCGTCGTGTAGAGTGCGTGCCTGCCCCATCCAGTCCTCGCGGTAGATCCGGGAGCGTAAGCCCTTGATTCGTTTGGCGACGCGATCGATGTCGTATTCGGTCATGTCGGCGAGCTGCGCGAACCGAAAGATACCCATTTCGTTGAGCGTTTTCTCGATGGCCGGGCCAACGCCCTTGATCAGCTTGAGGTCATCGCGAAGGCTCGCGAACGCACCGTCGTCCGCGTCGATCCGATTGCCGTTCAGGCCTTCATGACCGTCGCCGGGAATCGGCTCGTTCGAGGCGTCGCGGCCGCCGGTGAGCGTGTCGGGATCGCGGACCGGCTCGACGCGGGTTTGCGTCGGGTCGGGTTGGGCCGCGGTGCGCGCATCAGCCTCGGCCTCGAGTTCGAGAATCCGCGCGCGCGTATCCGCCACCACGGTCTCGAGCCGCTTTACTTCTTCGTTGCGCTCGCTGAAACGCTCGATGAGTGGCGGCACGCGATTCTGCCAGTTCTCGAGTTCACGGGAGAGCTTCGCGATGACCGCGTCTTTCTCGGCGATGGCGGCGTCGTTTGCGTCGGCCTGCGAGGAGCGGTTCTCCGCATCGGATCGCAGCCTGTCGCGTTCGGAGACCGACCGCTCCAGGCGCGTGCGAACGTCCTTTATCTCACGCTGCAGTTTGTCCCGACGATCGAATGCTTCCTTGAGCGAATCGGCCAGTTCCTTGCTGCGGTTCTTTGCGTCCTTGGCCGACGCCTGCAGCTGATTGACCTGGGTCATCAGATTGCGATTCTGTTCCGCGAGCCGCGAGTGCTCGGAGGTCTTGGCCGAGAGCTGTTCCTGCCAACCGAGATTGATCGCGGATTTCTCGGCGCTCGCCCGGCTGCTGCGCCCCCACCAGCCGATGATGACGCCGAGCACGGCGGCAACCGTGATTATGGCGTAGTGAATGGCGGTCAGTTCAGGCATCCGAAGGTCCAGTGTCAATCCCCTTAGGATGCCATGCTGTGGCGGCCCATTTCGGCGACGACTTCACGAATTTGCTGTGCGGCACGGGCAAAATCTCCCCGCGTTATGATCAATCGTGACAAAAATTTCAGTAATAATAGCGGCTTGTATCCACTCCTGACAAAGGACCGGGCATGGCGGTAGCGCCCGTTACCGAGAAAACGAACATTGCGGGACCGGCAGGGCGCCTCGAGGCGATCTTCGAATATCCTGCCGAGTCGGCCATAGAAGGGGCGGCGGTGGTGTGTCATCCGCACCCGCAGCACGGCGGCACGATGCACAACAAAGTCGCACATACCCTCGCGCGCGCCTTCTTGCGCATGAGATTCGCGACCGTGCGGTTCAATTTTCGCGGCACCGAGGATTCGGAGGGCAGCTACGACAATGGCGTCGGCGAGCTCGACGACGCGCTTGCGGTAATGGACTGGATGAAACAGCGTCTACCCGATGAGCCGTTCTGGCTGGCCGGGTTTTCTTTCGGTGCGGCTATCGCGATTCGCGCCGCCGTCAGCATGCCCGTCGACGGCCTCGTCAGCGTTGCGCCTGCGGTCTACCGCTTCGCGTCGGGCCTCGACGACCAGCCGCGGTGCCCCTGGTTGATACTGCAGGGTGACGAGGACGAGCTCGTCGGTGTCGACGAGACCATAGAATGGGTCAACAGCCTGGAGCCAGGACCCGAGCTGCACGTCTTCGAAGGCGCCGAGCATTTCTTTCACGGCCGGCTGGTCGATCTGCGTAACGCCGTGCAGGATTTCGTAGCGAACGCGCACAAAAAAGCCGGGGCATGACGCCCCGGCTCGTTCAAGGAAACGAGTCCTTAACCGTTCAGACCATGTCCTTCAGGCCTTTCAGGGCCGTAACTTTGACGACCTTGCTGGCAGGCTTGGCTTTGAACATCATCTCTTCGCCCGTAAACGGGTTTACACCCTTGCGAGCTTTGCGAGCCGGCTTCTTCACGACGCGCATTTTCAACAATCCAGGAATGGAAAACATGCCTGGGGCGCCACGACCGCCAAGGTTCTTCTTGATCTGCCCGTTGAGCGAATCGAAAACTGCCGCGACATCCTTGCGCGTCAGACCGGTGTCATCGACGATCTTCGCGTAGATTTCGGATTTGGTGGGTGGCTTCTTCGGTTGTGCTGCCATGAAAAACTAACTCCTAGAAAAACAAAAAAACGGGCGCTGGCCCGCGTCGAAAGCAGCGCGACCATAGCACATGTTTTTTCCAAGAGTAAGACTGGAAACCACTTTATTTATAGGGTAAACGAGCGCCGCTGTAGGAGCGTCGTTCTGTCGGGGCGGCGTTTTGTGGGAGCGGCGTCTCGCCGCGATTTCCAATCGGGTCGGGACGACCCTCCCACAAGAAAGGCAGGCCTAATCCGTATAAAACTGCCGCTTGAACCGCACGTCCGAAGCTTGGGAAACACCTTCGGGCGCAACGCTGATGTCGAAGATAAGCGTCTCGCGGTTTGCGACCGAAACCTCGCCGATGTAATAGATTGCATCGCCGTCGTCGATGCGTTCCATCGTGATGTTCTTGAGCTGGCCAGTGAGGTTCACGGTCTTGACGCTGACGTCTGCGGCCACGGGTTTATTGGTGGCTTCGTCGAGAACCGAGACGTTGAGCATTGCGCGGTTCTTGCTGCGCACTATGTCGTAGGCTTTTGCGATCTCGGGAGGAAGCTGGTCCGTAAGCTGAGCGCTGAAGTGCACAACGTGATCACCGATGTCCTTGGACGTTTCGCCGGCCGGCTCTGCTTCCGGCACCGTGGCGTCCTGACCGGGTCCGCCGCACGCGGCCAGGATGAAGCTGAGTGACAATGCAGTAAGTACGGTCCTGATCATCGTTGTTGTACCCGTTCAAACCCTTGTCAAAACACTATAAACCATTTGCACCCGGATCGGGGGGCGAAATCGCGTCAGGGTCTCAGCCCGCCAAGCAGTATCGTCAATGCAATCAATATGATCATCGCGAACAACGGCGACAGGTCGAGTCCGCCCATTGGGGGCAATATGCGCCGGAAGGGTCTCAGTACGGGTTCAGTCAACGTCGTGATCAGAGCCGTTGCGGGGTTGTGCGTGCCGGGTGCAACCCAGCTCAGGATTACACGAATCAGGATAGCGAACACGAACAGGTTGATCGTCGTAATCAGGAGTTCTACGACGGCTGCAAGCATGATCGGTACGGCGCTCGGCGTACCGCCCCGGATCATGACGATGACGACGATGACGAGGCACTGGATCACGTAGGCAACAAGCACCGTGGCGGTGTCCAGCTTGCCTACGGGCGGCACGATGCGGCGAACCGGTACGATCAGTGGCGACGTTAGTTTGAGGATTGCCTGTGCCAACGGATTGCGAAAATCGGCACCCACCCAGGGAAGAATCAGGCGCAACAGCAGCACGAGGATGTAGAGTCGCGCAATCGTGTCGATGATGAACGTGATCGCATCAATGAAGCTTGAAGACATCTTCTAATTCTCTTCCTTTGCCGCGTCATCGGCCAGCGTAACCGCACGATCCCTCGCCGCCGTTATCGCGCGCGTGAATATCGCGCGCACGTCGTCGCTCTCGAGACTCTCGAACGCGGCCATGGTCGTGCCGCCCGGCGAGCGCACGCGGGCGATCAGCTCCTGCATCGATTCGGTTTCTTCCGAAGCGAGGTGCGACGCGCCTCTTGCCGTCTCGATCGCGAGGCGTTCCGCGGCATCTTGCTCGAGCCCCAGCTCTATGCCGGCCTGCATCATCATGTCGATCAGCAGGTACACGTAGGCAGGCCCGGTCCCGGACACTGCGGTGACGGTATCGATGTCGGATTCGTCTTTGACCATCACGACCGAGCCGACGGCCGAGAGAATTTCCGTCGCACGTCCGACGTCACTGGCATCGGCGTGCTGGTTCGCGTACAGGCCGGACACGCCCATACGCACGAGAGCAGGCTGGTTGGGCATCACGCGGACGATCGAAAGATCGCCGCCCAGCCAACGGTCGATGTCCTCGCTGCGTACACCGGCGGCAATCGAAATCACCAGGGGCCTCGACGCCTGGGTCGCCGACGCGAGCGCCTTACAGACCTGCGGCAGTACCTGCGGCTTGGTCGCGAGCACTATGCAGTCGGAGGTTCGCACGATTTCGTCGTTTTCGGCCGTAATCACAGAGCCTTCGAATTCGTCGCCCAGCAGTTTGCGCTGCGCGGCCAGCGGCTCGCTGATCGCGATGTGCTCGGCGGGAAAACGGCTTTGCCGCAATCCCGCGACGATAGCCCGGGTCATATTGCCGCCGCCGATGAATCCGACTGTGTAGTTGCTCATGTCCTCGGTCCGAAAATCGCGGTTCCGATGCGAACTATCGTCGCACCTTCGAAGATGGCAGCCCGGAAGTCGCCGGTCATGCCCATCGATAGTGTATCGAGTTCGATGCCGCTCGCCGATATGGATTCGGCGAGTTCCCGCAGAACCGCGAACGGCTTGCGCTGCTCGTCGAAGTCGTCGCGGATCGCCGGCAGGCACATGAGGCCCCGCAGCCGGACGCCCGGGATGTCGGCCACTTCGGCCGCCAGGTCGGGAGCCGCGTCGACGGCGACGCCCGATTTGTCGGGTTCGTCGTCGACATTGACCTGCAGGCAGACGTTGACCGGAGGCAGGGATCCCGGGCGCTGATCGCCGAGGCGCCTCGCAATCCTGGCTTTGTCGACCGTGTGGACCCAGTCGAAGCGCTCGGCGACGGCACGGGTCTTGTTGCTCTGCAGGTGGCCGATGAAGTGCCAGGTGAGGTCGTCGCGGCCGCACGCATCCACCTTTGCGGCGCCCTCCTGGACGTAGTTTTCGCCGAAATCGAGCTGCCCGGCGGAGGCGGCCTCGGCAATAGCCGCGAGCGGGTGCTTTTTGCTGACTGCGAGCAACGTCACGGACTCGGGATCGCGATTCGCGTCTAATGCAGCTTTTGCCAGCAAAGCCCTGATGACGTTTAAGTTTTCCGTGACTCTAATCACGTTTTGCTCCGGTTGCTCCGCTATACTAGGCAAAATTCTGTTCCGGGTTATGGTAAGTCCGGCTGTCTGTTAACGAGGGAGAAATATGGCCGTCGACGTCGCTCAATTGCTGTCATTTACGGTGAAAAACAACGCCTCTGACCTGCACTTGTCGGGCGGCGTACCGCCTATGATTCGGGTCGACGGCGATATCAAGCGTATTAACATGCCTGCGCTGACCCACAAGGACGTCAATAGCATGGTGTACGACATCATGAATGACAAGCAGCGCAAGGACTACGAAGAATTCCTGGAAACCGATTTCTCGTTCGAGATTCCGAAACTGGCCCGCTTCCGCGTAAACGCCTACAACCAGAATCGCGGATCTGCCGCCGTCTTCAGGACCATCCCCTCGGAAATCCTGACACTCGATGACCTCGGCGCACCGTCGATTTTCAAAGATGTGTCGATGCATCCAAGGGGAATAGTGCTCGTAACCGGACCGACAGGCTCCGGTAAAAGTACTACGCTCGCTGCGATGGTCGATTACATCAACGAGAACAAGCCCGATCATATCCTGACGATCGAGGACCCGATCGAGTTCGTGCACGAGTCCAAGAAATCGCTGATCAACCAGCGCGAAGTGCACCGCGACACGCTGGGCTTCAACGAGGCACTGCGCTCGGCTCTACGTGAAGATCCCGACGTGATCCTCGTCGGTGAGCTGCGTGATCTCGAGACGATCCGCCTGGCGCTGACCGCTGCGGAAACCGGTCACCTGGTATTCGGCACGCTGCACACCAGCTCGGCCGCGAAGACGATCGACCGTATCGTGGACGTTTTCCCCGCCGCCGAGAAAGAAATGGTCCGCGCAATGTTATCGGAGTCGCTGCGTGCGGTGATTTCGCAGACGCTTCTGAAAAAGATCGGTGGCGGCCGGATCGCGGCGCACGAGATCATGATTGGTACGCCGGCGATTCGCAACCTGATCCGCGAAGGAAAAATCGCGCAGATGTATTCGGCGATACAGACGGGTCAGGGCTCGGGCATGCAGACGCTCGATCAGAACCTCGCCGAGCTCATGGCGAAAGGTCTGATCAACAAGGAAGAAGCACGCTTCCGCGCGGTCAACAAGGAAAACTTCTAGAACGGCAGGCGAGCACCTGACGGGAGAACGAGATGGAACGCGAACAAGCGGTACGATTGACGCAAAACCTGCTGAGGAAAATGGTCGAGCGCAACGGCTCGGACCTTTTCATCACGCACGGGTTTCCGCCGGCAATCAAGGTGGACGGCACGATTCACAAAGCGACCGATACGCCGCTGACCGCCGAGCAATCCGCGATGATGGTTCGCGCCATCATGAATGACAAGCAGATCAAGGAATTCGACGCGACGAAGGAGTGCAACTTCGCGATCGCGCCGCAGGGTATCGGCCGTTTCCGCGTCAGCGCATTCATCCAGCAGGGCTACGTGGGCGCCGTACTGCGTACGATCACGACGGAAATTCCGACATTGCAGGAACTCGACCTGCCGCCGATCCTGAAAGACGTCGTGATGAACAAGCGCGGGCTCGTCATCGTCGTCGGTGGAACGGGCTCCGGTAAGTCGACGACGCTTGCCGCGATGATTGGCCACCGCAACGAGAACTCGCGGGGACACATCGTCTCGATCGAGGACCCGGTCGAGTACGTGCACCCGCATAAAGGCTGCGTCATCACCCAGCGCGAAGTCGGCGTCGATACCGAGACCTGGCACGCCGCGCTCAAGAACACGTTGCGGCAGGCACCCGACGTGATCCTGATCGGCGAGATTCGCGACCGCGAAACCATGGAATACGGTATTCAGTTTGCGGAAACCGGGCACCTCTGCCTGGCGACCCTGCATGCCAACAGCGCCAACCAGGCGCTCGACCGCATCATTAACTTCTTCCCCGAGGAGCGGCGCCAGCAGCTGCTCATGGACCTGTCACTGAACACCAAAGCGTTCGTTTCGCAGCGCCTCATCCCGCGCGAGGGCGGTATCGGCCGAATCGCGGCGATGGAAATCATGCTCAACACGCCGTTGATCGCCGACCTGATCTTCAAGGGCGAAGTGGGTGAAATCAAGGAGATCATGGCCAAATCGACGCGTCTCGGCATGCAGACGTTCGACCAGTCACTGTTCGATCTCTACGAGGAAGGCATCATTTCCTACGAGGAGGCCATGCGAAACGCCGATTCGAAGAACGAGCTGCGCCTGCGCGTCAAGCTGGAG
>JAAUYH010035726.1_pt1 | contig 19192 bp, 16 predicted proteins | sample 7278061 | NCBI WGS metagenome assembly JAAUYH01 (sample SAMN14350203, study PRJNA611818) | marine sediment metagenome | isolation source: surface marine sediment (0.6m) | place: French Polynesia: Moorea | collected 2018-08 | reverse complement strand
CGGGCATGTCGTCCCAAGCGGATTTATCTGGATAACCCCGATCAAGTGGCTGAACTTGCTCCCCGCCTAGAACCGCTAGAAATCGATTGCCAATATGCAGATTAAAAATGGGATTTTGCAGCCCGCTGAGATCACCCTGACAGTTGACACCCTCGGAACTAAGAGCCAGCTAAAGTTGCGTTCGCCCGCCTCTGAGCGAGGGTAATTTCGGCTGAAAAACAGGCGCCTCTGTTTTAGGAAAGAAGTTCTTGAATCAGTGCTTTGCATAAGGCTCCATTCAACGCTTGATCAAACCGAACAAACATGGGTGAACTATTGAGTTCTAAGAAAACAAGACGCTGCGTTTTAGGATCAGTTTTGAAGTCAGCGGCCCCAAAATCCATTTTCAAAGTAGACATCAGCGCTCTTAAGCCGTCTACTTCCGGCGGCAGTTTCACGGGCTCCAATTCTACATCTTGATTGATTCGGTAATCTAGCGAAGTACTGCGAACTTCGAAGGCAAAGGCGTGCTTACCTACAATGTAGATCCGAATTTCAGGTCCCACGAGTCGATTTTGCACAATTGCCGGGGTTGCTGCACAGCCGTTATGAAACTGGACTGACTGCAATAGCGACTCTAGTGAATAACAAAATTCACCTCCCGCTACAGGTTTTGACCTACAAATATGCGTCTAAAAAATTATCTAAATTTACAATTTTTACGCAGCCAAAACTAAATTGGAAAGCAATATTTTAGAAGTCCTAAACTAGTCATAAAACGCCGTAGAAAAAGATGACTTATAGAACAGGAACGCATCGTTCTTGAAAGTCTATCAAGCTTGCGAATCAAATAGGATCGACATGAATTCTGAAGCATTCATTTAACAAGACTATTTCTGTACTATGAAGACAATCTTAATAAAAAACAAATATTAATATCGGCGTGTGATTAAAGCTGAGATAATCCGACGGGTTCGGAATACAGAAGTCAGGAGCCAGAAGTCAGAAGCTATTCAGGAGCCGAATTCTAACCCCTGCTTACTGAATTCAACCACAAGAAAAAAATTCTGCTCTCACCCCCAGCCCCTCTCCAAAGCTTGGGAGAGGGGTTAGGAGTGTAGAGCTTCTCGTTCGCCTTTAGCGTTCCCGAGGGGGTAGAGTGGGCTTAAAGGTAAAAGACGCAATTTTTTGCAGAGAATCAAAGAGTCCTGTTAAACAGAACCTATACATAACCCCCAAAAGAGCATAACAATAGAGCAATCTAAAAATGGCTTAGAATTTAAGCTACGAAATCTTGCTAGAGATTAGGGAAGGGGATTTTAACCTGATTAGGCTAGGTATCATAGGACTGATCAGGTTCCATCACTCATCTGAGATTTAAACCGAGAGAGAAGCACCCTGAATTTCGCTTTTAGTCTCCTGTTGTGTTGGCTTACACAGGTTGTTGATCAAGCGATATACCTTTATCAGAAACGCTTTTCTCCCCTTTACTGGCTTCCATCGCACTTGCGATAAAAAGACCAAGCAATGCGAAACCCCCCAGCGTCATCCCAATTCTCATAAGGGGCTGTTCAATCAAAGAAAACTGGGTAACTTTTTTTGAAATGGGCTCACGAGTTTGAACACCAAGAGCAGGACTCGTTGCAAGACTCAGTAAAAGACCTAGGCTGATGAAGGAATGTAGGAAATTACGGCTAGTCTTCATGGATCAAAAGTATCCTTTACGATGGGGCGTTTTTGGAATGGCTCGTCACACCCTTTCGGAATCAATTTCCATCTCTATATTGATAGTTTGACCAAGCCCTATAAGCTGAATGTGAGTCTCGAATGAGAAAGCTTTCATGGTGAGCGATGTTCTAGGGCTATCAACCATCAATGACTATCAAGAGACGCTATAAGGCTTTAGAGTCCACCCTCTATATAAATTCTACTGTGATTAACATTTTGAAATGTCGTTAAGTCCGAAGTCCTTCCGAGGCTTCCTAGGTGCCAAATTTGAGGAAGCATGAAATCAAACATATCCAAAGCTAATTTTATCAGTGAATTTAATGGTTGGAAATATCCACAATTCTGTGAGTTTTTTGAGTCCCCCGGCCTCCAACGGCAGGAGGAGAATGCGCGCAAAGTCCTGTAAAACCTTATGATTGACGGGGAACTCAGCGATTCCCACAATGCTACAAACATCCTGACAACAATATCAGAGTCGAATGCCTTAAGGCCTTTCCGTCATTCTCATGATGTTACAAATGATTCACTAGAAGCCCGCTTAAAGTAGGATGATTGAGTTTTATTAATGGGAATATTTGAATGTCTTCAATTACAGTATTTGGCTATGGTTCACTGCTTTCCCAAAAGTGGTCTGAAGGCATAGTTGAGCGTTTAAATAATTTTCGGCTTGTAAGGGTTAAGGGATATCGGCGGATCTTCAATAAAGTCGGCATCGTTTTTTTTCGGCGTTACAATATTTCAAAAAATGACTTAAAAGTATCATCCTGCGCTACCCGATATGATGGCGAAACTCAAATAATTTGCTCTGCATTTGAATGTTCTAGTAGAGACTTTTTGAACATCTATGAACGGGAACATCGATTTAGATGGATTCAGGTAGAGGGTGTTGATACAGAGGGCAAAATCCACCGAGGCCGCATGTGCACCGAGTATACAGATGAAGATTACCTACTCAATAAATGCATCCTTGAAGAAGAATATCATTCAAGAGTTAAGCAATATTACAAAGGCAAAATATGGCGAGATGATATCCTCCCCCATACTGAATATCTTTGTCACTGCTTAAAAGCAGCCAAACAACACGGTGAGGACATCTATCAGAATTTCATATCCACCAGTTATCTATCCGATGACATCACTCCAATCTCAGACTACTTGGTTAACAATCCGTGGATTTTAGTAAACGAGATGGGTGATGATTACTCAACTCGCCCTTAGCATTTGCTCATCTGCGCCTAAGTCAACTCTCTCAGAATCGAGTTACCGTATTCTTGCCTTTACCGCATACACTTTGCTTCAATCGGGAGACAAATCATTATGGAATCTGCAACTTGGCGTCCTGTGGGCGCAGTTGATCCGCTCACGCTTGTTGAAGCCCGCAATCAAGCCCACCACGCTATGCAATTACCCGCTCTAGCCGCCATAGCCTTTGTCCCTTTTCGGGAAGACTATAGCCACATCAACTTTGGCTGGATCGACCGCTTCAGCGCTTTTGTGTCTCATCCCATCCCCACTGCAAGCGGAGCCGTACAATTCGGCCTCCGTCTAGCAGATTTGACATTGCTGATTCTACTGAACAGCGAAATCAAACTCTCCTATCCCATGCACGGGAAAACCAATGCGGAGGCTAGAACCTGGCTCCTGGCGGAAGCAGAGAAACTGGGTCTCAACGTGGATGATTTTCTAGTCGCCTCCCCCTCTAAGATTCCAGACCATCCCGTCGCCTTCGGCGCAGCCTACGATGTCGAAACCCACGCCGCGGCCATGGCCGAGTTCTGCAACTACTACGGCAACGCCAACTTGGTGTTAGAAAACATCCGCCAGTCATATTTGTACATTCATCCGGGCCCAAACGAAGTGCGGATGTGGCCCCACCATTTTGATATCGCCGTACTGGTCACCCTAGAGGAGGGCGACCCTGAGACTGCAAAAGCCTTTGGATTTGGCTTTGAACCCGGCGACCCCAGCTGTGAGCAACCTTACCTTTACACCTACCCTTGGCCCCGGAGTCACCGTCCAGACACCTTACCAGAGCTAGCCAGCAAGGGGCAGTGGACATCGCCAGGCACCTGGTTTGGCACCCTATTGCGGGGTGAAGATCTATGTGGAACGCCCGCAGATCAACAACAAGCTACAGTAGAAGCGTATTTACGAGATGCGACGGAAAAGTGTAGAGAGATCGCGCTGAGTCATCCTTAGAGTGGTCATTGGTCTTTGGTCATCAGTCATTGGTCATTTGATTGAGTTGATCACTAGTCGTTGATCACGTAACACCTAACAAGTGACGAATGACAAATGACAAGTAATAGACCGACTCATTCCAATGAGCTTTTTCCACTGAAAAAGTAGACTTATTGTTTGTTTGTTCTAAAGTTTACGCAGGCATAAATGAGTAGGTGGTCTGAGCCATTAAAATTTCCTCGTTGTAGTTGGGTGACTCGTAACTGCTGACTGCACAGAATATGGTCAATTTGGAAAAGGGGGAGTAGAGATGGCCAAGTGTGCGGCCTTTGCTGTGGTTCATCGTGCTGTTGGCCGCCGATTTGTGTCATAAAAGCTTGAAAAATTGATTCATGGAAATAACTGTTAAAGTCGCCCGCAAGTGCAACTGGGGCTTGAGAGTGAGTAATGAATTTAGCGAGTAGGGACAATTGCTGCTGCCGTCGCTTATATCTGCGAGGAGAGAGGGGGGCGTCTAGGTGGATGCCAAAGAAGGTAATTCCGTTTTCTAGTTGCAGCTTGAGCTGAGGGCGACGGTTAAATGGTCCTTGGTTTAGGACTTCACTGTGGCTAGCAGGGATGCGGCTGGCGACCCCCAGTGACATGAGCCTACGCGCGCGGGTGTGGGTGAGGGTATAGCCCTCACTGGCAAACAGCTTTTCGGCGGCGGGGATGCAACTGTTCTGTAGTTCAGATAGGACGATAATGTCGGGTTCATACTTCAGACATTTGCGGATGGCTTCTAGCTGCATTGGATTAATGTCCCAAAGGTTTGCGGCGACAATTTGCATACGTCCATTAAATGTCAATAATGATCCCAAGATTTTAAGGGAGACAGACTGTTTCCGGCAGAAAGCTATAGGGCGCATCCAAAAACTAATTTAGCGCCCTATGCTGTAATCCTAAAAATTGCCTTATGAGGTTGACCAGAGGAGTGTAGTTTGAAATTTTTCGAGGAGATTGATAAGGACTCCTTTTCCAGAAATTATTAGTACAATAGTCCTATTAGCATTCTGCAAGGAGCATACCTGAATGGCAGTTAAACCGATTCCTGAGGGATTTCATAGCGTCACCCCTTATTTGATCGTCCAAGATGTTCCTAAACTATTGGACTTTCTCGCTCAAGCCTTTGCCGCTGAGGAGATTCACCGGATGACAAAGCCAGACGGCAGTGTGATGCATGCTCAGGTGAAGATTGGCGACTCAATGGTCATGATGGGTCAGGCGAGTGGGGATTATACCCCCATGCCCAGTATGCTTTACCTGTATGTTGAAGATGTGGATAGCACTTACAAACAGGCGCTGCAGGCGGGGGCGACGGTAGTCAGGGAGCCGAAGAACGAGTTTTATGGGGACCGCTCCGGCGGTGTGAAAGGACCTTGCGGGAATGAATGGTGGATTGCCACCCATGTGGAAGATGTGCCCCCTAATGAGTTGGCTCAGCGAGAAGCGGCTTATGTGAACCAATAGGCATGTTGTCGCCATAACGCACCGTTCTTTAGATAAAAGATGCGTTACGGCAGTGATCTATCGGTTATTTTCTAGAAGATTGTCACGCTTAAATATCCCTTACATGATTCTGCGATCGCGCTACGAACTGCACGACCGCAGATAGTTATTCCATTATTAAGGACAATGGGCGTCAAACAAAATCAGTCGCTGTCAGTAAGCTGGCGTGAACATCTTGCAGTACAGCAACCCCTTGATCGCCAGCTTTAATAAAAGCATCATCTCCTTGCTGAACAATCGATAAGCTGCCAAACGTTAAATCACCTGCCAAACTTAATTTGTCAACACCATCCCGATAGTCGGTGATGATATCGAGACCTGGTTCAGTCTTCAGCACGAATTTATCTCGCCCTAAACCACCGGTCAAGATATCACTACCGTGACCTCCCGCCAAGATATCATTACCCCGACCGCCAAATAGTATATCCTTACCCTGTCCCCCAAGTAGGATATCCTTACCCCGACCGCCAAATAGAGTATCCTTACCCCGACCACCATACAGGATATCGTTGCCGCGACCGCCAAATAGGGCGTCTTTACCCCGACCACCACGCAGGATATCGTTGCCGCGACCGCCATGGAGAGTATCGTCGCCCCCCAGTCCAACTAGAGTATCGCTCCCTCCTAACCCCTTAATGATATTGTCGTCTGCACTCCCTTTCAGGGTCTCATTACTGTTATCGCCAGTCAGCCTATCTAGGCGAACAGTGATGCTAGCAAATTGATAGCCATTTTGGGTGAAATCGCCCCCGGCAAACATTGGATCGGCCAGAATACCTCCACCGCTAGCAGGGTTAAATCCCGAACTGAATTCTACGACTCCGTTTTCATCTACGCCAGTATTGGGAGCTTGCTGACCCAAAAAGGCGGTATTTGCTGGGGACTCATCGTTCACTTCTGTACCAGCGTCATAGGCGGCCGATCCAGGCACAATAATATTGGCGCCTAGAAAGTTTCCCGCTGCATCAAAAATTTCAATTGCATTGTCATTGCCAATGAAAGTATCATTGCTCGGCAACACCATGGCGGCATAGTTGAAGTAACGACCATTGCCAAGGGAAGTATCAAGGGTAAAGGTTTGACTCACTTCTGCGCCTGGAGCAATGGGAGCCATCCCCACAACGCCGTCAACTTGTCCAAAACCACTGTCTTGAAACTCTTGGCTTAGGACCAAGTTATTACCATCTTCAGCTAGCCGCTCAAGCCCTAGAGATGCCTTCTGACCTTTCTCGAAGGTGTCAAATTGTCCATCGTGAAACCCTACCCACATAGGGGTAAGCCTTGTACCATCTGCGGGCGCCAGGTTGTTAATCGAAATAGTGACTTGACTAGTTGCCATACAGGTTATATCTATTCATTCATGACTCAAACCTCGTTAACCTGATGCACACTATTTAGTTTTATAAATCCATCTGAACGTAGGTTAAGCGTTACCTGAGCACACGCTGAGGAACCATTGAGAGTTTCATTAGGAAGAGACATCACACTCCTCCAGTATTCTGTCAAGCCCCTGTTGATAGGTGGAAACCCTTTGAAAATCCTGAAAATAGGATTTGCGACATCCTGTTTAATCATTAATCTCCCACGGGCAGCTTCGCGCTGCCCCGTCGCTGGAGTTAGGCGGCCCACTGAACCTAGCCCATTTGTAAATGGTCATCTTCCGGCCTCTACTCAAGAGATACATTTCTCATGTCCATCCTTACTTCTCGGCCAGTATGGATAAACCAGTATGAATAAACTTGAGGTGAACCCTCATGTTTGAACGGGTCCTGGGACAGGAGAAGTTTAGGTTCCGTCGCAAACTAGCTTTAATATGGGCGTAGATAATTCTGAAACCATATCTTAGATATGAATCGAGAAAACGTAGGGAAAAGGAGTGGCGCATTCTTGAAATGTAGTTGTATGGCTAGGTTGATATGCGGAAGTGGCTTCAAGCGTTAGTCGATAACCATTACTTGCCTGCGATCGCAGTGCTGCCAGACACCCCTGCAGGCCGGGCTGAAGCCCAAACTTGGGCCGACTGGATGAAACAAAAATGGGCCGACCATGGGCTGAAAGCGCTAAAGCAGCAACGTAACTTAATGACTGAGGTGCGCAACGCCATCAAACAGCGCTTAGGAAAAGACCACTTCGCCCTAGAGTCCATGAACTTCTCGCTAGAAGAATGGATTCAGATGAATCAATCCATTGACGACCAGGTGGCTAGCCGCAATGAGCACCATTTATTGCTCGATCCAAAAGCCGTTAACGCCCTAGTCTATCGCGCCGTCAATCTGCTCACTTCTCGCGAATGGGCGGATATCGCCGCGGGCTTAGCGGTGCTGACCGGACGCCGCAGCGCCGAAATTATCGCCACCGCTGAATTCAGCTATAAAACCCCCTTTAGCGTCATCTTTACCGGGGCCCTCAAGCGAAGAGGCGAGGTGCAGAAACTTTCCTTCGAAATTCCCACCCTGGCTCAGGCGGAGTATGTGATGGCGGGGCTGGAAAAACTGAGGGGGATTATCAACGCCAAAGGCATGAGTACGTCTGAGGTGAATCAGAAGTATAGTGACGCTGTCGCTAAAGCCTGCGATCGCCACTTCGCGGATCTGATTCCCAAACGCATCGGCAAAACTAATCTCTACACCCATTTATTCCGGAGCGTATACGCGGCGATCGCCACCCACTGGTATTGCCCGCCCAGAATTGCTGATATTGAGTTCAAAGCCGCTATTCAAGGCCATTTTTCTATCTTAGATGAGACCAACTCTGAGCGACGGCGCACCCTGGTCTCCACCCGCCACTACAGTGACTACAAGATGGGCGACGGCGCAGGCAATATTGATGGACGCCAAGGCATTCGGTTAGGGCTCCGAGGAGTAGAGGTAATTGACATGTTCCAAGAAAACTCGTCGACACAAAATGGACAAAGCCAGATGAGGGAATCCGCCGCCGATTCATCCAGGCGTTCACGCAGCTTATTGCACATTTTTGCCGATGAGCGCGATCGCTGGCTAGCGGTGATGAACCGGTTATGTCCTCAAGATATCTACCAACCGGAAAAATCTTCCATCCTGTTGAATTGGATTGAGCAACATCTAGAAGCCACTGGGCCTTCTCCGGAAACCCTGCCTTCGAACAGTGAGAAGCCAGCCACAATCGCTTCAGCCCCCTCCAGCGAGATTCCTGGCGCGACCCTACCCGTCATTGATAACCTCGCGATCGGCATCGCCTTCTTGACTGAAGAATTGAAAGCAGCAAAAGCGCAGATTACGGCGCTCGAACAGCAGCGAGACCAGCAGCAAGCAGAGACGGTGGGCTATCAACAACAACTCGCGCAAGTACAACAAACTAACGCCCAACTGCAGGCTGAAATCACCCAGTTCCACCAAGCTCAGATCCAGTTGGAGCCATTGCTGAAACTGCTCCAAGGGTCGCAAGCGCCCATTCCTTCCCAGCCCATGAGAACGCCGACTCCGCCGCCAGGCATCCCTCAGCAACCGGCTTCTCCCCCTCTCTCTACCGGTCAGGCTCCGCCTCTAACTACAACAGCGCCAGCCAGTCCGCAACACTCTCCCATTCCCACTAGTCAGACGCCGCCTCTGCCCACAACAGGTCCTGTCATTTCTCAAAGCACAGCCCATCAAGCGCCTACAAGCATTGCCACCCCATTAGAGCCCCCCTTGCGCAAGCGCTCTTATCGTTCAAAAGACACCGAGGCTAAGGTCAACACCATTATTAACGCCATCTTTCGCTACAACAATACACCGGGACTCGCCCACGGGGAAAAATGGGCCATTAGCTTTCCTGTGATCAAAGAATTAGGCAAGCCGATTGGCGCGACATATCAAAAGGCAATTCAACAAGTATTTCAAGACAGACAAGCCGAAATTGACGCCCACCATCAACAACATGGCCTGAGCAAGTATCACAATCGGGGAAAGGATCCCAACCAACTTCCGGAACTGATTCCGCTCTAGGGGACTTGCGTCAGTAAATAGGTGGATGGGTGGATGGGTGGATGGGTAAAGACGAGATGGGGAAGCTAAGGTGTAAACTCCCCCATCTAAGGAAGGGACCTTGCTATTAATGCTAGGCGATGAAGCACTTGGAGCATATTACCCCGGAGGGGGATTTTAGGTGTCCTTGATCAGCGGATTGCTGCACACATTTTGCACGCTCTGTATCCCAAAGTAGGGATTACGATAACACTTTGGGCCGGTTAATGTCCTCGCATTGCAGCGATGGCTTCAGCAGTTTGCTTGGCTGATAGAACCCCAGCCCACACATGGATAAATGGCGCATGAGTGGCTTGCAAATCGTTGCTGCTGACGGTTTGCCTGTCACTCTAGCCTGAAAATTTCTTTCGGTTGGTGATTGAAGCCCCCTGCTCCTTCAGGAGCAGCCAGTCCACGCCCATATTCGAGTTCACGCCTATGTTGAAGTCCATACAAGCGACGACCAGAGCCACCCAGCGCTCCCTGATTCAAAGATTAGCAGAAAGCATTGAAGAAATTTGGCGATATTATCTAGTGCTTTCCCCCTATTCTGTACCTGAGGACTTGGGGTATATCGAGGGTTCTTTAGAAGGGCAACGGTTGACGATCCAAAATCATTGCTATCAGACACCCCAATTTCGCAAGCTCCATTTGGAATTGGCTCAAATTGATAACGGGTTAGATATTCTGCATTGTGTCATGTTCCCCAATCCAGAGTACGCCCTTCCCATCTTTGGCGTTGATCTGGTGGGCAGTCGAGATTACGGCATCAGTGCGGCGATAGCGGATCTCTCTCCCATTAATGCTGACTCTACTTTGCCCATTGACTATCAACAGGCGTTATCAACCCTACCCCGGGTATCATTTTCCCAGCCTCGCAGGTTACCGGAATGGGGCGATATCTTTTCAGATCATTGTTTGTTTATCAGGCCCATCGGCGCTTCAGAAGAAGATCAGTTTCTCAACCGGGCGCTGGAATTCCTAACGATTCATTGCCAGATTGCTCGCACGGAAACGCCCCTTTCATCCAGATTTGACATTATGAACGTGATAGCGGGGCAACACAATTACTGTACAAAACAACGCCAAAACGATAAGACCCGCCGCGTACTAGAAAAATCTTTCGGCACAGAGTGGACCAATCGGTACATGAGCACCATGCTGTTTGATGCGATCGCGGTTTGACATTATTGATTATTTGCAACGAATTGTAATGTCTCAGACACCTGATTTGCACAAGTTTTGCATAAATTGCTTGTTTTAATCAAAATCAGGTTCAACGATTTTCTGAACTCATTGCCCGACACGAACTCAGATAGGTCTTTTGAGTACGATACCGCCGTAGTGGGTTAATCACTCGCTCACTACGGTCTCTTTTTAAGATTCATATTGATAAATCCATGTTGTAAACCTTTCGTTGTCGCCTCGAGTCAACCCTCTTCGACTCTACAACAGCTAGGGCAGGCGGGCGGTGAATGGTTTTCCCGCCTAAGGCAAGCATGATTGAACCGTAGTTTTTGAACTATCAAGTATAAAAGGAGAGTTATTTGTGGCCATTACAACGACAGCGTCTCGTTTGGGAACAACTTTTTTTGATGAGACGAGCCCGGTTGAACTCCGCCCCAACTGGACTACAAAGGACGCCAAGTGGGTGATTCAAACGGTCTACCGTCAAGTGTTTGGCAATGACCATTTAATGCAGTCAGAACGCCAAATCGAACTGGAGTCTTTGCTAATTAATGGCCAACTGACCGTGCGAGATTTTGTCCGGGCCTTGGCTAAATCTAAGCTATACAAGACAAAGTTTTTATACCCCCACTTCCAGACTCGAGTGATTGAGCTAAACTTCAAACATCTTCTGGGGCGAGCCCCCTACGATGAGTCGGAAGTGGTTGAACATCTCGATCGCTACCAAAATGAGGGATTTGACGCCGATATTGATTCCTATATTGACTCGCCAGAATATGATTTCAAATTTGGAGATTCTATCGTCCCCTACTATTGGGATCTGGCGACCACTGGAGAAGGACAACGGACAGTGGGGTTTACGCGATTATTTCGTCTGTATCGGGGGTACGCCACCAGCGATCGGGCCCAATTCGGCGGAGCCATTTCTCGACTCGCGACTGAATTAGCCACTAATCGCCCTTGCATGATTGTGGCTCCCTTTGGCGGCGGCGAAGTTGCGGCTAAAGAAGCCCAGGGCGCAGTTCCGGCGACAGCCTCTAGGTTGGGAATCCGGCCTTTTCAAGAAACCAAACCGGTTGAACTGCTTCCCATCTCAACCCCGGAAGAGGCTAAGTTCGTGATCCAGGCGATTTATCGGCAAGTGTTAGGCAACTGCCACCTGATGCAATCGGAGCGGCTCACGGTCCCCGAAACCCAGCTCGCCACCGGCCAACTCACTGTTCGAGATTTTGTGCGAGCGCTGGCTAAGTCTGACCTATACAAGACCCGCTATGTTTATCCCAATTTCCATACTCGAGTGATTGAATTAAACTTCAAACATTTGTTGGGACGAGCCCCCTATGATGAGTCTGAAGTCATTGAGCATTTCAATCGCTATCAAAATGAAGGGTATGACGCAGATATCGATTCCTATCTCGATTCCGCCGAATACGAAAACAGCTTTGGGGACTCTATCGTTCCTTACTTCAGGGATTTGGTCACCACGGGAGAGGGACAAAGAGCAGTGGGGTATACCCGCTTCTTCCGCCTCTATCGGGGCTACGCCGCTAGCGATCGCGGCCAACTCGCAGGAACGGGCTCCCGCTTAGCTGCTGACTTAGCACTCAATCGCGCCACTTCCATCATTCCGCCTTCAGGTGATGTCATTGATGGTTGGACTTACCAAGCGGCTAAGAAAGGGACCGCCCCGAGCCGCGCATTTGGCAGAGCTACTCAGGCAACCTCCTCCACCTCCGCTACCTCACGGTTATTTCGGATTGAGGTGGCGGGATTCAAATCGCCCAGATTCCCCAGAGTCCGCCGCAGTAATCAAGAGTTCATTGTTGCTTACGAGCAGCTATTCAGCACAATGCGGCAAATTCAAAAGAGAGGCGGGAAGATTGCAAGTATCACCGTGGCAAAATAGGAGAATCAGATCACTATGTTAGGAAAATCTTCATTGTTAGGCGCCTCCAGTGCATCTTTGGAAAATCGAGTGTTTGTTTATGAGGTGGAAGGGTTACGCCAAAATGACCAGACGGAAAGTAATGGCTATCCCATTCGTAAAAGCAGCACAACGTTAGTAAAAATTCCCCACAACCGCATGAATGAGGAGATGAGGCGCATTACTCGTCTAGGCGGTAAAATCGTCAAAATTTCTTCTTTCAGTCAGTATTCATCTCAACATGCGCAGGTTCAAACTGTATCCAAAGAGCCATCAGAAACTTAACTCTCATAGTCAGGTAAATCTCAGGTAGATCAGGCGACAGGCGCAAGGGGAATTCTCTTGCGCTTTTTTTGAATGATATTCATTTAAATTCAAAGAATGCCTGAGGTTTTGGTGAGATATCAAGTCTCAAGCCCTCACCACCAACCCCGCTCCCCTCGGGCTACCGTGTATAAACAAGTTATCTAATCCCATCCTTAAGCGATAGATCCCCCCTAAACCCCCTTTTTCAAGGGGGATTTAGGGGGATCGAACAACTTTCACAACCCGTTTCACAAATACTGGCCCTAATACTGGCCTTTAAGATTTATATTGAGATAGTTTAAGGGGTTTGACTGGGTTAAAACCCGACTCAAGCTTCAATTTTATATTTATTTCTCATGTCAAATTTCGAGATCAATTTAAGCTGGTTTTCCCTGAAAAATAGAGAATTCTAGCTGTCGTATCAGCGCTTATTTTCCTATTGATTTGAAGTCTTATATATTAGTTATCAATAGACATCATAAATAAGATCATGACTGTGATTTTATATACAAAATTTTCCAAGTAAATTTGAGTCATATTCTGAACAATTTATAGTCAGAAAAATCAACTCCATCTTTCAAGTTGCACAAGATTTGCACAATAATATTGCTTTAATCAAAACTAGGTTCAAAAAAGTTCTGAGCCCTTTGTCCTATAAGGTCAGTTCAGGTTTCAGAGGGGTCTGTCAAACGCCATTTCAACCTTAGACATATGAGTCTTGGAAAAATGGCTATCGTGAATAACCACAGTGTCGATTAGCCTTACCGCTAGTTGATTATAAACAGACAACAAGAGTGAATTTAGGCTCTCCCTACTTTCCTTAGCCAGCCACTGCCTACTGGTTGTTGTTGTTGTTTGTTTTTCTATAAATAACTAAGCAATTACTCAATCGATGACTGGGATATTCAATTCCAAAATCATGCTTTGAACCCAATCGTATTCACCAGAATCATAATTAATTAGGAGATACTGGAATGCTTGATGTTTTTACTAAGGTAGTTGCTCAGGCAGATACCCGAGGCGCATATGTCGGCGATGGAGAAATCAATGCGCTGAAGGCAATGGTCGCTGACGGCTCTAAGCGCTTAGACGTCGTTAACCGCATTACCAGCAATGCATCCACCATCGTCGCCAACGCCGCCCGGGGATTGTTTGCCGATCAACCCCAGTTAATTGCGCCGGGCGGCAACGCCTACACCCATCGTCGCATGGCGGCTTGCTTGCGAGATATGGAAATTATCCTGCGCTATGTGACTTATGCAATTTATATGGGAGACGCCAGCGTTCTCAACGATCGCTGCCTCAATGGTCTACGCGAAACCTATTCTGCATTGGGCGTTCCAGGGGGTTCCGTCGCTGCTGGCGTAGCCAAAATGAAAGAAGCGGCGATCGCCATCGCCAACGATCCCCAAGGAGTCACTCAGGGCGACTGTAGCTCCTTGATGGCGGAGTTAGGGGGTTACTTTGATCAAGCTGCTGCTGCAGTGGGCTAATCAGGACAGCGTTTTGAGTTCTCATGCCTGATAAATCAATTTGTAAACTTTTTGATGAGGATTAATCAACATGCAAACCCCTTTAATTGAAGCCGTCGCCACCGCAGATGCTCAAGGGCGATTTCTTAGCTCCACCGAATTGCAAACTGCCTTTGGTCGCTTCCGTCAAGCCACCGCCAGCCTTGACGCCGCTAAAACCTTGAGCACTCAAGCCCAGTCTTTGGCGGATGGCGCGGCAAATGCTGTCTATCAAAAGTTTCCTTACACTACCCAAATGCTGGGGAGTAACTATGCCTCTACCCCCGAAGGCAAAGCAAAATGCTCACGGGATATTGGATATTACATTCGGATGGTTTCCTACTGCTTAATTGCAGGCGGCACCGGCCCCATGGATGATTATTTGATTAGCGGCTTGGCGGAAACCAACCGGACCTTTGAATTGTCCCCCAGTTGGTACATCGAAGCGCTCAAGTACTTCAAGGCTAATCATGGCTTGACGGGCGATCCGGGAGTGGAAGCCAATTCTTATCTTGACTACGCCATCAATGCTCTGAGCTAAGGGTTCACAGTTGCCCAGACAAGCAAGACTGAGACTGTCCAGGTAAAGTATGGCCGGTTCTCTAAGGTTGTTCTGGGCATTTTTTTATCAAGCTAAGGAGACTAAGGATGACCATTTCTACGGCGGCTAGCCAACTAGGATTTGAGCCTTTTGCCCACGTATCGCCTCTTGAGCTGCGGGCGAAGTGGACCGAGGGGGATGTACAGTCCGTGATTCATGCGGTTTATCGACAGGTCTTGGGTAATGACCACGTGATGCAAAGTGAGCGTTTAATTAGTGTTGAATCGCTGCTAAGACAAGGGGATATTACCGTTCGAGATTTTGTCAGGGCGCTGGGGCAATCAAAGATATATCGTCAGAAGTTTTTTTACTCTACGCCCCAAGTTCGCTTTATTGAGTTGAACTATAAGCATTTCTTGGGTCGTGCGCCCTATGACGAAGCTGAGATTTCACATCATGTCAATCTCTATGTTCAAGAGGGATATGATGCAGAAATCAATTCCTATCTTGACTCAGCAGAATATCAAGAGAACTTTGGAGACGCCATTGTCCCTTATTACCGAGGCTTTGAAACCTGTCGAGGCCAAAAAACGGTGGGCTTTAGCCGGATGTTTCAGCTTTATCGGGGATACGCCAATAGCGATCGCGCTCAGGGCAAAAACACCGCTGCCTGGTTGACTCGGGATCTGGCCCAGAATTTGGCGAAGCCCGTACAAACCCCAAATTTTGGCCGAGGACTGGCCGGTACTCTGGGTGGAGAAAACAGAAAACTATACCGAGTGCGTTTCAAGCAAGCCGCTAAAGGCCGATTTCCGCAAATCCGGAGCAGTTTGAGCGAATACGTTGTCGCTTACAGCCAACTCTCTCCCACGCTACAAAGACTGAATCAGCGGGGCAGTCAGGTGGTGGAGGTTTCTCCCGCCTAAACCCATCCCATTAAGCCATCATTTTTGAACAACCCCACGTAAAAGGAGAGATATTCGTGGCCATTACAATGACAGCCTCTCGTTTGGGAACCACTGCTTTTAGCGAAACCAACCCGGTGGAACTGCGGTCAAACTGGAGTCTAAAAGACGCCCAGTGGGTTATTCAAGCGGTCTATCGTCAGGTGTTCGGCAATGACCATTTGATGCAGTCAGAACGGCAGACTGAACTAGAGTCGCTGTTCATAGATGGTCAACTAACCGTGCGGGATTTTGTCCGGGCCCTGGCCAAATCCAAACTTTACAAGACCAAGTTTCTATACCCCCATTTCCAAACTCGAGTGATCGAGTTGAATTTTAAACACCTGCTGGGTCGGGCTCCCTATGATGAATCGGAAGTGATCGAACACCTCGATCGTTACCAAAATGATGGGTTTGAAGTCGATATCGATTCCTATATTGACTCGGCGGAATATGACGCCAAATTTGGCGACACCATCGTCCCCTACTACCGAGATTTAGTGACCACCGGCGAAGGACAAAGGACCGTTGGGTTCACCCGCTTCTTCAGCCTCTATAGGGGGTACGCCACTAGCGATCGCTCCCAAGTCGCAGGCTCCAGTGCTCGTCTAGCGGCCAACCTGGCGAAAAATGGGGCGTCTACTATTATTCCGCCTTCGGGGGATATTGCAGGCTGGGCGTACCCATCCGCCAAGCAAAGAAACAGCCCCAGCAGTTCTTTTGGCAGAGCCTCAGGCAACGCCACCTCGCCGTTGTATCGGATTGAAGTGGCGAGTATCAATTTACCCAGATATCCCAAAGTTCGCCGCAGCAATCAGCTACTCTTCGTTCCATTCGAGCAGTTATCCAGCACCCTCCAGCGGATTCATAAGCAGGGCGGCAGAGTAGCGAGCGTCACCCTGGCGAAATAAACGCTGTCATTTTCACCAGAGATTGATTAAGATTCATTGCCAAAATTGTGATGGAACGTAAAGTTCCGGCAAGCTAAGTTAATAGAATTGTTGTGAATTAAGCTTCCGGATCGTCAAAACGCTTTCAAAGTGGAGACTCTATCGAGTATTCCAAACAAATCGTCATGAGCTTCTTCATGAAGTTTTTATGCGATTCTTTTGAAGGGGCTAAATCGTTTGGAAACCCTTATTTCACAACAAGTTTGATGACTTTTTTCCTGGTTTCAAACAAGATCTAATAATTTCTTTGTTTATGTGCATTGGGGTTAAATGTCTAAGCGTCCTTCTCGGAAGCCATTTAAATCCGGCAATAAAAAGACCCGTTTAAAAACAGCAAACCAGCGGCGAACTCAGAAGCGCTTGATTCAAACGCCGTTTGAGAACGCCCATGATGCGATCGCTCTGATTGATAATCAGGGGCGCTTCATAGATGTCAACGTGGCGGCCAGCCAACTTCTCGGTCTACCGCGTCCAGCTTTGCTGGGCAAAGCGGTATCTACCTTTTTAGAGATTGATGCTGGCTTACATTTCCCCTTTCCTACAGGCGATGTCCCCGACCAACAGCCCATCATGGGAGAACTCACGCTTCCAGATTTTGAGGGCGCTGACGGCGCGCAACTCAAGATGGCGTATACTCTCACCCCTAAAGTCATGCCCAACTGCCATCTTTTGCTGATGCGGGACATCAATCAGCGGCGGGAGGTGATGGAAGCGGAGTTGGAACGACAGCGCCAGCGGATTGAACTGTTCTCGGAAGTAACCCTCAAAATCCGACAGTCGTTGCAGCTGCCCGAAATCTTGCACACGACCGTTACCGAGGTGCAACGCATCCTGAAAGCGGATCGAGTTCTGATTTACCAGGTATATGGGAATGGCGCAGGAAAAGCCATTAGCGAGGCAGTTTCGCCAAACTACGCCGCCGTTTTGGATACAGAATTTCCGGAAGAGGTGTTTCCTGAAGACTATCGGCAACTATACGCCCAGGGGCGAGTCAGGGCGATCTTCGATGTCCATGATCCAAAGGCTGGGGTGGCTGATTGCCTGATCGAATTTGTCGATCAATTTGATATTAAAGCCAAGCTGATTGTGCCGATTGTTCACAACTTAAATCCCCATTCTCAGAGCCCGTCCCCTAGCCAAAATCAACTGTGGGGATTGTTGATCGCCCATCAATGCAGAAGTCCCCGCCAATGGGTCGATTCTGAATTGGAATTGATGCAACAATTGGCTGACCAAATTAGTATCGCCCTGGCTCAAGCTCAACTCCTGGAACATCAAGAGGAATTGGTGGAAGCCCGCACCGTGGAGTTAAAGGCGGTCAATCGGAGCCTGCATCAAGAAATTAATGACCGGATGCAGGCGGAAGCCGCCTTACGGCAAAGTGAAGAGCAATTACGGCTGATTACCCATGCGCTGCCCGTCTTGATTTCATATGTGGATAATAAGCAGCACTATCGCTTTAATAACAAAGCGTATGAAGATTGGCTCGGTAAATCGTCCAGCGCAATTTACGGGAGTCATCTAAAAAAGATTTGGGGCGAGGAGTGTTATCAACGCATGCAGTCCTACGTTGAAGTCGCCTTATCTGGACAAGCCGTGTCCTACGAAAACGAAATCGTTTTGGCGGATGGCCGTATTAGAACCGTCGATGTCACGTACATCCCCGATATAGAAGAGGATTTAGTAAATTCAAACCAGATTAAGGGATTCTTCGCGCTAACAAGTGATATTAGCGAGCACAAAGAGATCGAACGCATGAAAGACGAATTTATCTCTGTTGTCAGTCACGAACTCAGAACCCCATTAACCTCATTGCACAGCGCCCTTAAAATCCTCGCCACTGGAAAGTTAGGCTCCCTTTCCAACGAGGGACAGCAAATGCTCACAATCGCCAATGACAGCACCGAGCGATTGGTGCGTCTGGTGAATAATGTGCTTGATTTGCAGCGAATTGAATCGGGTCAAGTCATCCTCGATTGCCAAGCCTGCAATGTCGCCCATCTGATGGTTCAGGCTGTGGAGGCTATGCAGGCGATGGCGCAACAACATGGCGTCGCCTTAGTCACGAACACCCAAGATATTTCCGTCTGGGCGGACGCCGACTATATTTTACAAGCGCTGACGAATTTACTCAGCAACGCCATCAAATTTTCATCCGTCGGCGGAACCGTTTGGTTAAACGTTGAGGGTAAAGCGCCTTCCGAGCACAGCCGTCCCTTGATTCAAAATCCAGGAACTCTAAAGAAACCCGCCAAAAGATCAATGCCCTTACACAACCCAGAAACTGTGCAACACCCTAGCGAAGTAGGGCGACCCGTCACTCAATCCTTTTCTACCGATGTGGTGTTTCAGGTGCGAGATGAAGGACAGGGGATTCCAGCCGATCAACTCAAACGAATTTTTGAGCGGTTT
>JAAUYH010002485.1_pt1 | contig 19195 bp, 19 predicted proteins | sample 7278061 | NCBI WGS metagenome assembly JAAUYH01 (sample SAMN14350203, study PRJNA611818) | marine sediment metagenome | isolation source: surface marine sediment (0.6m) | place: French Polynesia: Moorea | collected 2018-08 | reverse complement strand
CTCTAAAAGCCGTGAGCACCCTTTCGCGAAGCGAAAACGTGCTCACTCGTTAAGAACGTCATCCCGGACCCCGATCCGGGATCCATCTGAATTCCCGCAGGTGCCTTGGTTGATCGCCGCGCTGCCCCGTAGCGCAGCCATCGTCCGCGACACCTTCCCGCGCCTGCGCGAGTGAACGAAGCCCCCGATCAAACCATTGCCTGGACCGAAGGCTGTACAAACCCCAATCTCAGATGGATCCTGAATCAGAGAAACCGCCCGAAGGGCCACAAAAAATGTCATCCCGGACCCCGATCCGGGATCGAGTTCAGGATCCATCTGAGATTGGAATTAGTGTCCCCTTCGATCAGGGGATTTGTTTGATCAGGGGCTGCGTTATCTGCTCAGGACGGTTATAGCCCCGGGGCTCCGGGAATGACGATGGATCCCGGATCGGGGTCCGGGATGACGTTTTTGAGGAGTGAGCACGTTTTCGCTTCGCGAAAGGGTGCTCACGGTTAGTCTAGATCAGGCAACCCCTGCATCACTAGCTGGTAGTAACTGACCAGGCCGATAATCTTGCCGTTTTCATGGACCGGTGCGTGGCCGATGCCGAAGTTTTCGAACAGCTGTGCGCAGTAGCGGATCTTCATGTCGGGCCGGACGGAGAGGACGGGTTTGGCCATGATCTCGTAGACGTTGACCCGCTCCGGTGACCGGTTTCGGCCAATGACCCGCTTGGCGATGTCGGAGAACAGCAGCATGCCGAACTCGTCATGTTCGTCGCGGCGTTTCACGATCAGGCAGGTGGCTTTGGCCTGCTTCATGATCTTCAGTGCCGAAAGTACGTCGAGGCGACCGTCCACCTCGGTAACGTCGGTCCGCATGCAGTCCCGGACCTTGCCCCAGTCCTCAATCTTCATAGGTTTTCCTCAACGATGTCTTCAAGCGTCTCGATCTGGTGTGCAACGCCTACCGCGTCCTCCACGTCGAGAACCACGGCGATGCCGGTTCCCGGCGTTGCATCAAATTCACCCACTTCTCCGATGTGCTCCAGGATATGTCGGCTCAGGTGTTCCTCTACGATCAGCAAAACGATGTCCCGCTGTGAGCTCAGCGTCAGGCCGAAGAAGCTCTTCTTTTCCTCGACGCCTTCACCCCGGGCATTGGTGACCACGGTGGCGCCTGTGGCGCCGGCTTCCCGGGCCGCGTTCATTATGTCTTCTGTCTTGGTGTCGTCCACGAAGGCAATGATGAGTTTGAAATGCATGGCTCAAGCCTCGGATCTTGTGCGTTTGGCGCGGGTCGCCTGGACCCGCTGTTTAAATTCCGCCAGCTGTCCGTAACCCAGCACGGAAATGATGGGAAACAGGCTGGCGAATGCGACCAGGCCGAAGCCTTCAAGCAGCGGATTGCGTCCTGGGATAGCCTCGGCCAGTCCCAGCCCCAGCGCAGTGACCAGGGGAACGGTAACCGTGGAAGTGGTGACACCACCGGAATCGTACGCCAGGGGAACGATCAGCTTGGGCGACATCATGGTCTGGATGATGACCACCAGGTAGCCGGCGGCGATGTAATAGTGCAGCGGTTGTCCGACCACGATGCGGTAGCAGCCCAGGCTGACCCCAATGGCCACCCCAAGCGCCACGGCGACGCGCAGACCCCAGAAACCGATAGCGCCGGCCGAGACGGCGTTAGCCTTGATCGCCACGGCGATCAGTGACGGTTCTGCCAGCGTCGTGCTGAATCCTATGGCGCCACCAAACAGGTAGACCCACCAGAAGTCTTTCCAGGTCGGCATGACGCCGACCGCCGTTTCCAGGAACTCCGGGTCGGTCAGCTGCTCAGCCAGCAGGCGCCCCAGGGGAAACAGGGTTTTTTCCAGGCCCTGCAGGAACAGGCCGAGGCCGACCACGACAAACACAAAGCCAACCAGGATCTGGCCCAGGTGCGGAATGCGACCGCCGATGACCACCCGGTGGAACAGGAAAAGAAAAATGGCGATGGGGGCCACATCGATTGCGCTGCCCAGGATCAGGGTCAGGCTGTCCCTGATCAGATCCATTGGGTCACAACCCCGAATACCAGCACAAACAGGATAGGCGTCAGCGACGCAAAGGCGATCAGTCCGAAGCCGTCGGTCATGGCGTTGCGCCCCTTCAGCGAACTGGCCAGGCCGATGCCCAGGGCAGTGACCAGCGGCACCGTCACGGTGGAAGTGGTGACGCCGCCGGAGTCATATGCGATGCCAACGATTTCATCCGGTGCCACGGTGGTCACCAGCACAACCAGGATGTAGCCGCCGATGATCATCTTGGGCAGCGACCAGTTGGCGATGATGCGCGCGACCCCGAGGATCAGGGCAATGCCCACAGCCAGCGCAACGGTCATGCGCAGGCTGAAGGCGTAACGCCGCATGGATTCTTCGGCGGTCTCGATGACGCCGGCGTCGGCCGCCACCCGCGAGGCTTCTCCGGCCACGGCGATCAGCGCCGGCTCGGCCACGGTGGTGCCGAAGCCCAGCACGAATGCAAAGGTCAACAGCCAGAACACGCTGCCCTTTCCGGCCAGCGAGTGCGCCAGGGTTTCGCCGATGGGAAACAAGGCCACCCGAAGCCCAAACACGAAAAACGTCAGACCCAGCAGCACCAGGGCGGTGCCGATAAGCAGCGACCCCAGGCCCTCGATGGGAGCCTTGACAATAAACAACTCAAATATCGCGATGACCACAACGATGGGCAGCAGGTCTCGAACACTCGAGATCCCATCGTCGAGCAGCGCACGCAGTGTCGCGTTCAATCCCTACCTCGCCGGACAGTAATGCGCACATTGTGATGGTTGAGGTCGATGCCCGGCACTCCGTATTTGCCACGGATACCCTGGTTGGCGCGATTTGGCAGAATCGATTCTCATTTGCGGCCGGAACAAAGAGGGGGCGTTGGAGACGCACGTCATACTGGTGCAGATCGCGGTCATCCTGGTTGCCGCCAGGTTCTTCGCGGAGATTGCATCGGTGCTCGGGGCGCCGCGGGTCATCGGCGAACTGTCGGCCGGAATTGTTCTCGGTCCGAGCCTGCTTGGCCTGGTGACGCCAAATGACGCCCTGCAGCTGTTGGCTGAGATCGGCATTATCCTGCTGCTGTTCGAGGTAGGGCTGGAAACCGACATGGGACGTCTGGTCAGGGCCGGCGGTCGCGCCATGGTGCTGGCCCTGGGCGGTTTTGTGCTGCCGTTTCTGCTGGGCTTCGGGCTTTGCTACTACACCTTTGGCCTGCCGCTGATCGTTTCACTGTTTGTCGGCGGCACCCTGACCGCAACCAGTATTGGAGTCACGGTTCGAATCCTGGAAGACATGGGCCGACAGGCCAGCCGGGAGGGGGAGATCGTGATTGGCGCGGCCGTGGTGGATGACATCATGGGGGTGGTGCTGCTGGCCGTACTTTATGACTTTTCCATCAGCGGTTCGGTGAATGTGGAAAACACCGTCAAGGTCATCCTGCTGGTGGCGGTGTATTTCATCCTGGCGCCCGTCGCCGCCAAGCTGCTGGCCGTGGTGATTCGCCACATCCATGAAACCAGCGAGGCGCCCGGGGTTATCCCGGTTGCGCTGGTGGCCCTGGTGCTCAGTTTTGCCGCACTGGCCCACTTTTTCGGTGCGCCGGAACTGCTGGGCGGGTTTGCCGCGGGTATCGCTTTATCACGACGCTTTTTCCTGCCGCTGGGACTTACCCTGCACCTGGATTCTTCCTTCAATCGCAAGATCGGCGACCAGATGAGGCCCATCATTCAGCTTTTCACGCCCATGTTTTTCGTCATGGTGGGCCTGTCTCTGGACCTTTCGGCGGTGGACTGGGGCTCATCGTTTTTCTGGTCCTTCTCCCTGGTCATCGGCGCAACCGCCATCGTGGGCAAAGTGGCGGCGGGCCTGATGGTCAAGGAGCAACGCTATGTCCGGACGGCGGCGGGAATGGCCATGGTGCCGCGCGGCGAGGTGGGCCTGGTGTTCGCCGAGCTGGGCCGTGCTGCTGATATCTTCGACAACGAAGTGTACGCGGCCATCGTTATCGTCATTGCCTACACGACACTGCTGTCGCCCTTCTGGATCAAGGTGTACTACCGCATGTACGGCCAGCACTTTCCGCCGGTGAGAACCGCCCGCGAAGACGAGCCCGAACCGGGTGCCCGCCCGCCCTGACACTGTCCCGGCTTCCGTCCACATGGCCTCGGTCGAACTTCGGTCACCGGCTGGGGTAAGCTCTGGCCATGAGCGATGACCTCCGACCGGAACTGGCCGATCTGCAGCGGCGGCTGGACAAAACCACCGACGAATTCCGCAGCGAGGCCCGGGGCAAGCGCCACCAGAGAGGGTTACGCACTGCCCGTGAAAACCTTGCCGACCTGGTGGACCCGGGCTCCTTCAACGAGTACGGCCAACTGGCGGTTGCCGCCCAGCGCAATCGGCGGGACTACCAGGAACTGCAGTCGGAAACTGCGGCGGATGGCGTCATTACCGGCACCGGCCGTATCAACGGACGGCAGGCGGCGGTAGTGATCTACGACTACTCGGTGCTGGCCGGCACCCAGGGCTACTACCACCACCACAAACTGGACCGCATTTTCGAGCTGGCCGAGTCCCTTGGGCTGCCGCTGGTCATGTTCACCGAGGGCGGCGGTGGCCGCCCCGGGGATACCGACATCGTGACCCAGGTCGCCGGCTTGAACATCACGTCATTTGCCACCTGGGCCCGGCTCAGGGGCAAGGCGCCGCGCATCGCCATGAACAATGGATTCTGTTTTGCCGGCAATGCGGCGCTGTTTGGCTGTGCCGACATCACGGTGGCCACCCGCCAGTCCTGGATTGGCATGGCAGGCCCGGCCATGATCGAAGGCGGCGGCCTGGGACGATTCGAACCCACCGCCATCGGGCCGGCGGAGGAGCAGTCCAGGAACGGCGTCGTGGACGTCCTGGTGGAGGACGAAGCCGAGGGAGCCCGGGTGTGCCGGCAGCTGCTGTCCTATTTCCAGGGTCCTGACGATCACTGGGAGTGCGGGCCCCAGGACGGCCTGCGTGATGCGGTACCCGAGGATCGCAAGTGGGGATACCCGGTGCGACGCATCATCGAAACCCTGGTTGATGACGGGAGCTTCCTTGAGCTGCGCCGGGTCTATGGGCGTCCCGTCATCACCGGGTTTGCGCGTCTGGAAGGCAGGCCCCTGGGTGTGCTGGCCAGTGACTGTCAGCAGCTGGGTGGCGCGGTGGATGCGGACTCTTCCGACAAGGCATCGGAATTCCTGGAGCTGTGCAATGCGTTTGAATTGCCGGTCCTGTCCCTGGTGGATACACCCGGATTCATGGTGGGGCCGGACAGCGAAAAACAGGCGGCGGTGCGACGCATGTCCCGGCTGTTCACCACCGGTGCTGCCCTGGAGGTCCCGCTGGTGGCCATCTTCCTGCGCAAGGGTTACGGCCTGGGCGCCATGGCCCTGGCCGGTGGCAGCTTTGCCGCCCCGGTCTACGCCGCCGCCTGGCCCACGGGTGAGTTTGGAGCCATGGGCCTGGAAGGTGCGGTTCGCCTGGGATACCGAAAAGAGCTGGAAGCGGTGCCCGAGGGCGCCGAGCGGGAGGCCTTGTTTGGGGATCTGCTGGCCCGCATGATTGAGAACGGTAAAGCCACCGAGGCCGCCACCCACCTGGAGCTGGATGCAGTGATCGATCCAGCGGATACCAGGCTGGTCGTGCTGCGGGCACTTGCGGCGGCATCCGACCACTGAACTGGAGCGCACCATGCAGTCATTGAAGGAATCGTTTCCCATGCTGGCCCGGCACCTGGGCGTCTGGGAAGGCTGGTATCGATACATCAGCGTGGACGGTGAGCAGATCGACGCCCATCGGTCGCGCCTGGTCTGCCGGATTCCGGACGATGCCGCGAATCTTTACCACCAGACCAACCACTACAGCTGGGAAGACGGCCGCACCGAGGTGCGGGATTTCAAGGGTCACGCCGACGGCAACAAGATGGTGTTCGATAATGAACTGATCCGTGGCTGGGCGGCGGAAGAGCCCCTGGACGAGCACCGCCGTACCATGCTGCTGCACTGGGAGCGGGTGGGTGAGCCCGAACTTTACCTGTACGAAATGATCCAGCTGTCGGATTGCGGCCAGTTCCGAACCCGAGTCTGGCAATGGCTGAAGGATGGAAAAACCGTGCAGCGGACACTGATCGACGAGCACCGGGTATCCGACGACTGGCGGGGTTACGACTGAGGGTCGATGTCCTCGGCAAACACCAGCATGTAGCCGTCCGGGTCCCGCACAGCCAGTTCCTTCATGCCGTAGGCCGGCTGGACTTCCGGTCCATAGGCAATATCGGCCCCCGCCTCGAGCAGGCGGCGGGAAAAGCCATCCAGCTCCCGGTCAACCCAGAAATAGGCGTCCCAGCAGTTACGCGGTCCGTTGGGTGAAGGCGGCATGGTGTCGGCCTGGTTCAGCATCACGACAAAGCCGTCTTTCCTGGGCATGGCAAAGGCCGGAGGATCACCCCACAGGTCGGGCTCATCGAAACCCAGGACGTCCACGTAAAACCGCACCGAGGTATGAATGTCGCTGACAAAAAAATGCGGCGCTGAAGCAATGACTTTCATCGTGGTCCTCCCGGGCAGACCGATTCAGTGTCACCGGGGACAAAGTGTCTGGCAAGTGACGATGGATTGTGATCTGCTAGCCTGGATTATTCATGAACGGTCCGCCAGCAACGAACTGTCCCTGTTGAGATGACCAGAATTCATCCTAAGCATATGAATCAAAAACCAAAACAAAGATCCGCTCTGCGGGTTGATGAATAATCCAGGCTAGGCTCATGTCTGCCCCTGACCTGAACGTCAAACCGGGATCCCTGGATACCACGAGCCGGCCATTGGATCACCTGGTCATCGGGGTCCGTGATCTGGACGCGGCCGCTGAAACCTATGGAAAATTGGGATTTCAACTGAGCCCCCGCATGTCCCATTCCCACGGCACCAGCAACAACCTGATCATGCTGCACGGCGCGTTTCTCGAGCTGCTGGGGGACTTCGACCAGGTGCCGGATGAGCGAAAGGAAGGCTTCGTCTGCGACATGGCCGACAGCCTGGACCATGGTGAAGGCGTGCTGGCTACTGCCTTCCGGCCCAGGGACGCCCAGGTCGACCGGCTGGTGCTGCTGGAGCAGGGTGTTGACGTTCTGCCCTGCGCTGGATTCACCCGCCCCGTCCCGCTGCCCGGCGGTAACTTTGGTGAAGCCCGGATTACCGTGGCCATGAGCCGATATCCAACTCAGCCTGATCTGCGCCTGTTCCTGTCCCAGCAGCATCATCCCGAGGTGGTATGGATCCCCGAGTGGCAGGAGCACCCCAACGGCGCCCTGCACACCTCCCGTATCATCTTCCAGCTTCCGTCACCTCGGGATCACGAGGCGTACTTTTCGGCCTTCGCGAATTGCCCGCCCGACCGCTTGAGTGATGAGCGGGTGGATTGGGAGCGGTCCAGGGGGAGCCTGTCCCTGATGTCCCAGCGTGCGCTGTCCGACCACTATGGCGCGGTGCTGCACGACCTGCCAGGGGTGGTGGATGGACGCGTGGCGGTGGTAGAAATCCAGGTGTCGTCCCTGGATCGACTGTCCGACTATCCGACAGAGATGGTGTTGTTCAAGCGGCCCGACGGACGGCCCCAGCTGATGACCGCTGCCCACGGCCTGCTGCTGGGTTTTCACACCTGACCGCGCCTCCGGGTGCGCTCCACCTCGCTCAGTTCTTCCGGTGTCAGCACCTTGGGCGGCACCCGCGCCTTTCCGGTAGCGGGATCAAACAGGGGCGAATGCCTGTGATCGCCGCGCAGGCGCCGAATCAGCAGCTTGCCGAGGATGGGAAACAGCAGGTACAGCGGGGCGCCGTCATGGGCGCCCAGTCGGGTCACGTCGCCCCGGGCGTAGCGGCCAAATACCCGTGAGCCAATGGGTCCTACGGCCTCATCGGTGGCATTGCGCAGACTGGGCCTGATCACACCCACGAAGGCAAACCCGCCGCCGATGGCGTTGGCCAGCGGCGTGTTGCAGCAGTCTGCATACCATCGATACAGGCCCTTGGGCTTTAACCGGACACAGGCCAGGTGCTCGACGCCGCTGGTCAATTCCAGGTGTTTCGGGGACATCTGGTACACCTCGGTGCCGCCGTGCTCGTCCAGTACCTGTTCGGCCCGGCCCAGGAAGTGGGCAAAGATCTGGCAGTCATCGCAATAGCAGACCGCGCGGTTCACCAGTCTCGGCGACAGGCCCATGGCCATGCCCTGCAGGGCGCCGCAGCGGCAGCGGATGGGAAGGTCGTGGGTCATGCGGGCTCCGGAGTTGGGTCGTTCCGACACTTCGACATTGTAGCCCGTGGTCTGTTAGTACTACGAAGATGGTCCGTCTCGCGGATGAACAAACCCCCGCGGTACTTTTACGTATCGCGGACGGTTTCCGAAAGGTTTAACGTTTTCCTGCTGAACCCGAAGAATCCGTATCTATGAAAACCATCATCGAACCGTTCCGGATCAAGATGGTGGAACCCATCAAGCTGACTACGCCGGAACAGCGGCGCGAGCTGATTGCGTCCGCCCACTACAATCCGTTCCGCCTCGCTGCCGAGGATGTGATCATTGACCTGCTCACCGACTCCGGCACCAGCGCCATGTCCTCCCAGGCATGGGGTGCGCTGATGCAGGGCGACGAGTCCTACGCCGGTGCCCGAAGCTGGTATCGCTTCCGGGACACGGTCAAGGACATCTTTGGATTTGAGCAGGTCATTCCCACACACCAGGGACGGGCTGCCGAGCACATCCTGTTCGGCGTCATGGTGAAATCAGACTCCATCGTTCCCAACAACACCCACTTCGACACCACCCGGGCCAATATCGAGTTCTGTGGCGGCACGGCGGTGGATATTCCCTGTGCCGAAGCCGGTGACCTGGATTCCCGCTTTCCGTTCAAGGGCAACATGGACACGGCTGCCCTCAAGCAGATGGTGGCTGAACATGGCCCGGAACGAATTCCGCTGATCATGGTCACCATGACCAACAACTCGGGTGGTGGTCAGCCGGTGTCCATGGCCAACATCCGGGAGATCAGCGCCATTGCCCGGGAAGCCGGAATTCCGTTTTACATCGACGCCTGCCGCTTCGCCGAAAACGCCCATTTCATCAAGCGGCGTGAACCCGGGTTCGAGAATACTCCGGTGATCGACATTGCCCGGGAGATGTTCAGCTGCGCAGACGGCTGCACCATGTCCGCCAAGAAGGACTCGTTTGCCAATATCGGCGGATTCCTGTGCACCAACGATGGTGAACTGGCGCATCGGGAACGCAACGTGCTCATCCTGACCGAGGGGTTCCCAACCTACGGCGGCATGGCCGGCCGCGACCTGGAGGCCATTGCCGTGGGGCTGCGGGAAATCCTGGACGAGAACTACCTGGATTACCGCCTGTTTTCCACCCGCTACGTGGTGGAACATTTGCACGATGCCGGGATCCCGGTGGTGCTGCCGGCGGGTGGGCACGCGGTTTACCTGGACGCCAGGCGATTCCTGCCCGGCATCGAGCCGCTGCAGTATCCCGGCCAGGCCCTGGCGGTGGAGCTGTACATCGAGGCCGGCATCCGGGGCGTGGAAATCGGTTCGGTGATGTTTGGCCTGGATCCCCACACCGGTGAAGAGCATCCGTCCCGCAACGAGCTGGTGCGCCTGGCCATACCCCGGCGGGTCTACACCCAGTCCCATATGGATTACGTCATCGAGGCCATTGGCCAGGTGTGGCAGCGCCGGGCCGGCATTCGCGGGCTGAAGATTGTCCGCGCCCCCCGCTTCCTGCGCCATTTCACCGCAGAATTCGAATGGATCGAAGCATGAGCGTACGCAAACACAGCTGGGCAGAGCCCTACAAGATCAAGATGGTGGAGCTTCTCACCATGACCAGCCGCGAGGAACGGATGGAGGCCATTCGGGAGGCCGGCTACAACACCTTTCTGACCAAGAGCAAGGACGTCTATATCGACCTGTTGACCGACTCGGGCACATCAGCCATGAGTGATCGACAGTGGGCCGGCATGATGCTGGGAGACGAGGCGTACGCGGGCAGTGAGAATTTCTACAACCTGGAGGAGGCGGTGCGCAAGTACTACGGCTACCGCTACCTGGTGCCCACTCACCAGGGCCGGGGCGCGGAAAACCTCATGTCCCAGCTGCTGATCAAGCAGGGTGACTGCATACCCGGCAATATGTACTTCACCACCACCCGGCTGCACCAGGAGCTCGCCGGTGGCGCGTTCGTTGATGTCATCATCGACGAGGCCCATGACCCGGACAGCCCGCATCCCTTCAAGGGCAACGTGGACCTGGACAAGCTGGATCGCCTGGTGCAGGAGGTGGGATCCGACCGGGTGCCTTACATCAGCCTGGAGGGTAACGTGAACATGGCGGGGGGCCAGCCCTTTTCCCTGGCCAACCTGCGCAAGCTGCGCGCCTACTGCGATGAGCACGACATCGCCATCATGCTGGATGCCACCCGCACCATGGAAAACGCCTATTTCATTCGCGAGCGGGAAGCGGGGTACGAAAACCACTCGGTGCGCGAAATCTTCCGCGATATCTGCGACATGACCGACGGCTGCACCATGTCTGCCAAGAAAGACGGCCTGGTCAATATCGGTGGCTTTTTTGCCTGCAACGACGAGGAGCTGTTCAAGCGGGCTCAGAACCTGGTGGTGGTCTACGAAGGCCTGCACACCTACGGCGGCATGGCAGGCCGCGACATGGAGGCCCTGGCCCGAGGTATCGAGGAGGCCATCACGGAAGATCACCAGGCGGCCCGCATCGGGCAGGTCCGGTACCTGGGTGAGCACCTGCAGAACGCGGGTATTCCCATCGTTCAGCCCATCGGCTCTCACGCAGTGTTCCTGGATGCCCGAAGGTTCCTGCCGCACCTGGACCAGGATGAGTACCCGGCCCAGACCCTGGCTGCGGAGCTGTACATCGAGGCCGGAGTCCGAACCATGGAGCGGGGCAACGTGTCGGCGGGCCGTGACCCGGAGACCGGCCAGAACCGGCGGCCAGCGCTGGAGCTGGTGCGGCTGACCATCCCGCGGCGGGTCTACACCCAGGCCCACATGGACGTGGTCACCGACGCGGTGGTGGACGTCTGGAATCGGCGGGAATCCATCAAAGGACTGAAGATGGTTTACGAGCCGGAGTACCTGAGGTTTTTCCAGGCCAGGTTCGAACCCCTGGATTAACCATCACCCGTCCGGGTCAGATTCCCGCATGATATCCCTGGCCAGTTGCTCAGCAGCGGCGTGGGTCGGGATGCCCTGCTGTTCGGACCGGTCCAGGATTTCCAGCACCGTGTCATAGATGCCCGCCACCCGGTGTGCGCTTTCTTCCGCGGAGTAGCCGCAGTCCACCTGGAGGCCGCCGATGACGCCCCCGGCATTGGCCACGAAATCGGGCACATAGGTCACCTGGTGCTGCATCAGCAGTTCTCCTGTTGATGCATCCAGCAGCTGGTTGTTGGCGGCGCCGCACACCAGTTGCGTACGCAACGCAGGCACCGTTCCGGCATTGAGAACGCCGCCCAGGGCGCAGGGGCTGAAGACCTCGCAGGGGCTGGCCAGGATGTCTTCCGGCGCCACCGTGGCTGCGCCGGTGTTTTCCACCACCTGCTGCACCCGGTCGACAACAGGGTCCGCCACGGTCAGCCTGGCACCGGCCTCGGCCAGCAGGCCGCACAGGCGGGCCCCGACCTGGCCCAGTCCCTGGACTGCCACGTGAATGCCTTCCAGGCCGTCGCTCCGGTAAACCTGCCTGATCCCGGCGCGGATGGCCTGGAACACGCCGTCAGCGGTGACACGCCCCAGGTCACCCACCTCGGCGGGCGGCGTGAACCGGGTATGTTCCCGGATGATGGTCATGTCAGCGGCGGAAATTCCGACATCACCGCCACAGCGGTAGTAGCCTCCCAGCCGCTCCACGGCAGTGGCAAATGCCGCCAGCAGCTCCGGTGACTTGTCCCGGCCCGGGTCGCCGATGATGACCGACTTGGCGCCGCCGACGGGGAGTCGGGCCACGGCAAGCTTGTAGGTCATGGCCCGGCTCAGGCGCAGCACATCGGTCAGCGCCTCTGCTGCGCTGGGGTAGGGCTGCATGCGAATGCCGCCGCCGGCGAAGCTGCCCCGGGAGTTGTGGATGGCGATGATCCCCCGCAGGTCCGCCGCAGGGTCGCTGACGAACGCCACGTGTTCGTGACCGTCGAACTCCGGGTGCTGATGGATGTCGGTCAGAGCGGTCACCTTGATTAACGCTCCGCGAAGGTCACAAACTGGTCCAGTGGTTTGCGGCTGATATCGGGGATCTTCGCATGCTCGTCCGGGTAGCCGGTCACTAGCAGCAGGAACGGCCGCTCGCTGCTGGGGCGCCCAAGGATCTCGTTAAGAAACTTCATGGGGCTGGGGGTATGGGTGAGGCATACCAGGCCCGCCATGTGCAATGCGGTGATCAGAATCCCCGTGGCTATGCCGGTGGACTCTACCGGGTAGTAGTGCTTGACCTTGGTGCCGTCCTCGGTGTGACCGTACTTCTGCAGGAATATGGCAATCAGGTAGGGGGCGGACTCCAGGAACGGTTTGTTGGTATCGGTACCCAGGGGCTCCAGGGCCTTGAGCCATTCCGCTGATGCCCGGTGCTCATAGAACTCGCGTTCTTCGATCTCGGCCGCCAGGCGGATCTTGCGCTTGGTTTCCGCACCGGAGATCACCACGAAATGCCAGGGCTGCAGGTTGGCGCCGCTGGGGGCGGTACCCGCTGCCAGCAGCGCGGTTTCGACGATGTCCCGGGGCACGGGTCGGTCGCAGATGTCCCTGACCGTGCGTCGTTGATTGACCGCGGCGTAGAACTCCCCGAGCCGCTGGCGCATCTCGTCGATGGGGTATTCCCGGTAGCCGGTCAGTGGGATGAAGGGATGTTCCATCGGTTTTACTCCGTCTGTTGCCCGTCGTTCGGGGTGTGCTTGACCAAACCTGCAAGCTGGTCCTGTTCCCTGGCCAGTGGTGCCCGGTCCTGGGGCCGGCCACGCCCGCCGCCGCCGGCCGTCTCCAGCACCATGCTGGCCCCCGCGGGAATAATCTCACGGCCCATGCCTTTCAAGTCACCGCCGTCCTTGACGTAGACCCGGGCCGGCGCGCCGGATTCGCCGCCGCGGCGGCCCCTGGGTGCGTGGCGGATGCGGTCGAACATCTTGGAGCAGGCAAAAGCTTCACCGTCGGCGTGGGCAAACTCCATGATCTGGCCGACGCCGCCGCGGAACTCACCGTCACCCCCCGAGTCGGGCCGGAATTCCTTGCGCCACATGATCAGGGGCGCGGTGTTTTCGGTGATTTCCACGGGTGTGCTGCGAACGCCGGACGGAAACGCGGTACAGGACAGCCCGTCCTTGCCCGGCCTGGCACCGGTGCCGCCTGCGTAAAAGGCATTCATCACAAAAGGCGCGCTATCGCTTCCGGGGATGAACCCCTTTCCGCCCAGGAAGACCGGGCCGAACAGGCAGGAGGCCCCTTCCGCGGGCACCTGCCCGTCCAGGGGTTCCTCCAGGCAGCCCAGCACCACGTCCGGCAGCATCTGGCCCACGGCGTGGCGGGCCGACACCGCCGCCGGCCTGGGTGCGTTGAGAATGCAGCCCTCGGGCGCTTTCACCCGGACCACGTCCAGGGATCCCGCATTGTTGGGGATATCGTTGCCGACCACGCAGCGCACGCCGAAGGAGGCGTAGGCCTGGGTGTAGGTCAACGGTACGTTGATGCCGTGACTGGCAGTCGGAGAGGTTCCCGCGAAGTCCACGTCGATGCCGGTGTCGTCAATGGTCAGGGTGCACACCAGGTCCACCGGTTCGTCGTAACCATCGATGCGCATGCTGTTGTGCCACTGGCCGGCGGGCAATTTGCGGATTTCCTCCAGCATGGCCTGGCGGGAGTGGCTGATGATCATGTCTCCCACGGGGTCCAGCACATCCATGCCGAACTCGTCCATGGTGGCCAGCAGGCTGTCGACCCCGGCCTGGTTGCAGGCGGCCAGCGAATAGAGGTCACCGATGGCAGAGCGTGGATCGCGAACGTTGGCCCTGAGGATCTCCAGCAGCACGTCGTTGGCCTGGCCCCGGCGGAACAGGTAGCCCATGGGCACGTTGATGCCTTCCTCGAATACCTGTCGTCCATCCGGGCCGAATCCCAGACCGCCAACGTCAGCCACGTGTGAGGTGGCTGCAAACAGCGCCACGGGATGGTGGCTGCGGAACACCGGGGTGACCACGGTGAAGTCGTTCAGGTGGCCGGTGCCGTACCAGGGGTCGTTGGTGACCAGCACGTCACCCTCTTTCAGGGTTTCGACGGGGAATTTCTGCAGGAAAAAACCGACGCTGGCTGCCATGGCGTTGACGTGGCCGGGCGTGCCGGTTACCGCCTGGGTCAGCATGCGGCCGCGGGTGTCGAACACGCCGGCGGAGATGTCTCCGGCTTCCCGGACCGTGGTGGAAAACGCGGTGCGCACCAGGGTCTGGGCCTGTTCTTCCACCACCGCCAGCAGGCGGTCCCAGACGATCTGCATCTGGATGCGGTTCATTGGGGTCATGATGGGTCCCTGGTCCGCCGGCGGGTGAGGATGATATAGCCCCGCTCGTCCACGCTGGCCTGGTAACTGGACGTGACCACCGTTGTGGTCTGGTCCTCGGTGATCAGGACCGGTCCGGGCAGGGTTGTGCCCGGGGCCAGTTCACTTCGCAGCATTACCCGGGTTTCAAGGGTTTCACCCGGGCCGGGGTCAAACAGCGCCTGGGTAGCCACGGGCTCAGATGCCCAGAGGCCTTTGTCCAGGATATCCTCGGATTCGACGCTTGCTTCTACGGCCGTGATAGTCAGCGTCCAGCTGAGTATTTCGATATCCACACCCTCGATGGTGCGGCCGTACAGGCGGGCATAAGCCCGCTCAAATGCGGCCCTGAAGTCCGTTGTGTTGGCCGGACCGTACGGGCCGTCCGGCAGCGGTACGCTGATTTCGTGACCCTGGCCGTGGTAGCGCATGTAGGCGTGGCGTTCCTCACGGGTGTCGGCTCGGGGTGCGCCCTGGCGCACCACTTCCATGGCTTCGGCGCGCATATCCTGCATCAGCCCGTTGACCAGTTCCCAGTCCGGATTGGACAGCCGCATCTGCCGGCTGCGCACCACCTCATAAGCGATGGGTGCCAGCAGGAACCCAACCGCCGATCCGACGCCGGCCTCGGTGGGGATGACGATGCGATCGACGCCCAGTTTTTCCCCCAGGCGGGCGGCGTGCAGTGGCGCCGCGCCGCCGAAAGCCACCATGTCACGGCTGCCCAGGTCCATGCCGAACTCGGCCGCGTGGGCCCGGGAGGCGGCGGCCATGTTTTCGTCCACCACCTCGCTGACGCCAAATGCCGCCGCTTGCAGATCCAGGTTCAGCGGTGCCCCAATGTGTCGTTTCAGGGCTTCCCGGGACGCGGTCTCGTCCAGGGTCATGGTGCCGCCGGCAAATTTATCGGCATAGATTTTTCCCAGCACCACGTCGGCATCGGTCACCGCGGGCCGGGTGCCGCCGCGGCCGTAGGCCGCCGGGCCGGGTTCCGAACCCGCGCTTTCGGGGCCCACCTGGATCCGCTGCAGCTTGTCCACCTGGGCAATGGAGCCGCCGCCGGCGCCGATTTCCACCATTTCGATGACCGGGATGCGCACCGGCAGGCCACTGCCTTTCTTGAAGCGGTACACCCGGTCCACTTCAAAGCTGCGGGAGGTCAGGGGTTCAAAGTCGTCCAGCAGGCAAAGCTTTGCGGTGGTGCCGCCCATGTCGAAGGACAGCAAGCGCTCCAGGTTCAGCTGCCGCGCCACGTGCCGGGCCAGGATGGCGCCCCCGGCCGGGCCTGATTCCACCAGCCGGATGGGGAACCGCGCCGCGGTCTCCAGGGTGGTGAGGCCGCCTCCTGAGGTCATCATCAGGAAGGGGCAACGGAGTCCCCGCTGCTGGAGTTCGCCGCTCAGCCGGTTCAGGTAGCGGGCCATCAGGGGACGCACGTAGGCGTTGGCACAGGCCGTGGACAGGCGTTCGTACTCGCGGATCTCGGGGCACACCTCGGATGCCAGGGTGATATAGAGGTCCGGGCGCGCGCGCGACAGGATGTCAGCAGTGCGCTGCTCGTGGTCGGGATTGACGAAGCCGTGCAGGTAGCCGATGGCGACGCTTTCGATCTCGTGCTGGTCCAGGGTGGCCAGGGCGTCATGCACCTGGGTCTCGGCCAGGGGCACCAGCACCTTGCCGTTCCGGTCCAGCCGTTCCTGGATCGGCAGCCTCAGATGCCGGGGCACCAGGGGCGCAGGCCGGTCGATATTGATGTCGTACTGCTCGAAGCGATCTTCGTGGGCCATCTCCAGGGCGTCCCGATGCCCCCGGGTCGTCAACAGGGCGGTCCTGGCACCGCTGCGCTCGATCAGGGCATTGGTGGCCAGGGTGGTACCGTGGATGATCAGGCCGATCCGGTCCGGCGACAGCCCGGATTCGTTCAGCACCCGATCGATGCCCTCCAGAACGGCCTCACCCGGGTGGGCATAGGTTGTCAGCAGCTTGGTGGTGATCGCCGGCCGGTGTGGGATCTCGAGGACCACATCGGTGAATGTGCCGCCAATATCGACGGCCAGTCGAGCGGGTCTGGGTCCGGAGGTATGGGTCATGAGGTTGGTGGGTGGCGGCCGCCTGGCCGGTGAGCTTTTCCTGTGCCTGCTGGTGCGTCATTATGGCGGAATCTGCAGGGCAGTTTCAGCTGCCTCGACCACGGCGAATTGAAGGCGGCAGGGCATCCCGCCAAGGAACGGTTTCAGTCATGAGCATCGCAGCCCACCAGATTGACCCCAGCCTCGACGCCCAGCTGGTGGACGTGTACAAGGTCTACCAGCAGGGCAACCTGGAGGTGCAGGCACTCAGGGGCCTGGACCTGAAGATTGCGGAAGGCGAATTTACCGCGCTGTATGGACCGTCAGGTTCCGGCAAAACCACGGTCCTGAACCTGATCGGCGGCCTCGACGATGCGACTTCCGGCCAGGTGATTGTGGACGGAGAGGATCTCGGTCAGCTCAGTGCCCGGGCCCTGAGCGAATTGCGCCGGGACCGTATCGGCTTCGTATTCCAGGCCTACAACCTGCTGCCGGTGCTGACCGCCTATGAAAACGCCGAGCTGGTGCTGGCGGTACAGGGGGTGCCCGAGCGGCAGCGACGGGAAAAAGTCATGGGCCTGTTGCGTGAAGTGGGGCTTGACGGAATGGAACACCGGCGGCCGGCAGAATTGTCGGGCGGCCAGCAGCAGCGGGTCGCCATCGCCCGGGCCATTGCCTCGGATCCGGCCATCGTTCTGGCCGACGAACCCACCGCAAACCTGGACAGCGAGACCGCCAGTGGCCTGCTGGACATCATGCAGCGGCTCAACCAGGACCATGGCGTGACCTTTCTTTTTTCCACCCATGATCCCCGCGTGATGGAGCGGGCGAGGCGGCTGGTGCAGCTGGTGGATGGGCAGGTCGCTGACGATCACTATCAGTGAAACGGGGTGAACCGGGGTGAACCGGGCGCTGAAAATCCTGGTCGTGCTGCTGGGCCTGCTCGTGGGCAAGGCCTCGGCGCTGGACTGGGAGACCGGTGGCGACGTGCGCTACTACCAGTTCCTGACCCTGGAGAACCTGCCGGGCCAGCGTGAACATTCGGAGTTTGGTGTGCTGCGGCTGAAGGCCAGCAGCTGGTTGTCTGACGCCTGGTCCTTCGAGATTCACGGCGTGCTGGAGGCCACGGCACCGGCCCGGGCGGCAGTGTCTTCCATTGCCACCGGGGGAACCCGGCGCTATTTCGACCTGGAGGCGGACCTGAAAGACGATCCGGACCTGTTCGTGGGGGCTGAAATCGATCGCCTGACCCTGCGGCTTGATCAGCCGGGCTACCGCCTCACCATCGGGCGCCAGGCTGTTACCTGGGGCGTCAACTATTTCTGGCCGGCCCTGGATCTGTTTGCGCCATTTGCGCCCCAGCGCATCGACCGGGACTACAAGCCGGGGGTTGACGCGGTGCGGCTGACCGTTCCCACCGGCGACTTCTCGGAATGGGACCTCATCCTGGCAGGGCAGGGACGCGACTTCAGCGAAGACTTCAGCCTGGCTGTGCTGCGGCGCTGGAACGTCAGGCTGTCCGACCTGGGCCTGATGGCCGGCAGTTTTCACCGGGACGTGGTGCTGGGTGGATTTTTTGTCACCGACTGGGCGGGTTACGGCGTGCGCGGTGAGATTGCCTACACCCGCTCCGGCGACGATTTCGACGACCGCCTGGATCGCGACAGTTTCTGGCGGGGCAGCCTGGGACTGGACCGCCAGCTGAACGAGGACTGGATGCTGACCACCGAACTGGCATGGAACGGTTTTGGCACCGACACAGCGGCGCAATACCTGGCATTCGCTCAGGCGGATCGTATCAGCCGAGGCGAAGTGAATGCCCTGGGGCAGCTGTACCTGGGAACCTCCCTGGCCTGGCAGGCGCATCCGCTGCTGACGGTGAACACCACCCTGCTGGCCAACCTGGACGACCAGTCCATGCTGCTGCAGCCCGGTGCCACCTGGTCGCTGTCCGATGAAAGCAGCCTGCTGCTCGGCCTGATCCTGGGATTTGGGGATGATCTGTCGTCCGGCGGCGTTCCCCGCAGTGAGTACGGCGCCGTGCCGGCCACCGCCTGGGCATCGCTCAAGTTTTACTTCTGAGCACCCTCCAGGTCATCCCGGATCCGTTGGAGCAGCGCCGCCGATGGTGAGGCATAGTCGCTGATCCAGCGCTGGTAAATCCGCTGGATCGGGCTGACGTCCAGGGTGTTCCAGCGGCAGCGACCCTCCTTTTTGCTGATGATCAGCCGTGCCCGCTCCAGCACGCCCAGGTGCTGCATCACCGTGGTTCGGTCCAGGTGGGGCAGGGCCTTGGCGATGGTGCCCGTGGTCTGGGGCTGGTCCCGCACCAGGTCCAGGATCTGGCGCCGATCGGCGCTGGCCAGGGCCTTGAACACCTGATCGTCTTCGATTTCCCTGGCGGTGGCATTGCTGCGATTGACCATGGGATAAATATGTTATAAAAATAT
>JAAUYH010020478.1_pt1 | contig 19199 bp, 17 predicted proteins | sample 7278061 | NCBI WGS metagenome assembly JAAUYH01 (sample SAMN14350203, study PRJNA611818) | marine sediment metagenome | isolation source: surface marine sediment (0.6m) | place: French Polynesia: Moorea | collected 2018-08 | reverse complement strand
TCGACACTATCAAAATTGTGGGCGACGAACAGAAAGGCGAAAAAGGCCAAAGTCGCCAAGACTACTCCAAATAAGATTTCCGCTTTCGGAACTCTCAAGGTACGTATAACGACTATGCTCAGCTGCCGCCGTAGGCGGTCAGCTGCAGCTTTTTGTTAGATACACCCCTATTCAAAAAACTCTTCCTCACCGAGGTCATGAAGCTGTATTTCAGATAGTTCGATTCCGAAGATTTCCGCTTGCTGTTGCATCAGGGTTACGAATCTATGAAACCCCATCACGTAGCCCGATTGGAAACTCTCCTCTGGTGTACCCAAAGCCGATCGCTTTTCCGAAATTGCCTCCCGCGCGTATTCCTTAGTAAGAAAACACAAATCTCTGAGGTAGTTTTTGTACTTGTTGGACATGTTCGAAGGTGTTTCTAACTACAAAAATCAGGAATAATTTCCTGATATTGCCAGAATGAGGGTGATATCAGGAATAAGGGAATTTCTGCTCCTGGCCGATTCCTGCCTTCAATTAGCAGGAATCCAGCGCACAACAGGAGTCTGCTTTGCACGAAAGCGGACACCCGAGGCCGCGAGGCGGCCGTTTCCCAGAGCGCAGAGCGCTTGTTTCCCAGCTCACGCAGTGAGCGTTCCCCAGAGCGCGCAGCGCTCGTTCCCCAGCACGCGTCAGCGTCCGTTCCCCAGGGCACGAAGTGCCCGTTCCCTAATCTCCAGCCACCAGATCCCTCAGGTACTCCAGCGTGCGATCCTTGAGCTCCTCATGCTCCAACGCATACTCCACCGTCGCCTGCACAAACCCGAGTTTGCTCCCACAGTCATAACGTTTCCCGTCAAACCGATAGCACAGCACGGTTTCTTCCTGCAGCAGGGCAGCGATGGCGTCGGTGAGCTGGATTTCGCCGCCGGCTCCCGGGGTGGTCTGTTCCAGCAGGTCGAAAATGCGGGGGGTGAGGATGTAGCGGCCGACGACGGCCAGGTTGGAGGGGGCGTCGGCGGGGTCGGGTTTTTCCACGATGGCGTCGACCTTTTCGGTCCGCCTGCCGTGGGGTGACGTGGAGACAATGCCATAGCGGTTGGTCTGGTCCGGCTCTACTTCCTCTACCGCCAGCACGCTGCAGCCGGTTTCCTTGTAGACCTGCACCATCTGGCCCAGGGCGCCCAGCGCCGTGCCTTTGATCAGGTCGTCGGCGAGAATCACCCCGAAGGCTTCGTCTCCCACCGCGTCTCGACCGCAGAGTACGGCGTGGCCCAGTCCCAGCGGCTGGTGCTGGGGGACGTGGGCCCGGCGCACCCCGGCGGGCAATGCACCCTGTACCAGAGCCAGCTGTGCCAACTTGCCGCCTTTCTCGAGTCGGGTCTCCAGTTCGAAAGCGGTATCGAAATGGTCACTGATGGAGTGTTTCTTGCGGCTGGTGATGAAAACCAGGGAATCCGCCCCGGCCTCCACTGCCTCTTCGACCCCGTACTGGATCAGCGGCTTATCGACGATAGGCAGCATCTCCTTGGGGGTGGATTTGGTGGCGGGCAAGAAACGGGTGCCCAGTCCCGCGACAGGAAATACAACCTTCCTGATGGCAGCCATGTTCTATCCTTTGAGTTTCTGGTTCAGGTTGATGACCTTGGGGTCAGTGTCTTCCCGGCGGAATTCCGGCACCAGCCGGCGCAGGGATTCCCTCAGCTGATCATCGTCCAGCCGGTCGGCATCTGCGATCAGGCCAAGCACATCCTGGTTGATGGGCTGCCAGTCAAACTCACGGTGCCGGGCCAGCAGGATCTGGCTGTGCTCGGTATTTTCGAAAGGCTCCAGCTCATGGAACAGCTCTTCGAACATCTTTTCCCCGGGACGCAGACCGGTGTAGGCGATCTCGATCTCGTCACCAGGTTTTTTGCCGGCCAACAGGATCATCTGCTCAGCCAGGTACTGGATGCGGATGGGGTCACCCATGTCCAGCAGGTAGATTTCCCCGGTGTCGCCGGTAGCGGCCACCTGCATGATGAGCTGACAGGCTTCAGCGATGGTCATGAAGTAACGGGTCACTTCCGGGTGGGTTACGGTGACCGGCCCGCCCCGGCGGATCTGCTCCCGAAACAGAGGAACGACGCTGCCGGCTGAATCCAGCACGTTACCGAATCGCACCGTGACGAACCGCGTGGCCGAGGGCCCGGCCAGGCTCTGGCAGAGAATCTCGGCGGCTCGCTTGGTCGCTCCCATGACGCTGACCGGATTCACCGCCTTGTCGGTGGAGATGAGCACAAAACTGTCCACGCCGTGGCGATCTGCTGCGGTGGCAATGCTGCGAGTGCCCCCGACGTTGTTGCGGATTGCCTCGCGGACGTTGGCCTCGAGCAGCGGAACGTGCTTGTGCGCGGCCGCGTGGAATATGATGTCGGGTTTGAACTGCTCCAGAGTGCGCTCCACCCGATCGTTATCACACACGTCCCCGAGCATCGGCTGCAGCACCAGCTCCGGGTGATCGCGTCGCAGCTCCCGGTCGATCTGGTAGAGGTTGAACTCCGAACGCTCCAGAACCCCCAGGCGGGATGGCCCCAGCTGGGCAATCTGGCGACAGAGTTCGGCCCCGATGGAACCGCCGCCGCCGGTTACCAGCACGGCCCTTCCTGCCAGACCCGAACGGATCGCCCCCCAGTCGAGCGAGGCGGGATCCCGGCCAAGCAGGTCCTCAATAGCCACTTCCTTGATCTGGTAGGCGCTGGAGCGACCACCCAGCAGGTCCTGCAGGCGCGGGACCGTGAGGAAATCCACACCCACCTCCTCGCAGATGGCGACGATACGCTGCATCTGTCTGTTGCTGGCCGATGGAATGGCGATCACCACGGTATCGATGGAATTGCGGCTGGCCACCTCAGGCAGATCTTCAATGCCGCCAAATACCGGCAAGTCCCGCAGACGAGCGCCCCACAGGCGGCGGTCGTCGTCCAGGAACCCCACCGGATAGTAAGGTCCCTCACGCCGCATGTCCCGGGCCAGCAGGTCACCGGTACTGCCCGCACCCAGCAGCAGCACCCGTCGCAGGCCGGGTCGGGCGTAAAACGCAAGCTTGCGATCCTTCCACAGCCGATACAGCAGTCGCGGCACCCCCAGCAGCGCCATCAGCACCAGGGGATACATCAACAGCACCGAGCGGGGCACACCCTCCAGACGGTTGAGCAGGAAGAGGCTGACCGAGATCACCAGCGCGCCGAACATCGTCGCCCGGATGATGTTCCACAGGTCGGGCAGGCTGGCAAACCGCCAGATTCCCTTGTACAGGCCCATGGTGTACAGCACCAGCCCCTGCACCAGCAGCACCAGGGGCATCTCCGGCGGCCACCAGGGCAGCGGCGGCGACTGCTCCCAGATCTGGTAGCGCAGCCAGAAGACCGACATCCAGGCAGCCCACACCATGGCCAGGTCGTGCAGGACCACGGCCAGCCTGGGTTTCAGATTCTGCCACTGAGTACTCATGTCTGGATGCTGTCCTGCTGCCTGCCGAAATAAAACCGTAAGCCAAGCCAGAGCACCGTCAACCCCAGCAGCACCGCCAGGGATGCCCTTGACTGATGATCGTCTCCACCCAACCACAGCACGGGCAGGATGAACAGCAGATTAACAGCGCTTGCTGCAAAGACGACAGAAGCATGCCGCCACCCCCTACGGACCATCAATTGATAGGCGTGTTCGCGGTGCGGATTGTACCACCGGGCCCCACTGACTACCCGGAAAGCCAGAGTCAGGCTGGCATCCATGACAAACAGCCCCAGCACGGCAATTCCCACCCAGGGTGACAGATATGCCGCCTGCGCACCGTCAACAAGCACCGCAGCCAACAGGAAACCTATGCCATAACTACCTGAATCTCCAAGAAAAACCTTTGCATGAGGAAAATTCCAGGGCAGAAATCCAAGGGCCGCGGCCGCGGCGCCCCCCAGCAGCAGCGCCTGGCCCTGGAACCCTGCCACCGCCGCCACTGCGGCAAACACGGCGCAGGCGAACACCGTCTCACAGCCGGCCAGCCCATTGATACCGTCCATGAAATTGAACAGGTTTACCATCCACACCATGGCCACGACCACCAGGCCTGACAGCAGCCAGGGCCTCACCGGGGTCCCAACCAAGGCCAGCCAGTCCGGCCAGATCCGCTCCACGAATGCCGGGTCATGTACGCCCAGCCCCCAGGCCACGGCTGCGCTGGTGAGCAGCTGTGCCAGCAGGCGCAGGCGTCGGGACAGTGGCTTGTGGTCTTCCCAGAAACCCAGTGCACACATGACGGCCGAACCACCGGCGATCCACCCCAGCGAAGCGGTGCCCGTCTGCCCGGTCAATGCAGCGACGGCGGCGGCCAGCAGAAACGTCGCCACCACGGCGATCCCGCCGCCACGCGGCGTCGCCTCATGGTGGGAACGCCGCGGACCCGGCTGGTCGAGCAGCTGGCGCCCCAGCGCATAGCGAATGGCCAGTCGGGTCAGAAAGAAACTCAGCAGGAAGGCAAGCGGCAGCAGCGCGCCCAGGAAAACCTGGAAGTCACTCACCTGCGACGCCGTGGATAGGCTTGACGCTGTTCCAGGATTTGCAGCTCGGGCACTGCCAGTGCAGTGAACGGGTGCCGAAACCACACTGATTGCAGCGGTACACCGGCTTGCCTTCCATCAGCTTGGAGGTCAGGTCCTGCAGAATCAGCAGGTTTTCCCTGGCCGCGCCGGTGCTGTCGGTCAGGTTCACGCCAATCAGGTGGGCCAGGCCCCGCACTGACGGGCGGCGCCGCAGCTGGGCACTGATGAACTGCTCCGCGGCCTTGCGGCCCTCGGTCTGCTGGATCTGTTCTGCCAGGGCTATGACCGGCGAGATGCCCCGGTAGCGCTCAATGACGTCCTGCAGAAATTCCCTGGCCTGCTCCAGGTTGCCGGTTTCCCGGTAGCAGGCCAGCGTGGACTCCAGGATGACCGGAATGAAATCCAGATCCTGTTCACCCACACGCTTATAGGCGGCAATTGCCGCGTCGTGATCGCCCTCTTCGGCCGCCAGCCGGCCCTCGAGGATGCTGGCCCTGACACAATTCGGATCGGTATCCAGCGCCTTGGCCAGCAGCTCCCGGGCGGCGGCACGGTCGCCTGCTTCTTCAGCATTCTTTGCCATTTCACAATAGAACTGGGCAATGACCGGCCCCCTGTCTTCCCGCGAAACCTTTTGCAGGCGCTGGGCGTGTTCGATTGACTTGGTCCAGTCTTTCTCCTGCTGGTAGATGGCCACCAGGTGCCGCAGCGCCGAGGGCTTGTGGTCATCCATCTGGGTGAGCTCGGAAAACAAACGCTCCGCGCGGTCCAGCAAGCCGGCACGCATATAGTCCTCACCCAGCTCCAGCAGCGCCTGGGTTCGCTGCTCTGGATTCAATCCCTGGCGGGATACCAGGTTCTGATGAAATCGGATGGCCCGGTCCACCTCGCCGCGTCGCCGGAACAGATTGCCCAGGGCCAGGTGGGTCTCCACGGTATCCCGGTCCACCTCGGCAATCTTCAGGAAAACCTCGATGGCCTTGTCCGGCTGTTCGTTGAGAAGGTAGTTCAGGCCCTGGAAGTAGCTGGTGGTGAATTGATTCAGCTGCCGGCTGTTGCGGCTTCGTCGGGTGCGGCCCTGGATATACCATCCGGAAGCCGCTGCCAGAGGCAGCAGCAGCCAGAATATGCCGATTTCACTCATCGGTCTTGATGGGCGCCAGCGGCTGGGCCGGAGTATCGCTCTCTGCTGCCTGCTGCTGGCCCTTGATTTCCCGCACTCTCTGGCGCAGCCCCAGCCACATGCTGGAATACACAAAAAGTCCGCCAACCGCTACACCGGCAGCGAAAAAACACATCAGGGACAATGCCAGCGGCCACTCCGTGGACAGGAAGAAGTAGTCCACTTTGACCGGGGATTCATTCAGCGTGCCGAACATGAGGCCAAAGGCGACAAATCCGGCAATGAGGATCAGGGTAATCAGTCGGCGCATGGCACCAGTTTATCGGAATCTTGGCTGGAATCGGATGCCCGGTTGAAATAGGGGGCAGAGTCGTTACGGGTGACCCGCAACGGGTCCGGCGCGTAACAGTCAGCTGTCGCCCTGGCGGCCCTTTCCGTTGACCCGCTCACGCAATTCTTTCCCAGGCTTGAAGTGCGGTACGTGTTTGCCGGGCAGTGCCACCGTTTCCCCGGTTTTCGGATTGCGCCCCATGCGTGGCGGCCGGTAGTGCAGGGAGAAACTGCCAAAACCGCGAACCTCGATGCGCTTGCCACCGGCCAGGGACTGGCTCATCTGCTCCAGCAGCGATTTCACGGCCATTTCCACGTCGGCGTAGGCCAGATGCCGCTGGCTCAGTGCCAACGCCTCGATGAGTTCAGACTTGGTCATCGTTACTCGGTTCCCAGCTTATTCTGTTGTTGCGGCGCTCTGTTTTCGAGCTATGTTCCCCTCGGATTAGAGTAACCGATAGCCCACAAAAAGTCTAAAAAAAACAAAAGACTGGGGCACACCGCCGTGAAAGCGGCGTGCCCCGACAGATCAGCTGTCTTCGCCGTCGACGTTCTTGCTCATCTGCTCCTTGAGCAGGTCGCCCAGGCTGGTGGTACCGGAACTGGCGTTCTGGTACTCCTCCAGGGCTTCGGCAAGCTCATCGTCTTCCTTGGCGCGGATGGACAAGCTCAGCATGCGGCTCTTGCGATCGATGCCGACAAACTTGGCTTCGATGGACTGGCCAGCCTCCAGTACCTTGGTGGCGTCGTCCACCCGGTCCTTGGAGATCTCGGATGCCCGCAGATAACCATCGACCCCGTCCTCCAGCTCGATCACAGCGCCACGCGGGTCGACTTCCCGGATAGTACCGGTGACGATGCTGCCCTTGGGGTTGCCCGCCATGAAGGTTGCGAAGGGATCCTGCTCGAGTTGCTTGATGCCCAGCGAGATACGCTCGCGCTCCGGGTCCACCGCCAGAACCACGGCTTCCACGTCCTGGCCTTTCTGGAAGCGCCGGACCACGTCTTCGCCGGTCTCCAGCCAGGAGATGTCCGACAGGTGAACCAGGCCGTCGATACCGCCTTCCAGGCCCACAAAGATACCGAAGTCGGTGATGGACTTGATGTTGCCCTGAACCTTGTCGTTCTTGTTGTGGGTGGCGGCGAATGCCTCCCAGGGGTTGGGCTGGCACTGCTTCATGCCCAGGGAAATCCGCCGGCGCTCCTCGTCGATCTCCAGCACCATGACCTCGACCTCGTCGCCGATCTGGACCACCTTGGCGGGATTGACGTTTTTGTTGGTCCAGTCCATTTCGGACACGTGAACCAGGCCTTCGACGCCGTCTTCGATTTCCACGAAACAGCCGTAGTCGGTGATATTGCTGACTTCGCCGAACAGGCGGCTGGTAACCGGGTAGCGGCGTGCAATGTCTTTCCAGGGATCATCACCCATCTGCTTCAGACCCAGCGACACGCGGCTGCGCTCACGGTCGAATCGAAGTACCCGCACCTCGACTTCGTCACCCACGGCAACGACCTCGGAAGGATGCCGGACCCGCTTCCAGGCCATGTCGGTGATGTGCAGCAGGCCGTCGATACCGCCCAGGTCGATGAACGCACCGTAATCGGTGAGGTTCTTGACCACACCCTTGGCCACCGCGCCTTCTTCCAGCTTCTCGAGCAATTCCTCGCGCTCGGCGCTGTACTCGGACTCCACCACGGCGCGGCGGGAGACCACCACGTTGTTGCGGCGGCGATCCAGCTTGATGATCTTGAACTCCAGGTCCTTGCCTTCGAGGTAGCTCGGGTCCCGGACCGGGCGTACGTCCACCAGGGAGCCCGGCAGGAATGCCCGAATGTCCTGGATATCGACGGTGAATCCGCCCTTGACTTTGCCGTTGATCTTGCCGATTACGGTCTCTTCGTTGCTTTGAGCATTCTCCAGTTCGTCCCACACCCGGGCACGCTTGGCTTTTTCGCGGGAGAGACGGGTTTCGCCGTAGCCGTCTTCAACGGCGTCCAGGGCCACTTCCACCTGGTCGCCCAGGGAGACCTCGATCTCGCCCTTCTCGTCGAGAAACTGCTGGATGGGGACAATGCCTTCGGACTTGAGTCCGGCATTGATGACGACTGAATCGTCCCGGATGTCCACAACGGTTCCGGTCACGATAGCGCCTGGTTTCAGATTACTGTAGGCCAGGCTTTGCTCAAATAACTCTGCAAAACTTTCACTCATTGAATTAATACCTGTCGGTCCGGCGTCTCCTGCAACCGATGCTGCTGACAGCCGGCCCGTGAGTACGCATCCGTGCAGCCGCCCTCCGGCGTGCCGCACTCGTTGTAAAAACCGGGATTCCCGGCACCAAAAAAAAGCCCCGTCCGGGGCCTGTGTCGCGTCGTTACTGACGCGGCAGGTTCAACTGACGGGATGCGATCGACAGGACCTCGTCCACTGCCTGTGGAATGGTTAATCGGGTAGTGTCAACCAGCACCGCGTCGGCTGCAGGCACCAGTGGCGCCACTTTCCGCCGGGTATCGCGCTCGTCTCGAGCCCGGATCTCGGCCAAAAGAGCGCGGAGATTAACATCAAACCCTTTGCCCTTCAACTGCTTATAACGCCTTTCCGCCCGTTCCTCGGCGCTCGCCGTCAGGAAGATCTTGCAGGGTGCGTCGGGGAATACGATGGTGCCCATGTCCCGGCCGTCGGCCACCAGACCCGGTGCCTGTCGAAAGGCGCGCTGACGATCCAGCAGCGCCTCACGCACAGCCTCGATGGCCGCAACGTGGGACGCGGCTGTCGCCACGGCCTCGGTACGGATTTCCAGATCAACCGCCTGACCTGCCAGCAGTGTCCGCCGATCCTCCACCGCCGCGGGATCAAAGTTCACCTCCAGTCCCCGGGCGATCCGGGCCAGGGCCTGTTCATCCTCCAACGGGGTTTCGCGCCGCAGCGCAACCAGGCCCACCAGTCGGTATAGCGCACCCGAATCCAGGAAATGCCACTTCAGTGCCAGGGCGACCGAACTGGATACTGTGCCTTTGCCGGACCCACTGGGGCCGTCGATCGTTACAACGGGGACGTCACCCGGCATCAACCACCTCGATGTTTCCGCCCAGCCGGGCCATGGCCGCTTCAAAGCCCGGAAACGACGTGGCCACATTGTCCACTGACTTCACCACCACCGGCTCGCTGCAGCAAAGTCCGGCAACCGCCAGGCTCATGGCGCAGCGGTGATCATCCTCGGCGTCCACCACACCACCATCCAGCCGCCTGCGGCCCTGTATGACGGCGCCGTCGGGACGCTCTTCCACCCTCGCGCCCAGCTGGCGCAGGCCATTGAGCATGACCGAAATACGATCACTTTCCTTGACCCGCAGCTCCTCCGCGCCGCGGATCACGGTCTCACCCTCGGCCAGGGCCGCGGCCACGAACACCGCCGGAAACTCGTCGATGGCGTCCGGCACCCACTCCGGAGGAATCTCGATACCGCGCAATCCGGCGGTCCGCACTTCCAGATCGGCCACCGGCTCACCACCCACGATTCGATGGTCAAGGATGCTGATGTCGGCCCCCATGGCCTCGAAGATCCGGAGCAGGCCCGTACGCAGCTCGTTCATGCCCACGTGATCCAGTCGAATTTCAGAGTCCGGGACCACCGACCCGGCCAGCAGGAAAAATGCGCTGGATGAGAAATCCCCGGGCACGTCCAGTTCACAACCCTGCAGCCGGGAACCACCCTGCAGGATCCAGGTGTCCTGGTCGCGCCGGATGTCGCAGCCAAAGGACCGCAGCATGTTCTCGGTGTGGTCCCGCGTCCTGATCGGTTCCACCACCCGGGTAACGCCTTCGGCGTTCAGTCCGGCCAGCAACACGCAGGATTTCACCTGGGCACTGGCCACGGGCAGCTCATAGTCGATGCCGTGGAGCTTCCTGCCGCCGCGAAGGACCAGCGGCGGCCTGCCATCGTGGCCACTGATGTCGGCCCCCATGGCCTGCAGCGGCAGCAGGATCCGGGTCATCGGTCGCGAACGCAACGAATCATCGCCGGTCAGCGTGGCCGATATGCCAAGACCAGCCAGCATCCCGCTGAGCAGCCGCATCCCGGTGCCCGAGTTTCCAAGGTCCAGTGCCTGGGCCGGGTCAGACAGGCCCCCGGCACCCCGGCCGTTAATGGTGACCCGATCGTCATGGAGCTGGATATCGGCACCGCAGGACCGCATGGCGCCGAGGGTTGCCAGCACGTCCTCTCCCATCAGCAGGCCGCGAACCCTGGTCTTGCCCTGGGCCATGGAACCGAGCATCAGTGACCGGTGGGAGATGGACTTGTCTCCGGGAACCCGGAGCGCCCCGTTCAGGCCCTGCCCGGCCCGCACCTTGAAGCATTTCCGGGAGCTCATGGGTTTCTCTATTTCAGCGCCACGGGATAGGAGCCCAGCACCTTGCACACCGTCGCGATCTCCCGCAGGTCGTCCAGTGCAGTCTTCAGGGGGGCCTCTTCAGCGTGACCGGCCACATCCAGGAAAAAGACGTAGTCCCATTTTCCCTGACGCGACGGTCGCGACTCGATCCGGGTCATGCTGACGCCGGCCCTGGCCAGGGGGTCAATCAGGTGGTACAGCAACCCGGGCCGGTCGTCTCCGGAAATCAGCAGGGAGGTCTTGTCTTCCCCACTGGGCGGCAGCAGCTTGCGGCCGATAACCAGGAAACGGGTGGAATTGTCGTGCTGATCTTCGATATTGGCGTGCAGGATCTTGAGGCCGTAAACGCTGGACGCGGCTTCACCGGCGATGGCGGCGGCGTCGGGAGCGTAGCGCACCCGGCGCGCGGCTTCCGCATTGGAGGCCACGGGTATCCGCTCGGCGTGGGGCAGGTGTTCATGCAGCCACCCGCGGCACTGGGCCAGGGACTGCCGGTGCGAGTAGACCCGCTCAATTTCAGACAGGTCTTCCACCGTGCTCATCAGGAACTGGTGAATAGCCAGTTCAACCTCGCCGCAGATTTTCAGCGGTGATCCGATGAACATGTCCAGGGTGTTGCTGACCGCCCCCTCCGTAGAATTTTCCACCGGCACCACCCCGAAGTCCGCGTCGCCACGTTCAACGTCGCGGAATACTTCCTCAATGGTGTTCAGGGGCAGCGCCCGAACCGAGTGGCCGAACTGCTTGTAGACCGCAGATTGGGAAAACGTACCTTCGGGACCGAGGAAACCGATTTTCAGGGGGTCCTGCTGTGCCAGGCAGGCCGACATGATTTCCCGAAACAGGCGAACCAGTTCTTCATCGGACAACGGGCCCTCGTTCCGGGCCGCCACCCCCCGCAGCACCTGGGCCTCACGATCCGGGCGGAAGAAGTCCACGCTGGAAAGTGACTCCCCCTTGGCCCTGCCAACGGCCTGGGCAATCTGTGCCCGCTCACTGATCAACTCCTGCAGGGAGCTGTCGATCTGGTCGATGCGCTGGCGAAGTTCGTCGAGGCTGGGAGTGGGTTCGTTCATTGGCAATAGGCGGCCAGAATCCGGGCGTGGCGTTTGCGCAGCGCCGGGCTCAGGAAGAAATATAAATCCAGGCCAGCCAAAGCAGCATGGCCAGGGAAATGGCGAGGCAGATGCCCACGACCAGGTTGTCCCGACGGCGGCGGGAATCGCGCTCGTCCCGGCGCGCCGGCTCCGCGCTGGATTGGTCGATGACCGGCGCGGTAAACACCTGGGTATTGGAGGATTCGGCGCCCTTGGCTTCCCCGCCGTACGCCTTGCCCGGGACGAAACCCGGAGTCTCCAGGATGATGCGCTCGTCACCCATGGCGATCTGATCGCCGGGGCTGAGCCTGACGGACCCGACCAGGTTGCCGTTGACGTCCACCTGGCTGCCGTCGGCAACGCGCAGGTATACGTCATCGCCGTGAAGTTCTATGGTTGCATGACTCGGAGACACGCCGGCAATCACCATGTCGGAGGTGTCGCTGGATCCCAGGGTCAGGCTGCTCAGCAGGGCATGGACCCTGCCCTGATAATGCCCGGCCACGCCGCGCAGCAGGAAGCGCGCAGGTTGCTCGGCGTCTTCAGCGGCCGAGGCACCTGCCGGCGACGGCACGCTTTCGTCAGGCTGGTCTCCGCGCAGCACCATGGACACGGGCCCGATGCGAAGCTGGTCTCCCAGGCGCAGAATGGCCTTTTCAACCACCTCTCTTTCGTTGACCCTCATGGGCTCTGTGTCAGAGCCGTCGGTGCCGCCGGCCAGGGTGATCCCACGCTGGTCGACGATGATCAGGGCATGGCCGGCTCGAATACCGCTGGCTGACAGGGAAACGTCATCATCGGGTGCACTCCCGATCGAAGTGGTTCCTTTTCCAATGGTGACCTCTTCATGTTCGCCATTGGGAAATGCCAGACGCATCAACCAGTCTCCCTGCCTTCCTTGGGGGCTAAGGGTATCACCCGGCCCTGCGTTTGCCTATCCCGAGAACCGGGCGGGAATCCGGTGCCAGGCCTGGACTGTTTTTGACGGCGGAATCGTCGGTCGTCGTGCGTGGCTCCGTTGCTCCGTGACTCCGTGACTCCGTGACTCCGTGACTAGGTGCTCAGGTGATCAGGGGCGCAGGAAGACCTGAGCTTGCCTCTTCACACCATGCTTTGAGAGGCGCCGGCATCCGCTAGTTCGGGGCCGGGTGATTGGGCCCTCACTACCTAGTCACGGAGTCACGGAGTCACCTAGTCACGGAGTCAATCACGGATCAACCGTCGTCGTCATCGTCTCCCAGCAGGGACTTCAACAACTTGCGCTTGGCCCGGTCTTTCTTTTCGTCCAGCTTTTGCTTCTGACTGGCCAGCAGCAGCTTTGCCGGATCCACGCCGACGCTGGGTGCGTCCAGAGAACCGCCAAGATCCACGGGAATGGGGACCCCAACCAGAGATTTGAACCGACCCAGCCGTTCAGCATCGACGCCGTCCAGCAACACCGGCTCCACCGTGCCGGCAATGGAGAAGTCAGCCAGGTTGACACGCAGGTCACCGCCCAGCTTCAACACCGGCGACGCCAGGTCCAGCTGCCGGGTCTGCAGCACCCCGTCACGGATATCTGCGGCCAGCGACATGCTGGAAAATCGCGTGCCTTCTTCCTCTTCACCCTCCGACTCGGTCTGGCCACCGCCCAGCAGCGCCATGGCCTGGCCGGCAATGCCGAAGATGTCAACTCCAAGGATCTGCCCCTCGTCAAAGTTCAGACTGACGCTGCCATTGGCAGTCGCCAGCGGATTATCCCCAGTGGGATTGTCCAGGCTCACTTCAGCAGACATCCTGCCCTGGCCCGTCATCACCGGTTTACCCAGCAGATCGGAAAACAAGGGGCCAGCCTGCACCCCGGTCATGCGGTGGGCAAGCATCACCCGGCGGTCTGCCTGGCGGGGGCGCAGACGAACGCTGGTGTTCATGCTGCCGCCGTAGATCGACGCGGTCACGGGATCCAGGTCCACGCCCTCGGCGTCGGTCTTGACCTGGACCGACACGTCATTGATCACCACGCCACCGACCTTCAATTCACCCAATCGCACCGCGCCGTTGAAGTTGCCAAAATCCAGCTCCGCCAGGTTGGATTCTTCGGAACCCTCGGATGCCCCCGCATCAGCCGTGGCATACAGGTCCAGGTCAAGGGTATCCATGGCGACTTCAAACTCGCCACGCAGATCGCTGACGCTGGTGAGCTTTGCCTGACCGCTGATCGTGGAGCGGTCCAGCCGGATATTGAGGTCCTTCAATTCGGCCTGGTCATTTCGATACTGCAGGTCCAGCGAAGCGGATAGCAGGGTCAAGGCCTCGGGATTGGTGAACCCCAGGTCGATGCCCGACTGTTCCAGCCACCGTCGGGGCGAGGTTTCCGGAATCTCTACCCGTCCGCTCAGCTGAGGATCAGCATTCATGTTGGATCCCGACACCCGCGCGCTCAGCTCAAGGTCACCCACTGCCGCGACCAGGCGTTCCACCGTCAGTTCTCCCGGGCCGCCGTCATAGGCCATGGCGCCCTCGCTTTTGAGGGAAAACGGCAAGTCGCCGGCCTGGCCCGACCATTCAAATTCCGCCACGGCGAGCTTCATGGCCGCGCCGCCCAGCACGCCCTCTCCTTCCAGGCGGCTGTAGAAGCGAGAGCTCAGGTCGCTGTCGTCCATTTTCAGCTCAAATCCGATTTCCGCTTCCAGCGGATCACTGGCATTGATGGGACCGGTTTCCAGGTTCAAGTCGGACAGCACAGCCCGGGTCCCGGACTGGGCGTCCCGGTAAGACACCTGCCCCTGTGCAATTTCGATACCCGCCACCGCCAGCTGGGCGTCGGACGATTCGCTGCTGTCTGCGCCCTGACCCTCCGCACTTGCTGACACCAGGCTCTGCCAGTTGCTGTTCCCGGCGGCATCGATCTCCAGGTTAACGTCCGGTGAATACAGGGTGACCTCGCCGACCTGGACATCACCCCCCAGCAGCGGCAGCAGGCGCACCCGAGCCGCGGCGCGTCCGACCTTCAGGAAATAATCCCCGGCGAATCCCGGTTCGTTGGCCACCTGCACATCGGCCAGCTCGATCCCGACCCACGGAAACACCGTCAGGTCGATGGGGCCATTCAGCTTGACCTCCCGCCCGCTGGCCTTCAGCAGTTCCTGCTCGATGCGCTCCTTGTGGTCGTTCGGGTCAACTACGGCGGGCAGGACCAGCGCTGCGATCACCAGCAACACCGCCAGTGACAGCACGCCCAGCAACAGCCATTTCACCAATCGCTTCATCGCAAAACCTCGGAGTACGTGGGGTAGTCTTCCAATATAGCGGGGCTGCCGCCCGCCGCAATGCCATTTGACATCCTGAGACACGAATCAGCGGGCAGTGTAGACTGCCGCCCATGGCCATCATTGAGATACAACGTGCTCACAGCAGCGGGCTGAGCGGTGCCCGGGACGCCGCCAACAACGTGGCGGAAGACATGCGGGACAGCTACGGGGTCAATTACGAGTGGGATGATGACGTCCTGGTGTTTCACCACCCGGCGGTAAAAGGCCAGATCGAGATCTTCGAGGAAGAGATTCAGATCTACGCCAAGCTCAGCTTCATGTTTGTTCCCTTTCGCAGCTCCTTCGAGCGACACATCCACCAGCACCTGGACGAGAAGCTGGGATAGCCAACCAGGGCTGACTCAGGGAACCGCTGTCGGGATGCCCGGCACACCGCCCTTGAGGGGATTGTCCGGCCCGTCGAAGATTCCGTTCAGCACGGCTGACTCCCGCATCTCGATGGCTGCCAGAAACTCGTCCGCGCTGCCCATGGCGCGAAACGCCGAAAACCCCGCCTCCAGGAAACGCTGCAGCTCCGCCAGTCCGGCCAGCCGGGCTGGCCAGCGCGCCATCTTCAAGGCCGAATAGATCATGGGCCGGTGGACAATCACGTCCAGGGCGTGACCCACGGACAGGATCAGTTCCAGCTGGTGGACCCGCTGGTCACGGTTGCCGCATTCCCGGTAGCCATGGGCATACTGATCGTGGTCCATTCGGGACGGGTCGATACCCAGACGACCCAGCTGGCGGGCCAGATCCATGTCCAGCTGCAGCGACAGGACCTGGACCTCCAGTGCCTGACAGACCGTCTTCAGGGTGCTGTCCGGCAGCAGATGGACCATGGTCGGGGCCATGCGGGACAGGTCGCGGTCCCGCTGGGCCAGGTCCCGGGGTGCATACAGTTCATCGATGAAGAATCGCGTGGCCGCGCGATATCGCGGCTGGGCTGTGAAATCCCTGTACCAGTGGTCCAGGCGTTGTTTCTGCCAGGCCTCGAGCTGCAGGATCGGCCTTTCCAGCCCCTCGGCAAGGGCCTGGTCCGCCGCCGCCCGGCTTTGCTCCAGCAATGTATAAAGCCTTTGTTCCATCGACGAAGTTCCGGCGACCCGCGCCTTCGTGCCGGACACGGTTTGCCTGCGAAAGAGATCCATATTTCAAAAAGCGCTAAAATATCGAGCGTTGATCAATAGCCAGGAGCCATAAGAGCTATGTTAACGGTCCAACTGGGAACGCCCAGCCCGAAAAACAAGCGCCCGCCACGAATTGGCCTGGCCCTGGCCGGCGGTGGCGTCCTCGGCCTGATGTACGAACTGGGCGTGCTGCGATCCCTGGAAGAGACCCTGGAACTGGACTTCACCAGCCTGCACGCCTACGTCGGCGTCAGCGCCGGCGCGATGCTGGCATCCGGCCTGGCCAACGATATTTCAGCAGCCCAGATCTGCCGCATATTCATCGACAATTCCACCCCCGAGCATCGATTCAATCCCGGCCTGTTCATGCGGCCCGCCTTCGGTGAGTTTGCCCGCCGCGCCCGCCAGGCCCCTTCTGTGATCGGCCAGGCGGCCATGGACATTGCCCGCAACCCCATCGGCGGCTGGTGGAAATCACTGGGCAATTTTGGCTCGCTGGTGCCCTCGGCCATGTTCGACAATGCGCACCTGCAGGATTTCCTGGAGCAGGTGTACTCGGTGCCGGGCCGAACCAACGACTTCCGCAAGCTTCGCCACAAGCTGTTTATCGTCGCCGTGGACCTGGACAATGGCTCGGCCGTTCGATTCGGTGCCCCGGGACACGACCACATTCCGATATCCAAGGCAGTCCAGGCCAGTGCCGCCCTGCCCGGACTGTATCCTTCGGTGGAGATCGAAGGCCGTAACTACGTCGACGGAGCCCTGCGCCGGACCCTGCACGCCTCGGCCGCCCTGGACGAAGACCTGGACCTGCTGATTGCCATCAATCCGCTGGTACCTTACGACAGCGATGATTCGGACCTGCCCAGCACCCAGACCCTGCTGGATGGCGGTTTGCCCCGGGTCCTGTCCCAGACCTTTCGGGCGCTGATCCAGTCTCGCATGCAGGCCGGTATCAAGAAGTACCAGGACACCTACAAGACCGATCTTATCCTGATCGAGCCCAACCGCAATGACGGACGCATGTTTTTCACCAATGTGTTCAGCTACGCCGGCAGGCAGGATCTGTGTGAACACGCCTATCAGAGCGGCCGCGCGGACCTCAGAAAAAACCTGAATATTCTTCGGCCGCTGCTGGACCGGCACGGCATCGGCATGCGCACCGAGCCCCTCAAGTCCTATCGCAGACTGGTGGACGGCCTGCGGGTTGACGCCCCCATCACCAACGCCCTGGCCAGCGGCCTGGACCGAACCCTGAGCCGGCTGGAAAGCGCGCTGGGCTGAGTGACATCCCAAACTCGCCGGCTCGTCACCATCGGGAGCCATTTCAACTGGACGCCGGCGGCCACTCTTGTTCCTAGTGTGTTTATTCTAGAGATCCCACCTATGCTGTTGCTCAAATAGGAAACCGCTGCGCTGGGCAGCCGTCTGGAATTTGAACAATGGCCGAAAAGAAACTGAAAAAACTGTCCAAGAAGCGCTCCGGCCGCAAGGCCAGCGCGCCGTCCATCAAGGACTCCGCCAGCCAGATCTGGCTTGCGGGTCTGGGTGCTTTCAACCGCGCCCAGGAAGAGGGTGAAAAAATATTTGAGACCCTGGTCAAGGAGGGACTGAACATCGAGTCCAAGACCCGCAAGTTGACCAGCACCCGGGTGAATGAAGTGCGCGGGGCCGTGGAAGGCACCGTGAGCCAGGTTCAGGCCACGGCCAACAAGTCCTGGGACCGCCTGGAGAACATTTTTGAAAAGCGCGTGGCCCGAGCCATGGCCGGACTGGGCGTGCCCACCGCTGAAGAAATCCGCAAGCTCACCAAGCGGGTCGAGGAACTGCAAAAGGCCGTTTCAGACCTGGGCGGCAAGCCAGCCCCCAGGGCCCGCAAGAAAGCCGCCAAAAAGAAAGCGACCAAAAAAGTCGCCAAGAAGACAGCCGCCAGGAAAAAGGTGGTGAAAAAGGTCGCGCGCAAGGTGGTGCGTAAGAGGTAACGATTTCGACCGCTTCGCCAGGGTCAGCCCTATGCCCCTGGACCCCGTCCCCGCCGGGCCCCCTCCCCGGCACCACCGGGTGGCGGTCATTAGCCGGAAAGCGCCCGCTTTCCGGCTTTTTTGTGCTGGTTTAGCCCCAAGATCACACATCCGTGTGTGACTTGGGGTCGGGAATCGAAAACGCGGTTTCCGATTCCCTCACAGCCTGCGGCCGTTGGCACATCCATGTGCCAAAAGGCTTCGTCAGCATGATTACGTCAGGTAAGCGCCCACATCAAAAACCGGAACGCGCAGTGTTGGTTCCCCAGCCTGCGAAGCAGGCGTTCCCCAGGCCGCGCAGCGGCCGTTTCCCAGCGCGCGAAGCGTGCGTTCCCCAGTTCGCACAGCGAACGTTCCCCACACTACGCGCTTGACGCTTCTGCGGCCGCCAATCTACCAGTGAATCCCCCGCATCAGTGAGGCAAAAGCAATCTGCTCGCTGGTCGGCGCCTGCTCTTCGCCCTTCTTGCCCCGTGCCGCCGCCGAATCCGGGAACAGCCGGAATGCCGTGTTCATTACAACCTCGGCGGACTTGGGCGCCAGCGCATGCAGCACCTGGGAGAAGATGCCGAGCCGGGTGGCGATGCGCTGGGGTTTGTGAATAATCGCCTGTTTCACCATATCGGCGGCCTCTTCCGGGCTGATGGTCGGCACGCTCTGGTAAATCTTGGTGGGTGCGATCATGGGGGTGCGCACCAGCGGCATGTTGATGGTAGTAAAGCTGATGCCCAGGTCGGCAAACTCAGAAGCGGCACAGCGGGAAAACGCATCCAGCGCCGCCTTGGAGGCCACGTAGGCCGAAAACCGCGGCGCGTTGGACAGGACGCCGATGGAGGAGATATTGACGATCTGGCCAGACCGGCGTTTCTCCATGTGAGGCAGACAGCGCATGATGAGACGCAGAGCGCCGAAGTAATTGAGCTGCATGGTGCGCTCGAAATCATGGAAGCGGTCATAGGACAGCGAGATGGAGCGCCGGATTGAGCGCCCGGCGTTGTTGACCAGGATATCGATACCACCGTGGTCTTCGATGATCCGGTCAATGACCTCGTCACATTTCTCCGTGTCAGCCAGGTCACCCACATAATAATGCGCCTCTCCGCCCGCGGCCTTGATGGCATCGCAGGTTTCCTCCATCTCTTCGACCTTGCGAGCGATGATGACCACCTTGGCGCCGCGGCTGGCCAGCATTTCCGCCGTGGCCCGGCCGATGCCGGAGGATCCGCCGGTGACCACCACAACCCTGCCCTC
>JAAUYH010067847.1_pt1 | contig 19203 bp, 20 predicted proteins | sample 7278061 | NCBI WGS metagenome assembly JAAUYH01 (sample SAMN14350203, study PRJNA611818) | marine sediment metagenome | isolation source: surface marine sediment (0.6m) | place: French Polynesia: Moorea | collected 2018-08 | reverse complement strand
TGCGGGTAGCTGTACGCTCGAATCTCAAATCGCGGTTTTGTTGACAAAGCTGAAAAAACTGTTCGTCAGTTAAGTCAATATTTAATTCAAGGGTGGCAGGTAAACTGACTGTATTAGGGTTCATATTTTCAGTTCAGTTAGCAGTAATATATTACTCAATTCTAGTGCAATCATGTAGCTGCTTTTGATCCCATTGATAAATGGCTGAAAGAAGATGAATATTTTTAAACCATGCGAGTGATTAGATTGTCAACTCATGATTATCTCTAACAAATGAAAAATCAAGTTGAATTTTTAAGTGCTTGGGGAGAATAATAGCCTGAGCTTGTAGTGCGATCATTGGGTTGTCGCGATCGCGTTTGGTAAATAGTGCGATCGCTAATTCCAAATGCTAGAGGACAAAAACGATTGCAAAAGACAATCTCATGGCGGTGCAATTCCACTCTGAAAAGTCTTCTGATACTGGCTTACAAATCCTTTCTAATTTTGTCAGTTTGGTTAAAACTCAAGTTCTTGTTTAAACAGCTTCTAGTTCAAAAACTATAGTTTTTATGATGGCTTAGGAAAATCTCACCAAGATAGGGAAAAGATTTTACAGGATCGATACTTCTATTTCCAAACTTCAGTTTTGAATGTGAACATTGTCCATAAATTTCGGAAAAAGAGATAGTCTTTCGGCTGTTTTTGCCTTAAAGAGTCAATCCTTGTAACATTTCGCAACATTGTTGCGGCTAATTTATGAGGATTTTTATGATGCCCAAATATGAGCTTAATCGGATATATATAGATATTTTGAGAGTAGATTAAGGAAAATACCTAACAAAACTCTTTATCTCTTCAATCAGACCCTATTTTGCTACCAATAAAACCCAATATTACTTTCAAAACTAAGTTTTAAAACTGAAAGACAGAAATACTGTCTCAAGATAAGTACATAAATACCAAAACCTGACCCTAAGTAATGCAAATACAGCAGCAAACATTAAGGTTACTTCTAATACTTCACTGTATTGACTGAACTGTTTACTGTATTGATAAAAACTTGTTTCTAGGAAACTTGAGTTTGTTTCAAAGGAGAACAATTATATCAAAGTAAATTCTTAGTCTAAAAATTCAATAAAGATTTACCAGTGTACTCCTGGTAATCAAACTCAAATTTTTAATAGCTACGCGATATTTGTAATTAATGAACGAACGTACTGTCTTAAGGCTGCCATTGTCTTTTTACTCTACTAAAACAACTAAAATAGAGGTTTCACACTTTCTAGACCAGAAAGAAGCATACTGTCCTAATGGACATTTCTGCTTCAAGTTGCTTTTCGTTGAGGATGGAAAAGGCTGTTACCAGATAGGACGTCGTAAAATTTCAGCCTCGACCGGGACTCTTTTTCTGATTGCATCAGCAGAGATGAACGGCATTATTGAGTTAGCGCCAAGCAAAAACTGGGTCGTCGCTTGCGAAACTAATATTGCTGCTGAGTGTCCGAATCAAACCGATATCTTTATCCTGCCACCGGACGAGTTTCTCCTACTGTCATTTCTACAAACATCTCTACAGAGTCAAATATGTCAGTTCAACATCGAGCCTAAAAATCGTCTGCGATGGCTTTTGCGATTTCAACAATTAGAAGCTGAGCTACAGGATAAATCCCTCGGCTTTACTGAAATGGTTTCTTCGCTCCTACTTCAACTGCTCATTGACACAGCTAGGCTGAGTGCTCCCCAAATCTGCCATAATCCACTGACATCCCATCCTTTGCTGCCCGATGTGTTCCGTTTCATCGAGGAGAATTATCACCGTCAGATTAGTCTTTGTGATGTAGCTAAGGCAGTTAAGCGTTCCTCTGCCTACCTAACTGACTTAGTGCGGCGAAAGACTGGAAGAACAGTAGTTAATTGGATTATTGAGTATCGGATGGCAGAGGCACGGCGCTTGCTCCTGAGCACTACCTATACAGTAGAGCAAATTTCCGAGGCTCTTGGCTATCTAAATACGGAGCATTTCATACGGCAATTTAGACGGCTACACGGGACAACTCCCCACGCTTGGAGAAGCGCTTAAAAACCATGATTATTGGAGCATTGACAAAAACTATAATTTTCTCTTTAGGATCGAAAAAATGTTCAATCTGATCGAAAGATTGTCCCTGGTAATTTTGAGTTGAGCTCCTTAGCATACTAGGCATAAAGACAAGATGTCTTTTTAGTAAAGGGAACTTTATTCAAGTTAGATTAAAGGAGAAAAATCATGTCTAACATTAACGAAATAACTGATAGCGAAAAACTGTTTGTGGAATTAAATCCTGAAGAAGGTGCCTGTGTTAGTGGTGGTGCTGTTACGTTGGTGAATGCTAGTACTGTAGCTTTTAGTTTCCGGACTTTTAATGAATTCTTAACTCGTACCTGGCGATTTATGCCAGCAGGACCAGTAACGATGAATCCAGCAGCGAGCATAACTATTCCTGGAGCTGGTAGGAAGTACGCGCTGTATGACGAGAAGATTGGGCCAGGTATAGAACCGAGATTCAAAGAAATATTTGATGATGTAGATTACACATTCTTGGAAAATAATGGCAAGTTAGAGCTCAAAGTATTAGGGTCTGCAAGGGAATTATAGTTTCATCATCTGAATCACAATATCTCCAATAATTTTGGCAACCTTCTAAAAGATTACTAAAGTGGGATGTTACTATTTTACCCTCCTGAATGATATCTTATCAATGCAAGTCCCTTGACTAAATATTTTCTGCATACAATAGTAGTAGAAACTTCTAGAAAGACAAGAATCATAAAATGAGTCAGTTAGACTGACCAGAAAAGTTAATTTTCTTGATTCCTTAAACTCAAGTGGGTTGTTCTGTCTCTTAAACCTCACGCCATAAGCATAAGAAGTTTAAGTAGCCAGTGGTTGACCGCTGTCCATAACCATCCCTTCTGCTTTTTTACCTACGAACTTAACCCATTGTTGACAAGTTAAAATTATGTGGTATTTGTTTGTGATCAATATATAATAGAAGGTGATATACAAATAGTGCGACTTCCAGCTCCAAACTACTAATAATATAGATTACAAAGTTATTGAAAATAGCCAAAGGAATAATCAGTTTTCGCTTTAGCTATTTAAGGAGTGTTACCTATTACTTAACTAAATATATTCGCGAGTTCCGCCGAATTCTCAAAATATCCTCCTTGACCTTCACCAATATTAAATTCGTAAAAACTGGGGAAGAGATTACTTCCACGAAGTGTTCCCCATGAAATTAGATGACTCTCCACTTTCCTAATATTAGACTTGTTGCGTAATACAGTTTAAAACAGCTAAAAAGCTTACCAGATAAGATTTACAGATATTTGTACTTAAAAATCGCTAAATACCTTGATTGACGTTTTGCCCATTTTCTTGAGTTAATTCGCCACAAGTCTACTATCGGGTGTGACTATAGAATTTTCAGCACCTAGAATCTCATCAGAAATAATTTGCGTCAAGACCATACTCTCCCAGAAAGCAATATTAATGCCTTTTGAGGAGATCGCGATTTTCAAGAAATTTATCTTTATTTCAAAAGAGAGAAATTATGTCAAATATTTACAAACTGAATCAAAAAGGAGATGAAACAATCATGTTGAAAAATAACAGTGAATTATTTGAAGAGCTTTCAGATCGACAATCTGAAATGCTATCTGGAGGAATAACATCTTATACAATTTTAGAACGTACCTTTCGTGATACAAGTTCTTGTGTAGACGAAGCATTTCTGTCAATGCAGCAAGCAAGACTTAATCCCAAAGTTAGTAATAACGCGGAATCTCTTGTTTTTGCAAGACCAAACAATAACAATCTAGTTATCGCGGCGTGTTATGATTCACTTGACGCTGTCGTAATATATTCGGCAGGAAGTGATAGTCTAAGTACACACCGAAACCGTGCACGGGCTGTTAGCCAATTTTACACATGATAATAGTACCCTATCATGAGGGTCAAAATAGCTTAGCTAGACTTACTGATGCACGTGGCACTCTTACTTTTGCCCAGTTTACTTTTTTCCAATAATGTTGTGTTGTTCCAGCGTCTGGTTCTACAACGTAAAATCAAAGAGTTGAAAGTGTCATTCGTGACAAATGCAATTCAAAAGTAGTCCTGAATGCATTTTAGACACCAGTTTCTCTCTAGTGACATAACACTTAATTTCAGACCTTTATGGTAACTAATATTGTCCACACTATACAGGCACCTGATCTCTGGGGAGCCTGTAACTCCTCTACATAGGGTTGCGCTTAGTAATTACACAAAAAGTTTTGGAAAATGAATTTTTCGCTCAATGAAGTTAATATCAAAAATTTTACAAATGAAGTAATTAACAAGTCTACTGATAAACCTGTCTTAGTTTTTTTTCACGCGACTTGGTGCCATTTTTGTCAAGACTTATCTCCCAGATTAGAAAAACTTTCTTCTGATTATGACTTGATTTTAGCCAAAGTTGACGTAGATCAAAATCCAGAATTACTTCAAGCCTATGGAGTTCAGAGTTTTCCTGACGTTCGCCTGATCGACAATGGCAAGGTAACTGATGGTTTTTTAGGCGCATTGCCAGACCCCCTGATAATAGACTTTTTCTTCCGAAATCAACTTCAACCTAATGACCTCTTATTGGGTGGAGAAGGGAATGAGACAATGTTTGGCAGTCCTGGAAACAACAAACTGGATGGTGGTCCTGGTAATGACAAATTGTTTGGTTTCAAGGGCAATGACCAACTTTATGGCAATTCCGGTAATGATTTCCTCAGCGGAGGGTCAGGGGATGACTACCTGTGGGGAGGAACTGGCGATGATTTCCTCAGCGGAGGGTCAGGGGATGACTACCTGTGGGGAGGAACTGGCAATGATTTCCTCAGCGGAGGGTCGGGTAATGAGCTGCTGGCTGGTGATTCTGGCTATGATACTCTTATTGGAGGAACAGGCGATGATCTCTTAGTTGGGGCTGACAGATTTGCCCAAAATGCTGGTAAAGGTGAGATTGATATCCTTACTGGTAGTGCTGGCAAAGATACATTCGTCTTAGGGACTAGTAATCAGGTCTTCTATGACGATGGCGAAATTTCCAGAACAGGCACTGAGGACTACGCTAAGATTACTGACTTTACCATCAATCAAGACGTTATCTGGCTTGCACAAGGCTTTAACTATCGCCTGGGTTCATCTCCGATTGACTGTTTATCAGGTACAGGAATTTTTGTTGACAACCCGTCCGGTGTAAATGAACTGATTGGTGTTGTGCAAGATTTAGAGCCTCAGTCTCTGGATCTAAATAATTCTAGTCATTTTGTTTTTGTTTAATAATAAATATGATTAAGGCTATAGTAGGCAATGCTCACTCTACCGCTGATAACTAAATTTTGAGAATATACGGCAACCGACAATTAAAAACTTTACCTGGACAAAATACTCGCCCAACTGCTGCGAGAGTACGAGAAGCTTTGTTTAATATTTGGCAAGGTCAAATTACTGATTGTTCCTGGCTGGATCTTTGTGCTGGTAATGGCTCTATGGGGGCGGAAGCTTTATGCCGTGGTGCCATGGAAGTGATAGGGATAGAAAAAAATATCAAAGCTTGCAGTATCATCAAGCAAAATTGGCAAAAAGTAGCGACCACAGAGCAAAAGTTTCGGGTAATTCGTGGTGATGTTACCTTGAAACTCAATGTGCTGAAAAAACAAAATTTTGACTTGATTTATTTCGATCCTCCCTATGATAGTAATCTCTATCAACCTGTACTAAACGAGATCGCGTCTTTAGCGATTCTGACACCGGAAGGTAAAATAGCTGTAGAACATAATCCTCGTTTTTGGTATGCCTGTGACATTAAAGGGTTAGAAATTTATCAAGAAAAAAACTACGGTAATACATCATTAACTTTTTATCGTTACAGTTCAGACTTTTTTCCCAGTAACCAATAAGTAGTCATTTCTCCCTTACCTCTGATCGCGATCGCGCCTCGCTCTTCAAACAAGTATTTATTTCGCAGTTTTTCATAGGTCGCCGCTGTCACCTGAATTTTACCGGGAACCCCCTGAGATTCCATACGACTGGCAATATTGACTGTATCGCCCCATATATCATAGGCAAACTTTTTGATGCCAATGACTGCCGCTACTACTGGTCCTCCCGTATTAATGCCCACTCGCAGTTTAATAGATTCACCATTAGACCATTGGAAGCGGGCAATTTCCTGTTGCATTTCCAATGCCATCTCAGCAGCAGCTTCGGCGTGGTCAGATCTGCGCCTTGGTAACCCCCCCGCCACAAAATAGGAGTCGCCAATAGTTCTAATTTTCTCTAATCCTTGGCGTTCCACGATCTGGTCAAAGATTGAAAAAATCTCATTTAACAATTTCACTACCTCTTCAGGAGACATCGAAGCAGAAAGACCAGTAAAACCAACAATATCGGCAAATAGAAATGTCGCCTCGTCATATTGATCGGCGATTAAATTTGGATTTTCTTTTAACTGCTCGACAATTGACTTGGGCAAAATATTGAGTAATAAGCGTTCTGACTTTTCTTGCTCCTGGCGCAACAGGGAATTCTGTGACTGAAGTTGCTTTTGCAGTTGCTGAATCTTGAGTTGATTATCGATGCGAACTATCACCTCTTCACCCTGAAAGGGCTTAGTTATATAGTCTACTCCACCAACTTTAAAAGCTTTTACCTTGTCTAAAACATCATCTAAGGCGCTGATAAAAATAACAGGAATCTCCCTAGTTTGCTTATCTGCTTTTAGTTCTTGGCAAACTTCATAGCCATTCATCTCTGGCATATTGATATCGAGCAAAATCAGATCGGGTGGTACTTTCCGCACCGTTTTTAAAGCAGTTTGACCATTAAGAGCTTTGCGAACCCGATACCCCTGATCGGTAAGTATGGCACCTAAAAGACGTAGGTTGTCTGGTGTATCATCAACAACTAAAATATTAGTCTGGTCATTATTCATTTGTTATTGATTTTTATTCCAGTTCCAAAATTATTTACGATTGTTATGGCGTTTCTCATAGTCATGAGGTAGAAAGTTAAACAAGTGTCAAAATCAATCAAATCCCTATCACCTAAACCCTAACCCCCAATCCCCAACACAACTAAGATCTACTGCACATAATTGAGATTTGCTATACATCATATACAAAAATGGTCTACAAAAGAGCAGGGCGATGCTGAATAATATCAAACTTTTGCTTGAAGCTTGTCAAGAATTAAATATTGATTATGAAATTTTGCATCGCCATCAAAATCTAGTCCGAATTGAGCTTAAGCAAAAAAATTATTATTTTGTAAACTATAGTACGTCTTTTAATAGTAAGTCAGTACCAGAAATTTTTAAAGATAAAAAATATAATTATCAATTATTAAAAAATGTAATTATGATGCTAAAAATAATTAGCTTTCTTTCGCCTTTCTGCGAAGAAAAAATCAAAAATACTTAGATTATAATATTTCAAGAGATGTTAACAAGACTTCTTCTTTGAAGACAAAGGATCGTATTTAATATTTGTAATTACCATAGGAGCAAGATTGATTTGAAACGAACTATTAGACCAATGAAAATTACTGATCTAGATTTAATGATCAATTATTTTTTAAAAAGCGATCGCGAATTTCTTAGAGGAATGGGAATAGAGCCTCGTAAACTTCCCAGCTCTGAAAAATGGCATCAACTTCTGGAGCAAGATTTTCAGCAACCTCTAGACAAAAAACAATTTTATTATGTGCTCTGGGAAATAGATAATCAACCTGTAGGTCATTCTAATATCAATAAAATAACTTTTGGACAAGAAGCTTATATGCACCTCCATGTTTGGCAAAAAGCTCTAAGAAAACAAGGAAATGGTGCCTATTTTATCCAAGAATCTGTTGGTCATTACTTTAAAAAATTTCAGTTACAAAATATATTTTGTGAACCTTATTATCTTAATCAAGCACCAAATAAAACTTTACCTAAAGCTGGATTTGAATTTATTAAAACCTATGAGCCAGAAATAGGCTGGATTAATTTTAGGCAATTAGTTAATCGTTGGGTAATTAGTAAAGAACAATGGTTACATAAAGTCAAGTGATATTAATAAAGTTAAATTACTTTTAGTATCATGCCCCAAATATTCTTTTTTATAGTTATTAACTTAAAATCCTAACCGTACTATCTTACCGAAGCTAGTAGTTAATTTATAGTTAATTTATATTGATGCTCAATATGATATTTTGATTGTTGATTTTCCCCAAACTGTTCCCAAAATCTCAAGATTTGCCGACTTACTTCTTGAGGGTAAAAATAATGGAAAAAATGATGTCCTTGAGGACATTCCCACAAGATATCGCCTTCTTTAAAATAGCCGTACCAACGTTTTAAAGAATTGCGATCGACAATAGTATCGTTTTTACTACCGCATACCATTAGGGGAACTTTGACTCCCCCGGCAGGAATTGTAATGTCGCGGAATAAAGAATGGGGAGAAGGAGAAGTTTTGAGATCTTGTCGGAGAATTTCGATTAATCCTTTGGTATAATATTGATTCTGATAACCAAAAAGTCTTTGTACCATTTGTGCCAAAACCATTGTCTGACTACAAGGCAATAATGCTCTGAGGGCATAGTAATGAAGTTGCCAATCCACCGCAGGGCGATCGCCAACTCCCAGTAATGTCAAAGATTTAACTTTTTGAGGATATTTACGAGCATAAAGTAAGCCAATCAATCCCCCAGTTCCATGGCCAATTAAGTTAACAGAATGGGGTAAAGATTTTAGATAATCAGCTAATAATGTTAGGGCAACTTGTAAAGAACATGGTTCATCTTGATTTTGATGATATTCCCATCTGGCAACAATATTTTTTTGTGATAGACAACGAATTAATCTACTATCAAATTTAGTTAAATTGGGGTTAGCAGCAATCCAGACATATCGAATCATCTTAGACATTTTTTACCTATTACCTGTTACTTATTACTTATTACTTATGTACGTACAGACATAGCATGCTATATCCCTACCTTATTTTTTAATGCTGGTTACTTGATTATTGATTGAATAATCAGACTTACTCGCAAAATCTTTACAAGCGAGCGCATTTTCTGTCATTGCTTTTATCGGATCGACAGTACATTTTAGACGATAATCTCCTGTAAAATAAACACAGTTTGAACAAGGAATTTGATGGAGTTTTTTAACATAATTAATACCTTGTTTGGTTTTCTTGAATATTCCCCAAATTATCAAACTACCAATAATTGACCAAAGAACAATACAAAATATCAGATGCAGCATAATTATTCAGATTATATATTTAAGAAAAAGAGAAAAAGTAAGAGCGATAGATAGCAATTAAACAACTACTTTTTCTCTCAAGTTAGAGCTGGAGAACTCTAAGGCAAACTTTAAATTCCAAATTCACTTTTGAGTTGTGCTACCCATTCTTTGATTCGAGACTCCGTCAATTCCGATTGATTATCATCATCTAAAGCGAGTCCCACAAACTTACCACCTTTGTCTGCTTTAGAAGCTTCATGTTCATAACCATCTGTGGGCCAAGAACCAACAGTTTTTCCTCCAAGACTAGAAATTTTCTCTTCCAGAATCCCCATGGCATCTTGAAAGTTTTCTGCATAGCCTACTTGATCACCTGTCCCAAAATAGGCTACGGTTTTCCCACTAAAGTCAACATTGTCTAACTCATCACTGAAGAAGCCATCCCAGTCCGCTTGTAATTCTCCAATATCCCAAGTCGGACAACCAATAATTAACCAATCATAACCATCAAAATCACTATCGCTAACATCAGCAATTTCATAAAGCGTGACCACACTCTCGCCACCAAATTCAGCTTGAATCATTTCTGCTGCTGATTCAGTTTTGCCTGTTGTACTACCGTAAAAAAGACCAATTGTACTCATTGTTACTCCTAATTTTTTGATTGATTAATCTATTAGCTGTATTTACTTCGCGATTAGCTGTATGGGTTGCAGCTCTACTGCGGCTTCCATAACCAAGACTTACTCTCGCTTGCCTTGAATGGGTTAGTGAGCACCTTAGTCATTAACTTTTTTCCTGGCATCGTAGGAGAGTCACAAAGAATATTTTTATGCTCTCTTTCTTGATAGGCGTTTCTTAGCGGAGGAGGTCGCGTTGGCGTGGGCTTCCTCCCCGCAAGCGGTGCATCAAACTATGCGATGAGTGCAAGAACCCCATAGTTTGGTGTTTATCTCGCAAAGACCGTAATGCTTCCCCAACGAACTGGCTCGGAAATCTTCACTAAGAGACACGCACTAAAAGAGGGAATCTTCTCCGAGACAAACTCCATAAGAAGCCCCGCTAAATTCCAGGAAAAATATGTTGTTGCTTAATTTTCTTGTGCTGTTCCTCGACAATTAGCATTGCTTGTTTGCAACAAGGACAAAACCAATCAAGATGTTTTTGGTTGATATGTCGCAGTAAAGCTTTAGTGCAACAAAACAATGTCTCATATGACTTAAAAGCGCTTCGCGATTAGTTATAAGCTATAAGTCATTAGCATTTCTATTTGCCTTGCCAGTGAAAGCTTTAAGTTGGTTATATCTCTATTTTCTACTCTCTATAGTTAGAAAAAACTAATCGCTAAAATTTCTTAGATATTTGCCAGAAAAATATCTCTGTTAAAGAGAATAGATTGCCCCTTATAAAAGAGTATTAGAGATGACTTTAATAGCCAGAAAAGCTTAGAAAAAACTAGGGATTAGTTAAATATTATCTAATTCCCTAGAACTATGAAAATAGAACGCCAAATGTGAGGCAAAGTCATAAAGAAATACTACCATTATTGAAATTCTTTAGCAATAAAATTCAAAAAATTTTTTGATCAGAAAAAATTCAAATATTACCGCTAAATATATCTTTTAAGATCTCCAGATTGTCATAGACTAGATAAGCAAAAAACGCTCCTCCCATACCTCCTACAAAAAAAGCGGCAGTAAATTGGCTCCAACCATCAACTGTTTTCAGTGACTCAGGAACTACAGGATTAGCCGTGGCATAAGTCAAATTCTTAGAATCAAATTCCTTTCTAAAAGAAGCATTCCCATAGATAGATAAACAAGCAGTCATGATAATCACCAAACCACAAGCGCTTAAAAGACCAATCAAGTTACCTTGCTCTGTAGCTCTTTGTGGACCTAGTAGGGCAAAAGGGCCAAAGATCCAATATCCATGAGCCATGCCAATTTCTAGACCTCGGAAAAGGGGCGAAATTCCTGGACGGTCAAACCCAGCAGCAGCACCTCTAGCACGAATTGCGTGCCAAATATGTCCAAAAATAAACAAGAGAGCAAAGACAAAATGGAAGCTTGCCAACCATCCCCTAGCAGTTACCACTCCCCTACTAGTCTCAATTAAACCTACTGGACCATAAAATACTTCGGGATATACTGTATCGTTTACTGTGCAAAAATAAGCAGCAAATAAAGCCATGTACGCCACAGCAGCCAAACTGTAAGAAAGATAAGCTTCTGCCGAATAAACTAAAACTTGTTTCGTCCAACTAAATGGTCTAGTTGCCATATGCCACAAACCACCCAAGATACAGATTGAGCCTACCCAAAGGTGACCCCCAACTACATCTTCTAGGTTATTAACTGCAGCCATTCCCCCTTCGCCAAAAGCCCCGAAGAGATAGCCAAAAATTTGCCCTGGATTGATAGTAGGATCGGTAATAACTCTTACTTGTCCAGCATTCCCAGCCCAAGGATCGAATAATCCACCCCAAAACATGGCTTTAAAGACTAGTAAATAAGCACCCAATCCTAGTAAGACTAGATGGATACCAATAATGCTAGTCATTTTATTATCATCTTGCCAGTCGTAGCCAAAAAAACCTTGAAAATTATAGTCATTAGTTTCTAAGACATCTGGTGCGAGCAGAGTATGATAAAGACCTCCAGCACCTAAAACCGCCGAAGAAATCAGATGAAAAACCCCAATTACAAAATAGGGATAGGTATCAACAATTTGTCCTCCATCACCCACACCAATTCCTAAAGTTGCCAAGTGAGGCAAGATAATCAAACTCTGTTCATATAGTGGTAACTCTGGATTGTAACGAGCGATTTCAAAGAAAGTCATTGCCCCAGCCCAGAGGACAATCAAGCCAGCATGGGCAACATGGGCTCCGAGTAACTTACCCGACAGATTAACAAAACGGGCATTGCCCGCCCACCATCCTACTTGTGGTGTTTTATTATACGAGATCGCGGTCATTGATTTCACCTTATAAAATACGAGAAATGATTTGCCTTAAAGCGGTTCAGGACGATTATAATTGGGGTCAATTTTTCCTTGACTAAAATCAAAACCCGCAGCTTTAAGAGCATGGAATAGATGACCTTGGAGAAAGAAGAAAGCTAGCCAAAAATGAGCATTAGCTAGCCATGTTCTCGAAGAGAGTAAAGGAGAATCATCGGAAGAGAAATAGGGAAAAATATCTAACTTAAGCGATAAGGGCGCACCATAAAATGCTTCGGGATAAACCGTAGTATTCACCGCACAAAAATATGCCGCCACAAATCCCATCAAGGCTAAAGCTCCTAAACTATAAGCAAGATAGGCTTCGCCTGACCAAACAAATAAATTTTTTGTCCAAGCAAAAGGCTTGGTCGCTATATGCCAAACACTTCCAAAAATTAGCAGTCCGCCAACCCAAATATGACCGCCGATCACATCTTCAAGGTTATCTACCGAAGCAAAATGGGTTTGATAGCCGTAGATCGTTAAAGGATTGAGAGTCGGATTGCTGATAATTCGTACCTCACCAATCGCCGGATCGTACAAGCCACCAAAAAACATCGCTTTAGCAACTAATAAAAATGCTCCTACACCTAGTAATCCTAGGTGAATACCAATAATGTCCGTCATCTTATTGGTATCTTCCCACTTATAACCAAAAAACCCTGAGCTATTTTCCAGATAGGTTGGTCCCCACAGAGCATGAAAAACACCGCCAAAACCAAGAAAAGCTGAAGAAATTAGATGCAAAGCCCCAATCACAAAGTAAGGATGGGTATCTAATACTTCTCCTCCAGCCCCAACTCCCCAACCCAAAGTAGCCAGATGGGGTAACACGATCAAGCCTTGCTCGTACATTGGTTGTGAGACATCAAATCGAGAAAGTTCGAACAGAGTTATTGCTCCTGCCCAAAAAACAATTAAACCTCCATGAGCGACATGGGCTCCTAGTAGTTTGCCAGAAACATCTACTAAACGAGCATTCCCTGACCACCAAGGAATACCCGAAGCGTCCTCCGGTCTACTAGAGCTATCTATTACAGCCGTCATAATTTTTACCTAGTTTAGAAGTAATTGAGAATTAAATTCAATAATTTCTCGTTTAGCTTACTGCAAATATTTAGTAATTGAAAATAATTTTCTTTTATATTAGAAATTATAATTAAAATCGATAAATTTAAAAGTATTGCTAATAGCAATAGTTCTTCGTTGAGAGCTGTTAGAAGTCAGCTAACACAGCAATTAGTATATATTGCAAGAGATTATTAGTCTTGCCTGAGAGGTGAAAATCTTTATCAAACTTAGTTTTGTAATCTAAGTTACAAAATGGTTAAAATAGCGATCGTAAATATTGTGTTAAGTTTTGTTGCTTATTTTTTGCAAGCTATTCTCAATAATGCAGAATAAAACTGTCCATAGCTTGTTGAAATAATTTTTGAACAAGTTAGGAAAGTGACCAAGAATGATTTTGGTTCAAGAGTAAGAGTAAGGAGAAAGGAAGTTTTCCTCGCTCCTTCTTCCTTAAATCATCCCTTCAACATAGCTTGTATTATTTTTAATTAGGAGGTTTTCTCTTGCAAGCCTACGGTAAATCAGAAGTAAAATACGATTGGTGGGCGGGAAATGCTCGATTAGCTAATCTGTCGGGTACATTTGTCGCAGCTCACGTTGCTCAAGCTGCTTTAATCGTTTTTTGGGCAGGAGCATTTACTCTTTTCGAAATATCAAAATACTCGCCCGACCTCCCTATGGGACAACAGGGTTTAATACTACTGCCCCACCTAGCCACCTTAGGCTATGGGGTAGGAGAAGGGGGTCAGATTATCGATACCTATCCCTATTTGGTCATAGGCGCAATCCATCTTATATCTTCTGCTGTTCTTGGTGCTGGAGGATTGTTTCATGCTCTCAAAGCCCCTGCAAATTTAAAGGATGCTGGTGGTCGTGCTGCCGAATTCTTTCACTTTGAATGGAATAAACCTCAGCAATTAGGTATTATCTTAGGTCATCATCTGATTATCCTTGGTGCTGGGGCACTACTATTAGTTGCCAAGGCTATGTTCTTTGGCGGTCTATACGATTCTACGATTGGTGATGTGCGAGTTGTGAGTGATCCCACTCTAAATCCCTTAACAATCTATGGCTATCAAACCCATTTTGCCTCGGTAGATAACTTAGAAGATTTAGTTGGGGGTCATATTTATGTTGGGGGGCTACTAATTGCTGGCGGTATCTGGCATATCATTACTCCTCCCCTTGACTGGGCAAAGAACTTACTAAGTTTTGATGGCGAAGCAATCCTTTCCTATTCTTTGGGAGGGATTTCCCTTGCCGGCTTCGTTGCTGCCTATTTCTGTGCTGTCAACACTTTGGCTTATCCGCCAGAATTCTACGGTCAAGTGTTAGAGGTGAAGTTAGGAGTTGTTCCTTACTTTGCCGATACAGCTAACCTACCCGCAGGAGTTCATACTGCTCGGGCATGGCTGGCAAATGCACATTTCTTCTTGGCCTTCTTCTTCCTCCAAGGTCATCTCTGGCATGCACTACGAGCTATTGGATTTGACTTTAAACGAATCACTAATGCTCTTGAAAATGCAGGCAACCCCCCAGTAACTTCTTCAACAAGTTCCAAAGCGGCATAAAAGGCTGCTTTAGCTGAAGAGGTAATGGAGATTATTACCTGCATTCAGTGTGTTCTCTCTCTCAATTTATAGCTTAGTGCAAATCTTACTTTGCATTAAGCTTTATTTTCATTTTTTGTACAAATCTTTAAATTTAAAATAACTATGACAGCGACAACATCATTTAAGCAGTCTGGTAACTATGATTGGTTATCTGGAAATTCTCGATTAATCAATTTATCGGGTCAATTGCTAGGAGCACATATTGCCCATGCAGGCTTAATCATGTTTTGGGCGGGTTCCATTACTTTATTTGAATTAAGTAATCTCAACCCTAATGTAGCGATATCTAAACAGGGATTGTTATTAATTCCCAATCTAGCTCGTTTAGGTTGGGGAATTGGTGCCAACGGTTTAGTTACAGATACCTATCCCTACTTAGTTATCGGAATATTGCACTTAGTTGCTTCTGCCGTACTGGGTGCAGGTGGGTTATTCCATGTGTTCAAGGGCGTAGCAAACCTCAAAGATGGTCAAGGTCGTGCCGTAAAATTCCATTATGAATGGAATGATCCCCAGAAATTGGGCTTTATCTTGGGTCATCATTTGATTTTTCTTGGGGTAGCAGCTTTATTGTTTGTGGGTAAAGCAATGTTCTGGAGTGGTGTTTATGACCCCATAGTGGGAAATGTACGAATTATTAGCGATCCTACAATCAATCCCGTTCCTATCTTTGGTTATCTTTTTGGTTTAAGTGACGGAGTGTGGAATCCTTTGGGGATGGCCGCGGTTAATAGTTTAGAAGATATTATTGGTGGTCATATTTGGGTGGGAATAGCTTGTATTGCTGGCGGTGCTTGGCATATAGTTGTACCCCCAATGGATTGGGCAAAAAAAGCTTTCACTTACAATGGTCACGCTATTTTGTCTTATAGTTTGGCAGGAGTTTCTTTGATGGCTTTTACTTCAGCTTATTTTGTTGCTTTCAACGATTTGGCTTTTCCTCCAGCATTTTATGGTGTAGATCGTAGTTTATTCGCAGGAGTACAGTCTCTTCTTTGTATTACTTTCCTGGGAGGTCATATTTGGCACGCTCTTAAAGGAAAAGCTGAAGCGAATAGTTCGGGTGTAAATAGCGATGCAGATCGAGCAACAGCAACAGCCGCAGGTTTTATTACCTTGGCGATTGTCGTTATTAGTCTAGTTTTACTTTCTGTGACAAGATAACAATTAGATGTCGTGGGAGGCTTGAGAAGTGATTCTCAGGTCTTCTCCTCAATATTTCTCGTTTAAGACTTTAGCAAAAGATCTCGCAAGTAAGCGCGAAAATTGAAGAAACAGTTCGAGAGCAAACTCTGGAACATATCACACCAGAAATCGGATTGTCTTGGTCCGCGTTTCCTTACCCAGACAATCATCCATTAGCCAAGATTTTCGTAGCCAATATCGAAGATTGACAAGATGCTGAGGAGAATTGTTTTTTAGTGATCTCGAGGAGATCCGCTTTTTGGCTCGCAGAGTCTGTTTCACAGATCGCCTGATCTCATTAGAGCGATCGCAATAATTAAGAATCCAAATCTTGAGATGTAATTTTTTGATGTAATCTTCAATATTAGTGAGAATATTTTCTAGACCTCGATTAGTTTTGAAGTTAGTAGCCAGAGTTTTTTTGAGATTGGTAAACTGTCCTCGTAAAGCACTTTCATTAATTTCTATTTTGCGTTCTTGTTTCTCATTTTTAATAATCAACAATTGCTGATTCTGGATGATTTTAATTTTTAAACAAGATAATTAAATTATTTCTTAAATGGCTGTTAATCAATTGCTATCTATTTGGTCATGGAAAAATTTTCTTTTTGGCTAAATTTTCAGTTCTTTTTATCGAATTTTCTCGCAATTTAGCCTCTATTATTTATCGCCAGTATCTCGAATTTCTCTTATTAGCAAAAATCATCAATTTTCAAGATTTAAAATAGTCTTCCAACTCAATTTGTGAGAAGGACGGGGTACGGGTATTTTTTTGAGTTAGGACAAAGATGTTGAATAGATAGATAAAATAACATCTAGGTAACTACAATATCCAATGGCAAATCGAGCTATGGTTACAACTCCCTCAAAATCTATTACTCTTCAAGAGTTTTTCGCAATACCAGAAACTAAACCCGCTAGTGAATATATCGACGGTAAAATCATTCAAAAACCAATGCCTCAAGGAGAACACAGCACAATACAGGGAGAACTAATTATTGCTCTTAATGGCGCACTCAAACCAGAAAAAATTGCTAGAGCTTTTCCAGAGTTAAGATGTAGCTTTGGCGGACGTTCTATTGTTCCTGATGTAACCGTATTTACTTGGGACAGAATTCCCCGGCAAGATAATGGCAGAATAGCAAATGCTTTTAATATCGCACCCGATTGGATGATTGAAATTTTATCTCCTAATCAGAGCCATAGTAGAGTAATAAAGAATATTCTTCATTGTTTAGACAATGGCACTGAATTAGGATGGTTAATCGATACTCAAGAGCAGTCTGTATTCGTTTATTTTCCTGCGCAACAACCCGCATTTTTTGAAGTAGCAACAGATGTTTTACCCGTACCTGATTTTGCTCAAGCTTTTGAGTTAACTTTAGGAGAATTATTTGGTTGGTTATTGGAGTAAGGCGCGATCGCATGGCATTTTGTCAACAAAAGTAACGACAATACTACTTATTAACGTTTGTGCTCACCAGCAACTATGGATTTGTCGGGTAAGAATCAAGCGATCTCTAAGCCGTCCAGTGCAACACAGGGTTAGGTACGCAAAGACCTGTAATTGCTAGGTTTCATGCTTCAACCCAGCCTACGGTGAGCTTACTCGCACTAACTTCATTAATTTTCCCTTAGTGTTAGTCATGGTAATATTATCTTTGAACTTGCTCTTTAACTGTCGGACGAATATCAAAAGCTTCTACTACCGCGCCCAATCTCCGAGCAGTCGCGATCGCCTGTAACCCTGCCACTCCTACACCCAAAACTAATACTTTAGCTGGCGGTATTGTTCCTGCTGCGGTAGTCATCATGGGGAAAATTCGCGGTAAACTAGCTGCTGCTAGCAGCACCGATTTATAACCCGCAATGTTAGCTTGAGAAGATAGGGCATCCATAGTTTGAGCACGGGTAGTACGGGGAATTAATTCCATACTAAAGGCTGTAACTTGGCGCTGGGCAAGCTGCTGCGTTACAGTAGGCTCGCCCAAAGGATTGAGAAAACTAATTTCTAAACTTATTACAACGGAACTTTACGATTGAAAAATTAACGAAAGCCTTGTTTAAAGAAGCTTATAGCGATTTTAAAGCTTCTTCTGCTGGGTACACGCCTTCAAGAAGCGTGTTTTGAGGTGGTCTGCATAGCGATCGCGTTTTATTCAACAATTAATCAAAGTCAAAGCAGTTTCTTTAATTTTTACTGTATCAATCATTTGCGCTAATTCATCGCCATCGTGTCTACCCTCAAAAGCTTCTAATGCAGCTCTTTCGATCGCAGCTTCAAAGGCTTCGTCTATAGTTTCAATCAGTTCATCTTTACTTGCATAGCAACCACCAGCTTTGCGTCGCGTCTTGTCGCAATCGCTCATGAGGGAAACCTCCGCCGCGAGAGTGGAATAAGCTGGGGAAACCCCAGCATTTCCTCTCGCAAAGACCGCGTTGCGACGCTTATTGGTACGTTTAATCTCTCTGACGGAATTATTGATTGAAACATCCCAGGATCTAGTTGTCCGCTTTTCCGCTTCTTGCTTTATTAAATGAACCAAGAGGATAACAGCATAACTGTAAATTTTGTTGAGTTTATCCTCTTTAGACATTTCTTCCAATTCACCAACGATTTCTAAAGCCTTGATATAGTCTTTTTCTTCGATGTATTTTCTTAAAGTGATTAATTCTTCCATCGTTGACTTATTTTTATGAGCATTCTTTTAATATAGATGACGTAGAAGATTAATGTTTCAGTAAAAAGCGATCGCGCAGCGCCAGCCTTCGGCTGACCACGAAGTGCCAGGCTTTGCCTGATCGCTTTACGGAGAAAGCTCTTAGTTCTAAATATTTTGCCTGAACTATTCTTGCCAATATTCAGGCTTATTTAAGGCATCAGCACAAATCACCTTACCGTGAACAGAACCAATCACATTGGGACGAAGAGCCTGAACCATCCAAGCATCTGAATGTTCGTGAGCAATAGGATAGGGTGCTTCCAATCCGAGACAACCTGCGGGCTTGAAGCCATGTCGTGGATAGTATTCTGGATG
>JAAUYH010054615.1_pt1 | contig 19203 bp, 16 predicted proteins | sample 7278061 | NCBI WGS metagenome assembly JAAUYH01 (sample SAMN14350203, study PRJNA611818) | marine sediment metagenome | isolation source: surface marine sediment (0.6m) | place: French Polynesia: Moorea | collected 2018-08 | reverse complement strand
TTGTGCTGTACAGTAACTTCAGTTCATGGTGGACGTATAAAATTTGTTTCGGCTAATGGCACCATCTGCCATCAAATGGCTAACACAGGTGATGATTATTTGAGAGCTAAATGCAGCCAATCAATTGCACGTTCCATTCATCATAAACGTCACAGACGTTACCGGTCCACTGTGACATTCCACCCGCTATCGGTCAATAATCAATCTTACAATTCGATGATGCAATGACAATTCTTTTTCTACCGTACCAAGAAACCTCAGCGCGTGAATTCCGTATTCTACTGGCCGGTACTGTACTGTTTGAATATTTTACAATCGCCTACCGAAGTAGGCGCACTGTTCCCTTTTATCCAAGAGTTCTACTTGGAGTAAGTTCTAGATATAATGAGCAATACCAGCCCAACATTCTCTTCTATGTCTACGAATTGCTCCGAAATGTACATCTTCTGAACATATTGGTATCTATCGTGAACATTTTGTATAACATTAGAGACATAAATCAATTGAATCTTCAGGAACTGAATAATTAACTCTAAATGTTAACTTCAAACAAATTATCTCAAAGCAGTCATTAATACCAACCTGTTTCTTGTTCGATTTATTTTGGATTCCAAATTATGAACTGAATATTCCTTCCGTATGAAATAATGAACGCAATTTTTATTACAGTGTTATTGACCTATTCTGAGTACGAGTACTTTTTGAAAGACGATTTCGCAAAAAACCGCTTTTCACTTTTTCATTTGTTCAATCCGGTGGATTGTCCATATGTGCGGATGATTTTCTGGTGATGCCCAGCAATATAAAATTTCGCGTGGCGAACCACCCCCATATTTTGGTTTATCAATGCTTATTAATCTTTGTCCATCCATTACTGTACAGTTCCGGTACAGTGTTTTCCTCAATCATAAAGAAAGAAGTCAAGAAATACAAAGTCTTCGATGAAGATAGAGTACAGTATTCGGCACGGCCTCTTTCACTACTTATGGGAAAACATATTGCGGCCAAGAAATTCCTTAAAAGCATGGGAACTGTAACCCAGAACAAATTTTTATGGGGATGTTGTGTCTATAACTTTTTACAATAGGACAGAGTTTTACTCCTAAAATGAAACTTCTCGAGCAACGACTTAACCTGTGATCCTCATACTTTTGCAAATCGGGCGATGAACAATTGAATCATCTTCGTCTGAAATTGTGACGCATCAAGTTTACTGCTAAATAGGATACAAGATGAAATGTTAAGCCACAATGTCACAACTTGTTACAAAGGAGCAACTAGTGTAGGCAGGACATTCACCCCACGTGTGGACGCACTCTACGCCATTTTGCCCTAAGCCGAACGCCACATACGCATTATTTTCGGGGCACTATCATCCCCGAAAGCCCCAACATACCCGATGTTTCGGAATCCGCGCTTGTTGTAGAACTCGGTATTGTCCAGATTCGAGCTTTCGAGGTACCCATCAGCGTTTCGTTCTTCACACTCTCTAATTACCTCCTTCATCAGCGCCGAGCCCAGGCCCTTACCCTGAGCGTCTCGACAGCACGCAATCATCGCCAAGTAGACGTAGGGTTGTTTTGGTGTGGCTAGTACAACCGGCACAAATATCGGTAGCATACGAAAGAATTTTCTGAGGCCCAGCTGCAACAGCAGGCGCCAAGCGGACCCGAGTTGTGCGACTTTATTCAAGCCGTTCGGATGATACCAAACCGCAACTGCGCGACGTTGCGAATCCGCGCGAACTACCGCCGACTCGGGGTTTGCTAACGCATACGAGATTCCCGTGCTGCATATCGTTCGCAGCGTGTCCGCGTAGTCGCGCTCGTCGCTGCACACCGGTCTAAGCGTGTATTGAAACACCGGGTCGTCGTGGAACGCATCAGCCGCCGCCTCGATGAGCGCGGGGAGGTCGGCCGGCGTGCACGTGTGCAGGACGGGCGGTTCGGGTCGAATACGTGCGCTGCTTGCCAATTCAGCGCAAGCAGTTGGTCGAGTAGGTACCACTTGTCGTTTTGGTGCAAATGGAAGACTGTTCCTTCCGCTTGTCGAAATCGTATTCGAATTCGACACTGGTCGAAGCGATGAAAATGTGGGAGTGGCGAATGCTGTGGCTCTCATGGTTTTTGTTCTTGTCCTTCTTAGCGAGGTTGTTGGTGAATGACGCTAGTTCGTCGATAGCTCATCAACTCGACCAGCTTTATTGACTTCGCGCGAAACCAACAATCCATCTCCAATGTGCGGATTGGTTAGTTCAGGTACAGGGTGGACTTACGACATTGGTCTTGGTAGATGGCACCATCTACCATCAGATGTCTGAATGCAACCTCACGATCCATTGCCTCTCGCCAATCAATTCCACGTTCCATGCATCATACACGTCACAAACATTACAGTACCGGTCCTCTGTAACATTCCACCTGCTACGATACAGTATCTGGCAAAGTCACACCAACTTGATACCAACAGTCAATGTTACAATTCGATGACGATGATGCGATGACAACTTTTTCTATCAAGAAACAGGCTCAGGGAGAGAATTCCATATTCTTTCAGTTGAACAATTTACAATCGTGCACAGTATCGTACACAAGTTGACGTACTGTACTGAGCCATTGAAGAATATAATACTGTTCCGGTACAGTACCACGCACCATCGCGGGTTAGTCACAACTGAACGGTAATCTAACTCAAAATCAACTTTTGTTCCACAATACCTCACTTCTTTTCGTTCATCCTTGTCTCGCATCCATCAGCTCAGTGAGAACAACCTTGGATCCACACTCTATTCCACAATTTCCGCCAAACGTTGGGGAACACCATGAGAATTGGCTCACAATTCAGCTTAATAATTCCTGTGCTCGCACATCAGCTAGATCCAAACTTCTCTTTTCGAACAGGCCATCCACGGACCACTCTGTTACTCACTTGGTTACCTACACAGTTATGCACCCATCATGGGAGTGTTTCCTCCCACTGCACTCCCACATATCGTACCTCGTATTTGCTCCTACTATCTCCTTCAACGTAAGCCAGTGCCGTTCGTTTCTTCGTCGAGTCGCCCAGCCTTCCCAGCGCGATCACGTCATACATCGACATCCGTTCTCCCAAGTTCATAACGATTACCGCAAGTGAGGCGTGAAACAGCGCCGCGTCTCCCGCATACGCGAGATAGTCCGCCCCAAACTTTGCCCCACACGACATCGCGTACCCCTTGTCGTAAAGGTCGGCGAACACTATCTCACGTGCAAGCTGTCGCTCCGGGGACACCCCTTTCGGCACCACCTCCGCCATTACTTTCGCGAAATCGTTCCTGTCCACCGCTACACACGCTGTTTCCACCGCCGCCGCCTGCTTTGCCTGTTGCCGCCGTCGTGCTAGTACCGCCGCCGCTTTCTTTCCAGTCTCCTCCGACGCTGCTTCCTTTTCTTCGCCCCCATTGTTGTCCTCGTCGTCTGATATCACTTCATCAACAACCTCAATCTCACCTTCGGGTTGCGCCTCTTGCGTGTTGCCCTCTTTCTTCATGAATGCAGGGATGAATCGCGCCAACGTATCCCACACCTTTCCAACCACACAACCGAACAGTCCTTCCCCACGCGCCACTTTCGCTGGTCGCTCCTCTTTTTCAATACCCTCCACTACATCCACTTCACGCTTTCGTTTCTTCCCAACAATCGGTTCCCCGTTCGATTTCTTCTCGACACCGTTGGCCTTCTCGTTTTTGCTTTTCTTCTTCGACTTTTGGTTGTCGTTCTCTCCATTAGCCAGCCGATTTCTGCGCTGCCGCTCCTGATTCTCTATCGCCTCATCTGCGTATTTCTCCCGCTCCTCCTCTCGCCGTTCGTAGTAGCGCGCCACCTCGTCGGCCGTGGGCGGCGTGTAATCGAGCCCCGCGTCATCTCGCAGCATGCGCAGGAAGCTGCGACTCACACCGAAGCGCAGCTCTTCGTAGCTCAGCACGAGCGGGACGGTGAGAAATTGGTTTTGCGCGGTATGTTTCGGCAGTGTGCCTACAAAGTCGCCCAGGATACGAAACTCATTACGCAGCCGCAGGGCGTCGGCTGCAGACCAGATGTAGGCTGCGCCCCCACATTTGCTGCCGCCGGTCAGGTACACGTCGATGGGCTTTCGAACCCGCTTCTTTGTAGGTGCTGCTGGGTTTCGTTCGATGACAGGAACTACGGCGTTCGTTCCCGAGGGTGCGCGGTATTTCGGAGGTAAGGAATCGGTGGGTGGTGGTGGGTGGCGACCCAGTGCGACCGGGGAGGCAGCCTTTGGCGCGGAGACTGGCACAGTGGCTGGTTGGATCTCCAACGAGTGAAGAACAGTTTCACCGTGATGTGAAGCCATTTGCTGATGACTGTTACCTTGCTTGTAGTGGAGGCCCAGAAACATGCATGGAAATGTGCTCGATGTTTTCCAGTTTCAAGGTCACATCAAGTGACCTGGTATGTGTCGGTAGACGACTGCCTTGCTGCTCCAAGTGTAAGGTTCTGACAAGGGATCACGATGCACATTCTATTGTTTTTTTTCAATTTTTTCGATATTTTTTAACATACCACGCTCTTCTCTAATTCAACGCTATATAGTAAACAGTAAAATTATATTTATTGCTGGCAGTCAGATGGAATTTCCAAATATTTGTCATACCAGGCATGTCGCCGTCGGCGATACCCCTCTCCTACTCTGAGGCTCAATCTTCACCGAGACTACATTGCAGCCGTGCCACATCGCCGAGCGAGCTACAAGCAACCCTCACGTAGTCGAAGCGATCTGCAGCACTATGGCGCGTGGACCGAAGAAGCACTTGAAGCGACTGAATGCGCCATCGCATTGGATGTTGGACAAGATGGGGGGCGTGTGGGCGCCGCGCCCGTCGACCGGCCCCCACAAGCTGCGCGAATGCCTGCCGTTGAACCTAATTCTGCGCAACCGACTCAAGTACGCGCTCACTGGCGTCGAGGCCAACATGATCGTGAAGCAGCGCCTCATCAAGGTCGACGGGAAAGTGCGCACCGATAACACGTACCCCGCTGGCTTCATGGACGTGATTACAATCGAGCGCACCAAAGAGACCTTCCGCCTCTTGTACGACACCAAGGGCCGCTTCGTCCCGCATCTCATCACCAAGGAGGAAGGCGCCTACAAGTTGTGCAAGGTCACCCGTCAGGCCGTCGGGCAAAAGGGCGTCCCTTACATTGCCACACACGATGCACGCACCATCCGCTACCATGACCCGCTTATCAAGGTCGATGACAGCGTTCGTATCGATATCGCGACTGGCAAGGTGCAGGACATCCTCAAGTTCGATGTGGGCGCCCTGTGCATGGTTACCGGTGGGCACAATATTGGACGTGTGGGAACTATCTCGCTTCGTGAGAAACATCCCGGGTCTCATGAAATTATTCGTATCAAGGATTCCACCGGCCATGAGTTCGCCACGCGTAAGACCAATGTGTTCGTTGTGGGCAAGGGTGGTCAGCCCAGCATATCGCTGCCGAAGATGAAAGGTCTTAGGAAGAGCATCCTGGAGGAACAAGCGGAGAGGGAGAAGATTCTGGAGGCTTAACTGTCATTACAATCTTGCGATTTGGATGAGGTGAGCGTGCGGATACTGTTCGCGTACGAGTTGGCTGTCGTGGTAGTGGCTAGTTCGTTGGGAATCGCATCGTTTGTAAACTGTCACTTCGTTCTACTATCTACTTTAGTACTATGATTCACCCCTTTCTACGGTTCAATAGCCCTCTCTTGTTGTTTTGAAATAGCCACACTTGCAATCTTTGTACCAAGCACTAGACCGGTGCAAATGGTATTTGTTGTTGAATGTTAGACATCTCATAAAATTGCCACACAATCACTTCAATCCCATCTCCAGCAGCGTTGTTTGCTGGTTCCTTTGTTCACCCACAGACTAGAAACAACACACTATCGGGACAGCACAATTATGAGGGTAGCAACATAGAATGATTCGGAATCGGACCGTTGTTAACAATCTCTCGGTTGAAACCGTGAGGACTGCGCGTTGAGCTCTTGTTTGCTACCGAAATATTATGACCGCATTTGCGGATCGTCGAAACTCATAGCAAATGGGCTGTAATGGAGACGCGTTTCGCACATACGGTGGTTAACGGACGAGATTGAAGGCCAGTAGTACACAAGTTGAATAAGTTGCGCCACGCGAACGAGAGGAGCGAGAAGATTGGTTAGTCTTAGTGTATTTTACATTCTATTACCGCGGGTCAACCAGCGCGAACTTGTTCAAGTCGAACGACATCGCCGCATCGTTTCCGAGCCCTGTCACGGCTGTGTTTGTGTTAGGCGATAAACCGGGAGGATACATCATGGTGCCGCCGACTGGGGAGCGTGACGACCGGAAACCGAGAACGTCTGGCAATAGCAACGAAGATAAAGTGGCGGAATTGCGAGCACTGCCGTTTCCTAGTTGCATACCAGAGTCGCCGTTCATCGACCATCGCAAGCTGGTGCGAGCGCCACCAGACAGATGTTGAAGCGCGGCAGATGGTTCTTTCGTAAAGTAGCGTAATCCCATATCGCTTAGTGCATCTGCATTGGTAGCCGATTCGGTTGTATTTTCGATTTTTGTGTCGGACGGTTTTGTTACGGATGGTGCGCGAAAGTAGGGTAATAGTTCGTCGGCTTGGTCCACCATAAGCTGGTCAAACTCGCTCGGTGGCGGTGCCGAAGGTGCTTGCGGTGGCGCAGGCGGTGGCGCATTGTTCGGTACTTCCACAACTGACACGGGGTCGGGCCTCGGTAATGGATGAGCGAGGCCGAATTGTGTCTCAGATGCCACTCGGCGAGTATGCACTCGTTCGTGGCTGGCGAGACACGACTTCCACTTGAATTTCTTCTTGCACACATCACATTGGTACGGCTTCTCGCCGGTGTGCAGTCGCATGTGAGCTTTCAAGTTTGACTTGCGAGAAAACGTCTTCTCGCACCCATTGTGTGGACACGGGTGCACGCGCACAACCGCTTTCGCGACCTGAAACAACGAGCGTCCGTCCATCCCGTGCTGCTTTAGTGGCTGTTTGCTTCCTGATGCGCTTCGGATCTTGAATAGTGTGTGTTTTACGCAAAACGTTGGGCACGCGTACCTGAAACCTAAGAGAACCGCGTTATCATACTTTTTTTTCCGCGGTTCATTTATTTTATATCCAGATATTTTTTGAAAATACCTAGTTTCCGATAGAAATCACTATTTAGATGCGCCCCACATCGTCACTGTATCTGGCTTTGCGTCTGTTTCCTGCACCGCACCGTACTGTCCCAGTTGAGATTTTCCTCCTATCTAATGAAGCAAACTGCTGTAACTATTTGCCGTAGGTAAATTTAAATGGAGTAAACACTACGAAACTTACAGCCGTTCTTATGAACAGAAACGGTGAAATTAATTAAAATATAATTTCTTTTGTGAATAAAACAAATGCATCACAAAAGAAGGAGTTCCGAAAAAAAGAATACTGTCAATTTAAAATACACCCTCTGTCCTACGTTAATCATTTCCTATATGTATGCTTTGTAAAGCAGGCAAGTACACAGCTGTGGCCATCTCAAATGAGTACAGTACTGAAGAGGCTAACAAGCACATCCTGGAAGGTAGGGGATTGAAGAACATTGAGCATGCCAATTAATTCCCAACCTTTTTTCCGCTTCATTTCTGAATCAATATCTATTTGAAAATTTTCAAGCCATACTGCCTTTTTCCGATAAGTTAAAGTTAGATTTAATTGATAGGTACGGCCCACGTCTTCAGAAATGTATTTAGAAATGTTATAGTCAGCAACCACAGAGTTTTCATGTTTACTGCTTCGTAAAATACATAAATTTTACCAAAACTTAAATAAGAAAAGAGGATCTGGAATCAATAACCCTCCCTTTAACTTTTATTCTCTCTCGATCATTTGACAATAATTTTGGTTTTAACTTTCTGAGGACGAGCTTCATGACCTTTTGAGTTTAGAATCCCCATCAATCGAACAAGATACGGGATATTTCGTCAACAAATTGCTCAATATGTACGAACAATCATGAGGAGAATTTTCAGCATGTTATCCTTTCGAATGGCTGTACATACGATTCAGTAGTTGTTTTTGTATAACTCATATGCAGTATACTGCTACATTTAAGAATATGTGTGCAAAATCGACTCGAAATAGTTCGGAGATGATTTCAAACATGTTTCAGAGATTCATTGAAGTGTACAATACCTTGCCAAAGTCTTAAAAATTGATGATCTATTTCTTAATCTCCTACATCCTCGGACTGTCTTGTATAGTCTTCAATTTTCAGTACATTCTTAGTTTACCTAGGACGATGCATGAAGTCTCATAAATTCTTACTTTCAGACATATTGAATTTTTCGATGCAAATTTCACAGCAAACTGATCACAGGCTATTTATCCTTTTTTGTCGCAAATTTTACGTGCTAGTAGATTGTCGAAAGGAAATTGGATCGACCTCAGACCTGGAATGGTGTTTTGCAACATTTTGCAGTGTCCGATCGATTCTGCCTTCTTGACAACAGATTCGAAAAGTCTAGAAGCGTGGGCTCTTTTTCCTTGTGAAAATACAAATAACATTTCTACTATCATTACTCGGCATTCATTGAACGCGTTATTCGTATGAGAAGCTTGGAACTGTTCATACTTCTTATTGTCTTCCTTTACTTGCTGTATTCGCGCAATTTCGGGATGCTCCTTGGCTTTCTCAAAGAAAAATTGTAAAGCGTTCTGCCATTTTCTTGGTCCGAAAGCAAGAGAATTAAGAAGTATTAGCCATTCCTTACAAAATTTCTTATTTTGATTGCAATAGTTCGATATTCTATAGCTTTTTTCTTGGTTGTAGAGAAAGATTGGTTTTCTCACATAGACTGGTTGAATACCCTCCTGGATATTGATGTTAATCCAGAAGTCCCAGTCTTCCCATCCAAATATCATTGCTTGATTGTACGTAATCTTTTCGGATAAGGATTTCTTAAACAAAACCGAACTGTGAAATGTGTTTTTTTTGAATAATTGTTTTGTTTTGAGTTCTGCTGGCTGCCATTTCTCTCTGTAGTAATTCAATCCATTGCTAAATTTGTACATTATATCAGGGCTTATGAGGTTTATATTGCCAGGCCTTCGAAGAGATTTTCCGTGCTTTTGCAGTTCAATTTCCACGAATTCGAAAAATCTTGTATCGATTGAGTCATCTGAATCGATGGCTAATATCCAATTACCGCTTGATAATGCAATACCGTAATTTCTTGCTCCAGCTGGTCCCTTATTTATTCTTGAACTTGCAAAATAAATAGATCGTCCTTTTCGCTTTCCTGCAATGCTCCGAGTATCTGGTTCTAAAATTAGCTTCTTCATAATCTGTGAATTATAATAATCCATTGCAAATTGGTAAAACTCCTCCGATTCTTGTGATGCATCATTCACAATAATTATTTCTATTTCTTGTATATTAGATTGTCGACAGACACTCTCGATAGAGTTTGCTAGATAATCTACACCACTGTAAAATGGAATAATGACTGATACTTGAACTAGTTTTTCAACAGGTTTTCGATGTTCATGTGATACAGTTGGAGATTTTTTCAGATCCGGTATTAAGAAAATCAAAAATACAACTACCAAAGTGCTGTACTTTATTTGATTTCCGTTCCAAATGATGGTCAATCTACGATAGAGTTTTGAAATTTTCAGATTGTGCTTCATTGCGACTTCGTTGCGTGAAATAGTCTCATAGATAGAATTCTTGTCTCCGTAATTTATTACATTTTTGATACTTGGTGTAAATTAAGTTGGACATATCATTGACGGCCCCGAAAACTGGACGAAAAATTCTTCTGCTTCTGATAGTGGAATTAAATAGAATATTATTGTTTGTATGGCTGATTCGTTTCAATTAATCCTTTTATCATATTTTCAATAAAAATATTTAAGAATCAAAGTGTAGTGGAAGTCGACTATCAGTTGCACAAATGGTATTAATTTTCGCACAATACCTTACTCAGTACAAAATATCATTCTAGTTTAGCTTTCAAAGTGATGCGAAACTAGAATGTAGCAAAATAAATTATTTGGATGCTTTCTTCGATAGAAATCAATAGAAAAGGTGAAAATCCTAGCACTGTGTGTATATATTGTACCTATACAGATAAGTATCAGGGCTTGTACAAACAAATCAAGAATAGATCTATACCGTATCTATAGCTTATGTTTACTTTACTAGCAGTATGACATGACCATTGAAAGTTTTGGAAACAAAGCGATAAATATAGAAATAAATAGTGGAGTCTTGATTCTGTGTAGATTTATATGATTTAGTAGAGAAATATGGCCAAATGGGATGCAGCCTATTTGATTCTGTGCTGCAATGCAACTGGACCAATATTACTATTGAATAGCATCTCTAACTTAGTACATAAGTCAGTTAAATTTGTTCTCAGCTATCTTATTATTTTACAAGAACATTTCAACATTGAGTAGTTATTTGTATAGATTGTCACTGCCAATGTTCAAATATTAAATCCTTCTGTCTTAAATTCAATTTCAATATTTTTTAGTTTACGATTCGGAACTTGGATTGCTTGTTAATTCTCAGAAGTTGGCACCATAATAGCATGCTGCCTGGTATAAGAATAGTCTTACTTATTATTTACTGCTTATGAAAACAAATCCAGTTGCTAATTCTTACCTCTTACTACAAAACATGCAGACGCTATTAAATAGATATTCACAATAAGTCTGGGGGTTTATCGTTTTATGGCTCGTTACGTGGTTATTCAAATGAACTGCGAATGAATGTTTAGAAATCTTGGCAGAAATTTCTTTGACTTTAGGGTTATCTATGTCTAGCTCAAAGCACTTTTCTTCTATTTCAACATCCCAGTGAAACGGATAAAATGCATCTTGCGTAACAGGGACGACAGCGGTATTTCTAAAATGATTATTGAACTTCTTCTTGAACACTTTGGTTAGCAGAAAAGGACCATTCGCTCCCCATACATTAGGATCATAACCGTTAATGAATTCAAGTATGCATTCTTTTACAAATTCATTTCTACGATCAAATATCATGACAGCTCCGTTTAGATTCTTTGCATCCTTCTCCCACCCGAGAGTGTTTCGCAGATTATCGAAGCTTTTCAAAACTAGAACATCTGTATCAATATAAATTCCACCATGGATGTAGATAATAAGTATCCTGAAAAGGTCAGTCACGTGACTGTAGCTGTATTGTGATGTCTGAACTTTCTTAACATCGAAAAACTTCAATCTCTGTTTAAGTTGAATCGGAGCATCTGGAAGCGACGACACTTTTTTTAGTGCGGCTTTCAGGGAGAGGAATCGAATCTGCACTCTATATCCATTGTCGTTGAAAATTTGCATTTTTCTTCTAAGATCTTCGATGAACCGTTTATTTGTATAAATTATTACAAGTGCGGACTTGTGCTGTCGAAAAATGCTTTCGACAACACGTATTTGCCGGAAGCCGAATGATCCTTCTGTGTGCATGAGATGCCAAATCCTAGAATTTTCTTTCGCTCTCCTGCCGACAAATTTCGTGGCTGTCGAAACGATGTTGTTGCATGTATACACCATCCATAAAACTAAAATGAGTCTGAGGATATAAATCTTGTGCGTTAGTTTCGTACCTCTTCTTAATTTGATTATGTATTTAAGCATGATTGTGAGCATTGATACAAGCTTCTCCCTGTTTCTTCGAGTATTGGCTGTAGATGTGAGGGATATTATGGCCCAAGTTTTCAGAAACGTATTCAGAAATATTTCGTTCGTCAATCACAGAAATTTCATATTTATTGTTTTGTAAAATACGAAAAAAACATCATCAAAACACGAAGAAAAAGAAAAGAGTCAAAATTTGGCACTCATTCCTTTAACTTTAATTTCTCACTCAAACATTCGAAAAAATTCCGATTTGCACTTTTTAGGGCTAAGATTCATGACTGTTTGAACGTAGGGAGGCCAAAATTCATAGCAAATATGGAAAAACTCCTCAAATTCTTGTGATGCATCATTCACAACAATTATTTCTATTTCTTCTACATTAGATTATCTATATACACTGAATGACCTACGCCACTACGAAATGAAATGCGCAGGGACACTTGAGCCGGTTTCGCAACAAGCTTTCGGTTTCATGTGAACCAGAAGATTCTTTTCATTTCTATGATGGCAAGAGCAAAAAGATGAGTAACAAAGTGGCATACTTCATTTGACTCCCGTTCCAACTGATGGCCAATCTACGGTACAGTTTGAAGGCATTCAGAGATTGCTTTATTTCGACTTCGTAGCGAGAAGCGATTCTCGCACATAAAATTCTTAGCTCAGTAATTGATCACTTGTTTCTTGATACTTGCTGTAAATACAGTGAGACATGTCATAGGAGGGCCAAAATAATGGAGGGAAATATCTTGTGCTAGAGAAGGTGTGATGCGGTGAAAAAACAGGTAACTTTTCTTTTGATCCTAAGAAGATGGGTGATGTCGATACAGGACAGTAAATAAATTTCGTTGGAACGTTCCACCTCAGCGCTACGGAAACTTAACCGTTGCGATGGGAATCTGGATCGAGAAAAAGAAATTGAGTTTCTCCGAATCCATGGATCTTCACCCCGGAACGTTATCCACAATACTGTAAAAGGAAAAGCACAGCGTTGAGTCACAACGTAGCAGTGATCGAACTGGACAATTTTAGTGATCTGCCTCTTTAGTTCATAGGCGCGACCACAGATGATTGGATCAATTCGCATACAGGGGAGTGTATACAGCTGATCCAATCATGGGGATTCACTAATTGGTGTGAGCCTAGTTAGACAATCTCCGAAATCCTCTCATACCTTCCACACGAACTGTTGTGCCGTCTCTAACCCTTTCTCCGTACCGGTGGCCGCGGTCTGATGCAAGTTTTTCGAATGCCACTTTTGGTAAGGTACGAGCTTGCAGGATTCGACATTTTCCAAGTTGGAAAGTACTGTAGAGGACAAAACCAGCTGTTCGTTCATCAGCACCACCTCCTTTTCTACTACAATACAACATCCGTCGAAAACAAACGTACGAAGAGCACGGAATGATTGGTAGGTCGTGCGAATCACTGCTATTGTTCAGTGCTATCGACCCCCGTGCAGATGCATAATTCACTACCGCACTACCGTACAACAACTGCACACTTCCGCTAGCACAAATGGACAAGCGAGTGGGCGATGGAAGGGATGGTGTGGAAGAACCGACCCCAAACTGAACCGAACCGAACCATCCACACCAGCTGTTCTTAGTAACAGCTCACCACAGCACATCTGTGCTTCCCCCTAACCCCAACTAATTTGCTCGCGAAATCTACTGTAACAAGAGACACGATGGGCAATACCGGAATGAAACCGGGGTGAGTTTAATACTGTACTGTAGTAGTGATAATGATAGTAGTATTAGTAACGATTTAGTGCTCATCAGCGCACTGCTTCTCCATTCGCGGTTGGTTGGTTGGTCGGTCGGTTTTCTTCCGCATCAACGTTTGATCCACATGTAAGCAGGCTGCCAAAATTTCGAACCAGAGCAACACTTCTCTATACAACGCTCTGTTCGAACCTTAATCAAACAAGTCGTCTGATTCCGTCGGGGGCGTCACCACATTCTGCGCCCCCATCACCATTTTTCTCGATCGCAACAAACTGCTGCTACTTGCTCCCGCACTTCCATTCCCTCCAGATTCGTCATCCATCTGATCGAATAGTCCCGTAGCCGAAGTCAGACTCGTTGCCGATGACGACGCTTCATTCAATCGTTCCGCAGCTGCTTGAATTCGTGCCACCGCATCTCCACTTCCAATGCCGAGTCCAAAGTCATTATCGTTATCCGCGTCAATATCTGCATCAAACAAATCGGCAAACCGATTTCGCGGTGGCGCTGCTTTCGGCTCGCAGTACCCGAATCGATGTGCACTTGGGCTGCGAACAAGATGCACTCTACATCTGCTCGACGTCCATGAATTACTGAACGTTGACGACGGCCGCAATCCAATACCACGCGGAAGTCGCGGTCGACTTGGCTTCTCTCCTCCGAGTGGCGCTCGTTCCGCCTCAACCACACCGGCCAGTTGGTCTGCGAAAAATCCGGTGAACGAGTCTGCCACACTGTCGCCGAGTAACGCCCTCGCTGCCGTTTTCTCGCCTGGTTGTGTGTTCGCATGCGATACGGCTATCCAATGATGAATGACACACGCAATATGTGCCATCGCACTGAGCAGTGGTGCACGGATTCCGCCTCCGTCAGGAAGTCCATAGAGTTCCGCACCACGCTCTTTCCGCCATGCCTTGATCAATTTTTCCGGCAGTCGCGACCGAACGAGCCAATGGTGCCGACTGGAATTCGTCGCTTTATCCGTAAGAATCGCCGCCTCTACCGCTTTTGTCACTGTTCCGTGCAACATCGAATTGCTTGCGTGCATTGTAATCATTTTCAGCGCCACTTCTCCGTAACGAAGTTTGTCGAGTATGACGAACACATCATCGCCACAAACTCTCTGGCACGTCCCAATAAGTTCCAGTACATGCATCCGCATCCGAGCAGCCCGATTCAAGTCAGGTGTGCGCTTTGTCGCCACAAGCGTGAGGTCTGGCAGTCGCTCCATAATTTCCTTTGTCACTGCGTCTGTCCGTAGCGAAGGTGGCTGTCCCACTACACTGGCAACGCGTTTCGCATCATCAGATTCTGCGGCCTTCAGCACATCTGACGCAAGTTCCACAGCGACAATCAGAAACTGGACAACATCCCCGCCACTATTCTCATAGCTCTTGATACCCGCATCGAGCATGTCTCCTAGTGTTTGTGCGGCAACACCAGAAAATGTGTTTAGATAAGCGCACATGTCCGACCGAGTATCAATCCTTACGATACGAACAGTTCTTTGAACAAGGGTGCGGTACGCTTCGACGGCATTATGCGCCGTTTGTTCCGCGTCATATAGCGCTCGTCGAACGTTTTCCTCTTCAACAGGTTCTTCCATTACTTCATCTCCAATTTGTTCGCTCGCAATGCCCACTTGTTCACTGATTGCGTACGCATCTACAGCCTTGCTCGACGCTTCCCTAAATGATTGTGCCAACATATGAAAGCATTGCGAATTTGCGAGAAAGAGTAACGCTTTTTGGAGCGCTTCATCAAATGAGACACTGGCTGGGTCCATCGTGTAGGCGGTCTCCACTAATCTAGACGGGAATAATGCACCGAGTAGTTCTACGACAGGTGCAAGGTGAAGATGACGTGTTAGGTCACTCATGAGCCGCGTCGCACACACAAACCTTTCCAGCAGCGGCGACGGATTATACTCGAGATAAGTGTTCAGCACAGCAACGACGTGTGTCACTACAATCGGATGCGCGGGTCGTTCCTCAAAAATAGAGAGCAGTTTGTCCAGGAACGGCGGATGCGATAAACATGCATCGGCGAGCTTTGGGCTGGCAAGAATCGATGCCACGATGTACGGATAACGAAACTCATTTTTGGCTTCGAAAGTTGTACGTTCACGCGCTTTCACACTTGTGTCTTGGATTAAATCAACAAGAGTCATTAAAATCGGAGGCTCCGCAAGCGCGCTAAATAGACGCTCGCTCAATGCTAGCGGCATCTTGTCAGTTAGATAGTCGAGAAGGTCAAGTAGGCATCGAATGTGTGTGTACATCTCATTCTTATCTAGCAATGCGACCTTCAGATCAATGAATCCATTCAAGCATTGGCCAAACTCCGATGCCGATATAGGACGTACTGGTTCAAGAAACCGCAATGCCGGTGGACACTGTGGCGTTAGCTGTGTTTGCGATTGATCTATAGTTGGTTCCGATGTTTGAGATGTCCGATTGGAATGCGATGTTGTTTCCGACTGTTGAGAAGCTCGGTTCGACTGTGTTGTTGATAATGGTTGCGAAGAGTCTGACGACTGTGAAGAAGGGTTCGATGATGAGGCAGGTAGACCAGCACTGTCGGATGAAGGGAGAGTTGAGTGCGAATTGGAATTTGACAAACGTCGTAATGGTGACTGCGGCCGTTTTGGTGTCGACGGTCGATCAATATTTTCCTTATCGGTGTGAGTTGTCGGCGTAGATCGAGATACGGCTTCAGATGTGGTTTCGGATGTTGCAGTGGCTTGCTTGGTCGAATCCGCGGTACAGTTGGATTGTTGATTTAGCGCGGACGGGCAAGATGCAATTTCCTCAGATTCATGTTCCTCTTCCTCCTCCTCCTCCTCTTCTTCTTCTCTGTACACATTGTCATCGCCGCTGAATGACGTACTTGTACCACGCAGCGGTTGAGAACAAGTTCTCGGTAGGAGGGAATCTTGCTGACTACGATCGGATTCGAGAGCACGTTCACGTGCACTATCAGGTGAATGCGGCGCTTTGTTTGTTACAATGTTAGAGCCACAACTCGGTGGCAGACCGGTTTCGATATCGGGAAAAGGCGCCGGCATGAAATTTGGAATGGCAGGTGGTGGCGATACGGCTTCCAGTCGGAAGTCACGTTCGGGTTCAGTATTGCTTGACGATGGCGGCAATGGAGGGGAGGATGAAGGAGGTGGCTTCTCGGCGGCGGCCGGGGTAGTTGCTTCGCCTGCGGATGAGGTGGCGGCAGCAGCAGCGGCGGCGGCGGCAGCTACGGTGGCGTTGTCGAACACGCCCGAAGAACTGCTGGTCACCGACGACGTAAAGCTCGTCGACGAGAAGGTTGTCGAGGAAGCGCGGCTTTGATTTTGGGAGCACGGGACGGGCTTGCTCGTCGGCAAGGCGCGTCGTTCCATGAGGTTGCCACGATGGGAGGGCGAATGCTACAAGCGACAAGATGGAACAGAGAAAGTTATCAATACGGTGTGACAAGGTGTCACGCCGTTACAGAAGGAAATTTTAAAGAAAAAATAAGGTTTCGCTTCTACGGTTATCCAATCATATTTTAAGAAATAAACTAGTTGGCCTCGTACAGACACAATCGTCGCGCTCACAATTGATCATTCCTCGACCTAATCGTCTCACATCTTTGCTCACACAATTTCATCGCTATTCATCGCTATGACCATTGAAAGATCTTCGAATTCTTCGTTTAACTCAGCGCTGGCAACATATGGAAAGACGAAATGTGACGCTAATGAACAGATGTCGGGTTGAGACGAGTCAACTAATTGGACGAGTCGAAATGGAAATCTGGTGAATGTGCACGCGCAAGTGCATCCAGGCCAGCTATATAGTTTCCATAATACTGCACCGACCAACAGCGCTACGAATACGCTTTACGTACGTGGCGAAGACAAACAAGTCTCTCGAATTATTAATTTGCAGTTATGAACGGGTGCCGCGGACGGCCCCACACAGAGTCCGCCTCCACATGGCAAGCGTCGAAGTAACAACAAGACTCTTTATTGCTACGGCTGCACGTGTCGTGCGTGCTGCCCAATTTTCAGTACGCGTAAGGAAACTGAAAAAGAACTCAGTCGGAATGACATGAATGAACGAACAAACGGATGGTTGGTGATGACGAACCATTTTTGTTTCTACAGCACAGCACTGTACAGTACCACTGTAGCCCTCGTATGGAATCTGGAACGTTCGATCGATCCACAACTCCACCCCGTCCAACGCCACTGCACTGTACAGTACCGCACAGACGATACTGCGCTGTGTTTATACTGTTACTGTACGGTATGTGTTATTCATGTTCTCAAACTCTGGGCCTCCAATTGCGATAGCCGCTTTGGAACAAACCCCACCCACATCTAGAATCATTCCCAGATCTTATTCACTGAATCCTGTACAGTATCTAGACAATGCAGAATCATTTTCATTTATTGGTGCTCGCTCGTTCACGCTCAAACTTGTTCCAATTGTTCTGGAGTTATCTGCGAGTTGTAAAGGTACTGTACTGTACTGTACTGTTAGAAGCCATAATGAAATTTGAAAGTTAGCCGGGATCTGATGATAGTTGGACACTCTGACAGAGCATGCGAACAACATTGCGGTATGCGTTATAAGTAACGCGGGATCGAAGATTCGATATGCACTAGGGTAGCTACTTGCGTTTTGCTCATTCCTCGTTCACGAAAACAATGAGGAGGAGTAGAGAGATGTATCGCGTCGAGATTGCAGAGGAGGCCTGTCGAAATTTGTGCTTTTCGGGACTTTCGGTTAAGATATGTGATAGGGCGAGAGTTCTGTTGCTGTGCTTCGTGGCCATCGCTGCGACCGTGACACTGAAAATATCGCGAGCGTAAACGTGTTTGTCGGAGCGGAAAGGCCAACAAGAAGTGACGACGGTTAGCAGTTGTGTAAACAGAAATGGGCCACACAGACGCTCGCCCTTCAACAAGTTCTAAACCCGGCCCGCGTGTGTACCATTGACCGAGGGACAACCGCAGACGCGTGGCCTTCACAGCAAGGGTTAAGCGAGATTTTTTGCAGTGCAAACGTTTTTGCGCTGTCGCAGTATTCAACTACTTTTCTATTTTTCATTGCCATGCAAATCCTGTACGGAAAACTATTTGCATTACACTTGAATTAAATGGATTTTACTGTAAAAAAGAAATCTAACCTCGTTTAAATCATTACTATAATCTCAGAACAATGAGTGATATCTGTTGAGCACAAACTAGGAATTCTTTTCAATATTACGAATCGAAATCGGAGAAAAGTTCATGTTCTTTGAGCCAATAACTTCAGCTTCATAGAACTTTTATTTTACCTAAAGAATCCATTCAGTGTAGACAAAACAGAACCAATAACAAGAAGTAGGTCTGCACGATTTTGATTCATAGATTGACTAAATAAATGAATTCTCACATCTAGAAAAGCTTTGAACCATAATCTTTTAATTATTAGAACTAGACTGTAGAAAATTTTCTCAGCAAATAAAGTGTTCTCTGGAACAATATCACTAATGGAATTCAAAGCACTTTCCAGAAATGAATTAAAATCTGAGTAAGCTTGCGAATAATTCTAAAATACGTGTTGATGAAAACGTTAGGATGGAAGAAATCGAAAAGAAGAGTGGATTTTTTCCCGGCTGTACCCGAAATTTTAATTTTACTGTCGACATAGGCTTTATAAAATTAAGATGAAGTTTATCGAGTTATCGAGAGTAGTTAGGTTGCTATTTTCAAAACCAGAAATCAGTTTTTTGTGCAATTG
>JAAUYH010174810.1_pt1 | contig 19217 bp, 13 predicted proteins | sample 7278061 | NCBI WGS metagenome assembly JAAUYH01 (sample SAMN14350203, study PRJNA611818) | marine sediment metagenome | isolation source: surface marine sediment (0.6m) | place: French Polynesia: Moorea | collected 2018-08 | reverse complement strand
GATTAGAAGATGTTGGGATAGGTGAAATATTAGTCTATGAAAAACTTGAGTAATTCAAAAGAAATATCAGTTTTTTTGAAGTCCGTCTATCTTTCATTGATATATAGATGAATTCATCTATATATATCATTATACCCGTACATAATCGACGATTATGTACGTTGGCTTGTTTGGAAAATTTAAGACATCAAGATATTATTAATCGATACAAAATTATCGTTGTCGATGATGCATCTACTGATGGCACTTCTGATGTTGTTCGTGAACGCTATCCTGAAGTTGAAATATTAGTGGGTGATGGTAATCTCTGGTGGACGGGGGCAATTGTCAAGGGTATGGAGTATGCCGTCAGTAAAGATGCTGACTATCTTATTTGGTTAAATGATGACTGCTTACCTCAAAAAGGCTCCATTCAAACACTTCTGAATGCTTGTCAGAATAATCCATCAGCGATTGTAGGAGGGCAATCTTTAGATCCCGACACATTGGAACCTAGTTATGGGGGATTGATAAGGACAAAGAGTCAAGTTTTGCCGGTACATGCTTCTAAGGGGGAGTGCATAAGCTGTGACGCACTCAGTGGAAACTTTGTTTGCATTCCAAGTCGCACAGTTAAATTAATTGACTATCCTGATAATCAGCGTTTCCCTCATTATTACAGTGATGCTGTCTATACTTATGGTGCAAAATTGAAGGGCTGCCAGATTATCGTGATTGGTGAAGCAATTGCACTCTGCCGCCAAGATCATCTCTATTTACCTTCAGTAAAGTACTGGCTCGAAAATAATGATTCTCCTGTTCTCCTTTGGGAAGCTTTCTTGAGTATTAAATCACCCCATCACTGGAGTTCAGAATTCGAATTCTATCGAGCATTTTTTGGTATAGCAGGTCTGTTCTTTTATGCACGCGATCGCATTTTAAGATTTTTCCTCATAACCCTAATCGTTTCATTGATTCCGCTTAAACTTCGGGTTAGATTGATTCCGCTGTTTTATCTGATTAAAAGCGTTGTCACCCACTAAATATCACTCCCCTTTTTGAATTTTGTGAAAGTTGCCTACGATATCTCAATACTTGGGGCTGGCTATGCCAATCCGAAGGCCAGAACAGGTGTATTTCGTGTTGTAGAGTCATTACTCTCACACCTCATTTACAGCCAGTCTCTTGAGGTTGCTCCAATTGCATTGAATGCTCAGAGTAGTGGCTGGGATGAAATTAGTGCGCAATTGTATCTAGAAACCTATCAACCTCAACTACAAAATTTGTTACATGAAAGTTATGCCAATCGCGTTTTCTCACAAAGATTTTATCGGGGGATTGTGCAATTTCAGCGGACTCTAATTCATACAACCATCCAAACGCAACCCATTCTCTATAAACTTGCTCAAGCTCTCAGAATTCCATTTGATAGTCTATCCAAATTATTTGAAAGTCTACAATTTACCCCACAATCATATGATGTATATCACTGCCCTTATAATTCTTTAATGCCCCAGGAGTATTTAGGAAAACTACCACGTATTTTAACAATATACGACTTAATACCCGTACGCTTTTCCGAATTTATGACTCCCAAGAAATGCCGAGACTTCCATAGAATACTGGAGAGTATTGATCGCGATCGTGACTGGATTATCTGTATTTCTCAAAATACTAAAGAGGACTTTTGCAATTATACAGGTATGAAGCCTGAGAGGGTTTTTGTTGCTCCCTTGGCGGCCAGTTCCTATTTTTATCCTGTGACTGATTTGGAAATAGTTGCTTCTACCCTAGATCAGTACAAGATTCCAAAGACTCCTTATTTGCTCAGTGTTTGTACCCTTGAACCTCGCAAGAATCTTAGCTTTCTTATCCGTTGTTTTCTCGAAACAATTTCTGTCAAACCCGAGTTAGAGTTGAATCTTGTCCTCGTAGGCGTAGGCGGCTGGAATAATGCTGAAATTTTCCAAATCGTTGAAGATAATTCTCAACTTAAGTCACGAGTTATCTTTACTGGATATATCCCAGACAATGATTTGAGCGCAATCTACAGCGGCGCGCTTGCTTTTGTCTATCCATCTCTCTATGAGGGATTTGGTCTGCCGCCCTTAGAGGCCATGCAATGCGGCGTACCTGTCATCACATCGAATACCAGTGCGCTTCCTGAGGTTGTCGATCAAGCTGGCATCTTAATTAATCCCAAGCAGGAAGATGAGTTATGTGGGGCAATTCTGCAGGTTGTCGAGGATGCAGAACTGCGCGCTAAACTCTCCCAAAAGTCAATTCAGCAAGCTGCTAAATTTAGTTGGGAAAAATGTGCTGAGCAGACCATTAGCCTTTACCAGATAGCAGCAAACAATTCTTTATGATTTTAGAAATTCTATGGACCTGGTTTATACGTTAACGGCTTATCCACCAAGTGTTGGCGGAGCACAAATTCACCAACATTTTCTGGCGCAGGAACTTAAATCTCGCCATTCAATTCAGGTCATCAGTCACTGGGACACTAACCGCTCTGACTGGTTGCTAGGCACCACCCTGAAAGCGCCTTCAAAAGGTCGAGATTACATCCGTGATGATATTTCCATACACCGTTTGGGGTTTTCTCTCTGGGATAAGCTCAAACTAGGCTTCTGCTTACCCATTTATTACCCTCTGATGGAGTTAGCTTTACCGATAATCTCCAATGTGTTAACGCCAAAACTCTCCTCTTTTACCTCTAAAGCTAATTTGATTCACAATATCCGGATAGGTCGGGAAGGATTAAGCTATGCTTCTCTCCGACTAGCCCGACGTTATGACATTCCCTTTGTGTTCACACCCGCTCATCATCCCCGTTGGGTAGGATGGCGTTACCGCATCTATATTGAGCTTTATCGCCAAGCTGACGCCGTCATCGCTCTGACAAATACCGAGAAAAAAACCTTGGTGAAACTAGGCGTTCAGGAAGAACGAATTCATGTTACCGGCATAGGCCCTGTGCTTGCAAATCAATCAAATGGAGAAGCCTTCAAGGAACGATCTGGAATTTGCGAACCAATCATCCTATTCCTTGGACAACACTACACCTACAAAGGCTTCCAACAAGTTCTGAAAGCAGCGCCCTTTGTTTGGCAACGGATCCCCGAGGCGAATTTCGTGTTCATTGGACCTCCTGTAAAGCGATCTGAACAATACTTCTCTAGCGTTGCAGATCCAAGAATTTACAGATTAGGTCAAGTTGGTTTACAGGAGAAAACCGACGCTCTGGCTGCTTGTACCTTGCTCTGCGTTCCTTCAAGCCAAGAAAGTTTTGGCGGAGTATACACTGAAGCCTGGATGTTGGGTAAACCTGTGATTGGATGCCACATTCCAGCTGTTGCTGAAGTGATCACTGAAGGAGTAGATGGCTACTTGGTAGCTCAACAGCCCGAGAAGGTTGCGGAACGGATCTGTTATCTCCTAGAAAATCCTTTGAAGGCTCAGGCAATGGGGGAAGCAGGGAAGCAAAAAGTGAATAGTCAATATACCTGGCGGCAGTTAGCAACTAAAACAGAAGCAGTCTATAGGAGTATTGTTAGTGGATAATTAATTTGACACTATCCTGCTGTCCTTTAGATTGTTTGTTTAAGATACTGAATCTCACCTAATTTGAACCCACTCTCCGCCAGTAAATTGGCACATCCAATAATTAATGACGAATCCAATGGATTACAGCCCCTAAAGAGGCTGCAATTCTCAATAGTCAAGAATTATTGAGAATTGCTCAAGAGTAGTTCGCATGAACTTTTTAAGGGTTCAAAGTTTATCTAGACAAGGCTTTCAGATTTAATATCTGAGTGTGACAGTTGAGAGGGCGGAATGTCGGTTTGAAGTAAAAAAGTGTTGAATTATATTTGAAATGAACCACGAAAAAAATGTCGTTAAACAACTGCAAAACCCACTGGAGGACAATTGATGTCTCATTTTTTGCTAAAGCGATTTTCCCGATATAAAAACTATGTTAGGGAGAAATTAACTGAAATCACTTCCCCGCCAGTCAATCTATCCAAATGCGTGATTCATTGCTGTGTCCAGAAAACCGGAAGTAGCTGGTTCCTGAAAGTGTTTTCGGATAGATTATTTCGAAATTCTGCTATGCTTCGGATCGAAAATCCCGATTATAACTACATTCCACAACCTGAAGGCTACATTGATAGATTGTCGAAAATCAATACGCTAGGCGCTATTATTTGTCCATTGTATGTCAGGCCATCAGACTTGAAGCATATCTCTGCTCCTGAGAATACTAGATGTTTCTTTGTGGTGCGCGATCCAAGAGATCTTGTCATTTCAGATTATTTTTCCATCAGATACTCCCATCCATTGATAAACCAATGGATGATCGACAAAAGAAAACTCTTGAATGAATTATCAATTGAAGAAGGAGTGACAGAGCGGATCAATGACTTTCGCTCTTATATTTCTACCCTGAGGGAATGGGGTTCGGCAGATTCTTCAGATATAAAAATCGTAAAATTTGAAGAGATATTTGGCTCGAATCAGGAACAGGAGTTTAAAAAGCTAATGCAGTTTTGTGAAGTGAGCATTGACGATAGCGTCGTCACAAAACTACTTAGGAAATATTCGTTTGAGAAAGTCCAGAACAGATCCCCAGGCAAAGGCAAGTATAACCACTATCGCAGTGGATCAAAGAATCAGTGGCGGAAATACTTTACTTCTAAACATATTGAACTGATAAAGAAGCAAGCTGGCGATCTTATCGTTTCTCTTGGCTATGAAGAAAACAATGACTGGGAATAGGTTCGATTAATTTGCATTGGAACATGATGATGTGCAACATGGTATTCCCCGATTGTGCATATTGGACTGCTAAAACTGAGTAGATATTGGTGGATCTTAGAAAACCTTCTATGCCTATCTGGGTATTTCGAATCGCGGAGTGAGGTATAATTTTAGGGTTTCAATTTGTAGGCCGAATAAAATAAGAGAGGATATTTACCAAAAAAGTTTTATATTGTTATTTTTTGATTGGCTTTTGCTGAAATCTCCATACTTTCTCCATCATTCATTGCTGTTAGATTTCCTAAATTTATTTCTAGTCTTTCAAGTGGACCATAGAGTATATGCTAGCCTTGGGCAATTGGTGAGGGTTATAAGTTTACCCAACAGTTTCTTATGGTTCGCCAGTCACTAGCCATCTTTGTCCTAGGGATCCCAATTCACGTAACAAGCTATCACGATGTTTGCGATCGCATCCAAACCTGGGCTGCCTCTAAAACTTCCTGCTATATTGTGGCGGCGAATGTGCATGTGGTGATGACAGCCTACTGGCAATCGAATTATCGCCAAATCCTGAATCATGCCGCCTTAGTAACGCCCGATGGGATGCCGTTGGTTTGGGCGTTGCGGTTGTTGGGGGCAAAGCGCCAAACGAGGGTATATGGGCCAGATTTGATGTTGGCTTGTTGCGATCGTGCGGCGCAACTCAGTCTACCGATTTATTTATACGGCGGCACGGAACCGATATTGCAAAAACTGGCATTTAATCTGAAAAAATTATTTCCCGCATTGAAAATTGCAGGCAGTCACGCTCCTCCCTTTCGGCCTTTAACCCCAGCCGAAGAGTCAGCCGATATCGAACGGATTCATCGGTCGGGCGCCTCAGTCGTATTTGTTAGCTTGGGGTGTCCTAAGCAGGAGCGATGGATGGCCAGACAACAGGGAAAACTGGCGGCGGTAATGATTGGAGTGGGCGCCGCCTTTAGTTTCCATAGCGGAGAGATTTCTCAAGCTCCCCGTTGGCTAATGAAGCTGGGATTGGAATGGTTGTATCGCCTTTGCAAAGAACCTCGACGACTTTGGCGGCGCTACCTGATCAATAATCCTGCCTTTCTAGCACTGTTTGGGGTTCAGTTAATACGCCACAAACTAAAACGGACATCTTTAAGTTGAATAAATTTATTATGCGAGGAGTTAGGGAGTTGGCGACTCAAGCTTAGTCTCTGTTCAAGGAAACGCCTACACATTGTCATTCTGTGCTCCTTTTCAAGTCTTTTGTTCATTCAACCAACCGTCGTGCTTCTACAAAATATTTATCCCATGAGGGATTCTAGGTGGGATTGCGGAATACTGAATCTGCGCCCCTCAGGAATTTCTGCGCCTACATCCCCGATAATCCTGACGTAATGTCCCCTCGGGTTACAGCATCTAGCCCCAATTGATATGAAGAACCGGTCTGTTGAACGCCTTGACTCCCCGACAAAAGATATTCGCGCTCCCCATCGCATCAAGTCGCACCCGCTTTTACCTTGGCGGTGGCAGCGGTTACTGGTGCTGCTCTTAAGCGATATTTTCGCCTTGGCGCTTGCTTGGCAAATTGCTCGATATTTAAATCAGTTCTATTCGCCTATTCCCGCCAAACTGGTTTGGTGGGTTTGGTTTGGACTTCCTAGCCTGTTCTGGATTTTTGTGGCGTTGACGCTTGTGTTGTTTGCTCGAAATGGATTATACAGCGCCTCAACCCAAGCGAGAAACTATGTTCAGGCCGGGCAGTTGGTGAGTGTGGTTTACTGGTTGGCTTTGGTGGTGGGTTACTTTTATGACCCCAAGCTGGATCCACCGCGATCGCTGTTCTTCACCGCTTGGTTTTGTAGCATCGTGCTGGTGATTACCGCCAGACTGATAGCTAATTTGACCCTCAGGCAATTTGAGCAATCTCAGACGCGGACGGCTGTTTTTTTAATTGCGCCTGCAAACTGCTTAAAAAAACTCTCCGAGTCATTGGAGCGGCGCTCCCATTACCAAATTGCGGGAGCGGCTCTGTCTTCAATGGCTAACTCTCCAGCTATTTTCCAAGCAATTATGGATTCTAAAGCCCGAGAAGTCTTAGCTCAGGATTTACCCCAGGCGGATTTAGCGTCAAGTCTGTACTGGAAGTTGCGTCGGTCTGGGATTTCCTTGCGACTGATGCCGTCAAGTCGGGAAATGCTTTATCGTCGGGGCGTCCCCGAAATTTTTGCAGGCCTGCCCACCCTAAGAATTGCGGCGCCTTTAATTGGCGGTTTGGATTACCGTGCCAAGCGGTGGATGGATTTTTTCGGGGCGGCTTTGGGGGTGATTGTTTTGTCGCCCCTATTTTTAATGATTGCGATCGCCGTCAAACTTTCTTCCCCAGGTCCAGTGTTGTTTCGTCAAGAACGCATGGGCTTGCACGGTCAAATCTTTCAAGTTTGGAAGTTTCGCACCATGGTTACCAATGCGGTTGATTTACAAGCTGGCCTCGAAAACCGGAATGAAACCCACGATGGGATCATGTTCAAAATCAAGGACGATCCTCGGATTACATCCATTGGCGCCTTTCTCAGGCGGACAAGCTTAGATGAATTACCCCAACTATTTAACGTCTTGCGGGGGCAGATGAGTTTGGTGGGACCGCGGCCATTGCCCCTACGCGATGTGGTCCAATTTGACCCCTGGCACCATATCCGTCATCAAGTATTGCCTGGGATTACCGGTCTTTGGCAGGTTTCTGGACGTTCTGATATCGGTAATTTTGATGATGCCGCCCGACTTGACCTGTACTATATCGACAACTGGTCGTTGAATCTGGATTTGGAAATTCTCCTAGAAACAGTTCGTATACTCCTATTTGGCAAGGGGGCGTATTGAACAAAACTTCCAAGGCTATCTCATGACATCATCATCTCCTCCAGAGGCTTCTTCCCTGCAGAAGTCCTATTCATGGCGAGGTCAGTGGATAGGCTATGTTTGCCTACTGATTCTGGCTTTCTTTACGGGGCTGCCCCACAGTTATGTCCGCATGGTGGGTTGGCCATGGATTGTTATTTGGCAGACGGGCTTTTTGGCTTTTGGGATTTGGTTGATTTGGCTGTTGCGCCAGTTTCACATTCCCTTTCGAAGACTAGGACATGGTCTTGATTGGGGATTGGTTTTTACTGTTCTAGTGATGGCGTTGTCCTCGGCGCTAGCAGAGTTTTCAGAAGTAGCGGCATGGAATTTTGTTCTGGCGGCTAGCTATGGACTATTGCTGTATACCCTGCGAAATTGGATAAGACCTGCCGGATTGACACTCCAACGTGCTTGGTTGGCGATTGTCTTGGTTGGGACGGTAACCAGCCTGATTAGTTTGGCGCTATGGCGTCCTGATCCCGCCATGTGGTTGTCGAACGATTTTTATGCAGCGATTCGTAATCCTTTGCCCCTAGGCCATCACAATTTTGTAGGGGGATATTTCAACTTGATGCTGCCCCTAATGGTTACGTTTGCGCTGTCACAGCGGGGTTGGAAACGATGGGGATGTAGCATAGCCAGTTTCCTGGCGGCGGCGGCGCTGTACGCCAGTGGTTCGCGGGGGGCTATATTGGGGACGCTGGTCTTACTGCTGGTGAGTTTTGGTGTGGCGATTCTACGGAGTCGGGGTAGGCAGCGGCGACGACTTATATTAGGGAGTTTACTCGTCCTGTTGGCGGGGACACTCATCTTGCTTAGCAATCCTCGGATTCGAGGCGCCATTCCGATTCATTGGCTATCAAACAAAGCTGGGACGGCAGACGTGTTGATTCAGGATGGCCCCGTTCTTGATCGATACTTTATGCTCCAGGCTGTGCAAAATATTTTGCAAAGTCGTCCTTTACTGGGGGTGGGACCGGGGAACTTATCGCGAGTTTACAATCTTTACCGCCCCATTGAGACAGGTACGGGGTCAGACCATGTGCAACAACTCCACAATACGCCTGCCCAAATTGCTGGGGAACTGGGATGGTTGGGGATAATTGCTTACCTCTCATTGCTAGGCTGTCTGACGTATCTTTGGCTCCGTGTAGATAAGACCCTAAAAACTTCTCAAGACCGTCTCCTACTGTATGGCGTTGGGGGAAGCCTTTTGAGCTATGGGGTCTCTAGTCTGACGGATTATCAGCTAGAGAATATAGCCATTGCCAGCACCCTGACATGGACTATGGCGTTGCTAATTGGTTTGTCTGATAACAGTCCCGAGATAAGTCACGCGGTTATTGCCGAAGCGCCGCGTCGCTCTCGCCGATTGCTGAGTCTGGCAGTGTTGATATTAGTCTGTTTGGCGGTGCGAATATGGCTGCCGGTGGATATGGCGATGTATTTAAGCCACTCAGCTCGACAAGAGGCTTCAACCGGGAATCCGGCGGAAGCCGATCAAAAATGGGATCAGGCCGCCAGATTGACGCCCTGGGATCCCACTTATCGTCTCTTGGCGGCGGAAAATGTAGTATGGGTTAGAGATCGGGTTGATGCTGACGATAAGCAGGTATTAACCAAGCAAGCGATTGAATTCTTTGAGCGGGCGATCGCAGCGGCTCCCAACGATGTTTGGTTCAATCAGAACTTGGCTGTCCTGCATTTGGAGAAAGTACCCCCCAATTTTGATGCGGCGGAAATCTACGCCAGTCGAACCGCTCAAATGCTCCCCCGCAATCGTAATTACACTTTTTATCTTTTGGGATTAATTTATCTAGGGCAGTCACGCGTCGATCAAGCGATTGACGCCTTTGTGCTCCAGGGGGTAGTCGATCCAAAATTTTTGACGTTTAACCTTTGGACCGAGCAACCGTTTTCATCTCTAAAAACAGTTGTTTTGGAAAAGACCCTTGCCTCAGTTGGCGCCTTACTGGCGTCAATCCCTCAAAACGCACGAGGCTTTACTAGCCTGAACGATTCTGCTGCGCTGCTGCGCTGGTGGTATCGATATCCTTTATCCGATGTAGATTTTGATCGTCTCAGTCCAATTGTAAAAGGGCTGTTGCAAGCTGAGCCCGATCCGACGGCCGCCCTAGATTTACTCAATACCGAAATTGAAAAAAACAGTTCTGCAGGGAATTTACAGCTTTTAAGGGCTTGGCTCGATCCAGAAACTCACCTGGACTTATATTTAGGGGACTACACTTCCACCCCAGAGGAAAGAACTCTGATTGAGACCTCTATCCAGTCTTCAGCGTCTACCCACAGTTGGTTGACCTCTGGGCAAACGTATTTGCTCACAAAGGAAATGAGAGCCGCCCTTATTTTTGCTTATCGCAACATCGATATGAATTTGCCGCATCCGGTGTTTCGGCCAGGCGGTTTATCCACGTATCCGGTGGTGGATGTACTGACGGTATTTCCCGAATACCCCAGAGAGTTTCCCCAGTTAGATCAGTTAATTGAGACCCTCAAAGCCGACACCCTTGATTTACCCCACCCAACGCGTACTGATTTTCGGTTAATCTCGCCTGGGGAGGAGAGCGATTGAATGACAGGGGAGGCAGGGGGGATAGGGGGGATGGGGAGATAGGGAAGATGGGGAGGATAGGGGAGAGAGAATCCAAAATCCAAAATCTAAAATCCAAAATCCTTTGGGGATGGGGGAGAGGAGATGAAAACGGAAGGGCGCATGTTGGGCTTACTCACGGCAGTTATTTATTGTCTGCTGACGTTAGTTCCGGGGAGTGACTCAATTGTTGTGTCTTGGCCTTGGGTGTTTATCTGGCAGGTGGGTCTTGCCTTGCCTCTGGTTTGGTTGATATGGCGGCTTTGGGGGCGATCGCCCATTCCCAGATTAGGAAATGGGTGGGATTGGCTAATGTTATTGGCCGGGATAGGCATTGTTGTTTCCACTAGCTTTGCCGAGTTTCCCCAGCAAGCGCGTTGGTACGGTTGGGCGGCGTTCTGTTTTCTAGCGGCTCTCTATGCGCTGACGAGTTGGTTGGAGACTCCTCGACGTTGCGTCCAACTGCTCCAATTCCAGGGATATTTGGGATTGGTCTTTGTCTGTTTAAGCCTTTTGCTCTGGAGCGCCTATACCTATTTACCCGAACTGCAGAGGATTGAAAGTTTGCAACAGTTGGGGGTTGCAGTCACTTTTGACTTTTCAAAATTGGAGCTGCGCAATTGGTATCCCATTGGCCACCAAAACTATGTGGCGGGATATTTGCTTCTGCTGACGCCGTTGTTTGTTGGCTTAGGGGTTCGGCAATCCGGCTGGAGACGCTGGGTTTGGTGGAGCGGGGCGGGATTAGGCGTAATTGATCTTTACACCACTGGATCCAGAGGCGGTTGGTTGGGGTTGATCGGTTTGCTGATGGCGGGGTTTATCCTTGTCGTGTTTAAGCGAAACTTGCCTCGAACTGTGCTTTTCCTCTCTGGTCTGGGGAGCGTAGTGGGAGTGGCGGGGTGGATTTGGGCGAATAATCGGCTGCGATCGCAACTTACGGCCCTCCTCAATGGTCAAAGCGGCGGTGATGCCTATCGGATTATCACCAATGTCACTGGATGGCGGATGGGTTGGAGCCATCCGGGTTCTGGTATTGGCTTAGGCGGCGTTCCGATCGCCTACCAGCACTATCGTCCGGGGTGGGCTGGCCGAGAAGCGGAACTGGCTTATCAACTCCACAGCACCCCGGCTCAGCTCTGGGCGGAAATGGGCGTCTGGGGAGTTGCGATTCCTTTCGCTTTCATGGGATTGCTGCTGTACCACGGAATTCGCTGGGCCAGGCGACAGTCAGCCGACCCGTCTATTTCTGACAACTCTGACAACGCTCCCCTAATTTGGAGTCTCTATAGTGGTTTACTGGCCTATAGTCTGATCAGTCTGACTGACTATCAGCTAGATGTGATAGGCATCGGTGGGACTCTGGTGATTTATGGGGCGGTCCTAATCGCTGAATTCCGCTTTACTAGCGCTGCCCAGCAAGCCCCCTTATCACCTAAATTACGCCAAAGCAGTCGTTGGTTAGCGGGCGCTGGACTGGGGGTTTTGTTTGTTTTTACCCTATGGCTTATTCCCATTCACCGGGCTTGGTCTATCTCTAGTCAAGGGTTTGAGGCATTGGGGCAAGAAACGGTAGAACAAGCCGAGCTAGATCAATTTGTGCAACGGTTGACGGAAGCTCATCAGTTAGCGCCATGGCAACCCTATTATCCTTATCAGTTGGGTTGGAAGCTGGGCGATCTAGCCCTCAGTGCGACTGAACCGAAGGACCGGTCAGTTTTGATCCGTGAAGGTGTTCAATGGTTTCAACAGGGAAATACCCTTTCGCCCTATCAGGAGTTTGGCCATAGCAATTTAGCTTGGTTACTTTTGCAACAGGATCCAAATGAAGCGATTCAAGAATTTGCCAAGTCTGCAGGGTTGTTGCCAGCTAAGCGCGGGGTGTTTTACGGGTTAGGCCTCAGCTTGTTTCGCCAGGACCAAGTGGACCTGGCGGCGACTGCGATCGCCCTGGAAATTTTGCGGGATCCTCTCCTAGTCACCAGTCCAATCTGGAACACTGCTGATTTGCAGCCCCTCTATGTTCGAACGATGGAAAAACTAGAGGCGATAGTTGCTGAGCTGCTTGCGCAAAATCCTCAAGCCCCATCCCTTAATACCTATTTGCATAGAATTCGCGGTGCTATCCGGTGGTGGCGCAATGACTGGAACGCTGCCCATATTGATCTGGATCCATATGGTTCATCCCTCAGTCAAACTATGCTTGCCCTTTCCCAGGGAAAAGACATCCAAGCCGCTCTGCAATCTCTGCCAGACTCCCCCGCCAGGCTGTCAATATTGGCCTGGCTTAATCCGTCAGAACGCCCCGATTTGCTAGAGCAAGCCTGGCTTAACGCCACTGAAACAGCGCCGATATCCGAAATTCAACAAGAATTTCTAGCGGGTATGCAACAGGCAGACACTTTTGACCAATGGCTAAAGCAATATGCGCCCAGGCGACCCGTTCGTCGCCAACGGGAAGGGTTTGGCGTCCTTAGTCGTCATGCGGATGGACCTGCGCCCACAGACTTTTTGGTGGTTTGGGATAACCTGGCTGTCACCTATTTTTTAAGGGAACTCTTCCCCTCTTCTAGCTACTCTCCCGAATTGGATCAGGCGCTGCAACCCCACCGGGATCAGATTTTGAAAATGCTTGGGGCGAAGAGCGTTGACATTCAGCTGGATTGAGATCTCTGGGTTCAGACTGGCAGTCAACTTAAAGCAGCACATAGCGTCTGGTTTAAGCTAGTAAATTTGGAGCCGGAAGAATACAGGAGTTAGGAACTCAGAGTGTTTATAGTACTCGCTTCTAGCTCCTAACTCTTATCTCTTCCACCTATGAAGAATTTCCCACCTTAAATTCAGTATTCAGGAAATTATACCTAGGAGGCAGAATACAGAAGCTAGGAGACAGAATGCAGGGCTTCCGTGCAGGGCTATTTCATTCTCATTTTGTCCTCTTTGCCATAGCTTAGCCCTCACCCCCGACCCCTCTCCCAAGCTTGGGAGAGGGGTCGGGGGTGAGGGCTTGAATAGAGAAGGCATAGGTTTTACAGATAATGAAATAGCCCTGGCTTCCGTATTCTCTATTTTCTATTCCTTTATCACTGGATTTTCCGGGGTTATATGATGCGTTTTTTGGGGGCTTGAATGACTATTCTGAAGGAATTTTTAGGCTTAGATGACTTATATAAAAAGTAGCCAATGGTCAAATGTGAAATGAGTCAAGTTTCAGGGAACACTTGGGCTGTAATAGAGAATTCCAAACTCACTTTCATTAAAATGTTTGGGGAATAGAGGTTAATCTAGGATGTTTTTCCCCCATAGAATTCCTTCCCTAAGAATTAAAGCTAAGTTAACATCTTTTAATGCTTTTCTTGCCTTATTTCTTGTTTCTTTACTGTCTGTCTTATCCCTTAACGGCTGTGCCTTTAAGTCTGGCGATGACTTGATGCTGCAGGTGGGCATTACCAATTGGCCGGGATACGATGTGGTCCTCTACGCCCAAACCGCCAAACTGTTCGAAAATCGTGGATTGGAAGTCAAGTTAGTCCGGTTTACCAATCCTCAAGACGCAGCTCGAGCCTTGCTCAGAGGATCTATTGACGCGTCTTTCATGAACTTATCCGTGGCGATGCAGGCTGATCCAGGAAATGATAGCCCGGTCTTTATTATGGTGGCGGATACGTCTTATGGGTCAGACGGAATTGTAGCTCAACCTGAAATTCAGGCGGTTGAAGATCTAAAAGGTAAACGAGTCGCCGCTAAATTAGGGGCTGCGAACCATCTAATCCTGTTAGAAGCACTCCAGGCTTACGGGATTAAACCGGAAGAAGTCGCCATTGAAGATGTTTCCAATGAAATAGCCGTCCAGTTGATGGAAAAAGGCAAAGTTGACGCTGCTGCTCTCTGGGAACCGTTATTGAGCCAAATCAAACAGGCGACTGCCGGGAATATCATCCACACCACCAAAGATGTGGACACGTTGGTGATTGACGGTTTGGCTTCTCGGTCCGCTGTGGTGGCTGAGAAGCAGGAAGCCTTGAAGCGGTTCATTCTAGCTTGGTTCGATTTGATGCAGGTCATCGCCGATGAGCCCGACAGGGTATTTGCTGATGTCGCGGCGCAGCTTGGGCAAAGTGCTGAATCCTTTGCTCAGGATTATGCAGGTCTGAAACCCGGTGACAAGGCTATGAATCAGCGCATGTTGCCAGGAGGTCGTCTAAAGGAAGCAGCCCAGCAGTTGAGGCGATTACTCAGCTCTGATCCCCGCCATAGCCGGGTGCTGCGGGAAGATTTCGCAACGAATTCAGAACCTGTGGTTGCTGCAATTGAAATTGAGAAATCTTGAGAAGCGCTCCTTAGCCACTGATGCAAAGTAGATTTTATCGATTATTCGACGGCGACTCTATTGGTAGAGTTGCTGAATCAAAAAAAATGCAATTCAACTCTACTGGTAGTGATTCTCAAGTCCGACCCGTGAAGTTGAGTCTATCTAAACAACTCCTGATTGGGTTTGGGGTCGCCCTTACTACGGTGGGATTAACGATGGCTTGGGGTAGCTATCGTTTGATTCAAGCAGGCTTAAAAAAGCAAGTGATTGAACATGCTCAGTCAATTACTCAAGGTCTGGAGTTCGCGACCGAAGGGCCGATTGAGGTTGGCTACACGAGCATGCTACAGCGAGTGGTGGAAAATTATGCGACCTTGCCGTCTGTGGACGAGATTGCAATTGTCAACGCCGACTATTTGACCCTGGCACACAGCGGTCAAGCGCAGAAATACTCTCCTTACACCTCTTTACGTCCTGAGTTTGCCTCAGCCTTAAAAGAAGCTGCTAACAGTGGACTTGAGGATTCCATCCAAATCGTGTTGGATGACAAGCCTGTTCTAGTGCAGCTGATGCCCTTCAGCAGTGTGCTGTTTGGATCTCAAGGGCGGCGGGGGGTGGCGATCGCAATTCTGGACCTTAATCACATCCGTCAAAAAGTCTGGCTAACGTTTTGGATCTCGGCCTTAATTCTGATCGCTGGAAATGGCATCGTCCTTTTGGCGATGGGGATATTGATTCAACGGATAGTGTTGAAGCCGCTGAACCTTCTCCATCAGACCGTCTTATCCAGTAAAGAGACAGGGGATTTTACCCCCCCTACAGTAATGCCCAGGAACGAAATCGGATTTCTATCAGCCACCTTTAGCGCTGTTTTTGAACAGCGTAAGCAAGTGGAAACGGCCCTGCGCAATAGCGAAGCCAGTGAGCGAGCCAAGTCCCAAAAATTGACCCAGACGCTCAAGGCTCTGCAGAAAACCCAAGCTCAATTGATTCAAGCGGAAAAAATGTCGGGGCTGGGGCAAATGGTCGCAGGAGTGGCCCATGAAATTAATAATCCGGTCAGCTTCATCTATGGCAATCTTCAGCCTGCACAAGAGTACGTTCAAGATCTGCTTGAGTTGATTCGTCTTTATCAAGAAACTTATCCCACTCCAACTTCTGATATCCAAGCTCTGGAGCAGTCCATCGACTTAGACTTTCTGGTGGAAGATCTGCAGAAATTATTAGGGTCCATGAAGATCGGGGCTGAACGGATTGCAGAAATCGTCCTGTCCCTCAGGACTTTTTCCCGCTTGGATCACTCAGACATAAAATCCGTTGATATTCATGAGGGGATTGATAGCACATTGATGATTTTGAAGTATCGGCTGAAAGCAAAACAGGGTAATGCCAAGATTGAGGTGATTAAAGAGTATGGCGAGTTGCCTCTGGTGGAATGTTACCCCTCTAAACTCAATCAGGTTTTCATGAACATTCTTAGCAATGCAATTGATGCTTTAGAAGACAAGAGACTGACTACGCCAGTTCAAGTAAACGGGACAGAGGGCTTTATGGGGGTACAACGCTCATTATCCTCCAATTCCAACCTTGCTACGTTGGTTCCAGTCAATACGTCTGTGGCTCCCCCTTCCGCCGCCGCCGTTCTCTCCCCTGCTGATCTCTTGACGCCTTGTATCAGGATTAAGACTGAGGTGATACAGAGCGAAGACAGTCATGACGGGACTCCCCAAGCGCCTCGAATCGCCATTCGCATTTGGGATAATGGGTCAGGAATTGAGGAAAAGATTAAGGACCAATTATTCAATCCCTTCTTTACAACGAAACCGGTTGGGAAGGGAACCGGATTAGGATTGTCAATTAGTTACCAGATTGTTGTGAATAAGCATCATGGAACATTAACTTGCGCTTCAATCCCCAACAAAGGGACTGAGTTTACGATTGAGATTCCTATTAGTCAGCAGTAGTCTGTTCCTTGCCTACTACCTACTGCCTACTGTCTACCTAAATACTCCTGGGTACTTAACTTAAGTAAATCTGTCTTTGTCAGTTTATTTCGCTTTGCTTCAAGGCCTCGATGATCTTTGTATTGGCTTTTGGGAAGGGATATTGGTCAATTTCGTCCAGGGTTACCCAGAGAACCTCGTCACATTCCAGGGGTTGAGGTTCGCCGCTGAGGAGACGGCAGTGATAAACATTGAGGGTGACTCGGAAATGGGTGTAGGCATGATCCACCACGATTAAGCGATCGCCCACTTCAATCTCAATCCCCAACTCTTCTCGGATTTCCCGCTGGATGCAATCCTGTACGGTTTCCTTGGGCTCTATCTTACCGCCAGGAAATTCCCAAAGTCCGCCTAGGAGTCCTTCCTGACGACGACGATCGATTAGAATTTGGCCTTGATCATTGCGAATGACGGCGACGCCGATCTGTTTATGGGGGAGGGGTGCGCGGCTTTCTGACATGGGTAGCTCCGACTGTACATTCAGATTGTACGCTTGACAGTGACGGCGCCATGGACACAGTAGACAACTGGGATTGTGGCGCGTGCATAGGGTCGCCCCCAGATCCATTAGGGCCTGGTTGAAGTCTCTGGGATTTTGAGGCTCGAGAATTGCTTCAGAAAGCCGCCAGAGTTCCTTAATCGCTTTGTTGGGGGGACGGTCAAGGGCGACTAATCGGGCCAGAACCCGTTTGACATTACCATCCAGGATTGCTAAAGGAGAATTAAACGCGGCGCTGAGGATTCCCCCTGCTGTAGTGCGGCCAATTCCAGGTAAGGCCATGACTGATTCCAAATCTGAAGGGAATCTTCCCCCGTGGATATTGGCAATTTGTTCAGCAGCTCGGTGTAGGTTGCGGGCGCGGGCATAATATCCTAACCCTTCCCAGGCTTTGAGCACTGCTTGCTGATTGGCTGCTGCTAAGGCTTCAACCGTTGGAAACTGGTCTAACCATCGTTGGTAATAGGGGATGACAGTCTTGACCTGAGTCTGCTGCAGCATGATTTCTGATACCCAGATGGCGTACGGATCTCGACTCCGCCGCCAGGGCAAATCTCTTCCCTGCTTGCCGTACCAATTATGCAGCGTTTGCTGTAAGTCTGTAAGCACGAAACTCGGCAAGCCTTCCCATAGACTTGCCGAGTTTTGGGTCGTATTTTTGGGTAACTGATTAACTCGGGGGAGTGCGGCGCTCAATTTGGTCTGCTGACTCACTCAGTTTCGGAGGGGGTGTCTGTGATTTCGGAGATTCCCAAGGTCCGCTCAAGCGCCATCCGCTGCTCTGCTCCCCGCAGGAAGTAGCCGCTCATCATAGCGGAAGCTAAGAGTCGACCCAGGTCTTCACGGCTGGTGGCCACTGTGATATCAAAGTGCTGGGAGGGCAGTCCGCCCAAGAGTCCAATGATATTATTCTCCATTACCTGTAGAAGCTCTGAAGACATTGGCTTAGAGAGCTGGGCAATCGTTTCCGGGTCCATAGCCTGAACGTACTTTAACAGAGAGTTTCCTTGAGCTGTAGATCCGCTAAAAAATTCTGGAGTTTGACCGGGTGCGTCTTTCACGTCGATTACCTCACTCAGGAAGTCACAAATCAAATAGCTGTATTCGTTAACTAACTTAACTTCACTACCTGATACTAACGTAACAGGCTCAGTCGGCCTTCAGCAGTGAGTAGAACCGTACTGCATAAGGAGGGGTTTACGCAGGGAGCCCTCTACCAAGTTGGATCCACGTAAAGATTAACGGTCATCTGCGATCGCCCCGCAGGGATTGCCGTCAAACAAGCACAAATGGGTTCTTCCTCTTCATCTACTTCAACTTCGCAAGCATGGCAAGAGCCCATAAGACAGCCAGTTGGAATCTTAACGCCAGCGCGGTCGGCCACTTGCAGTAACGGCTCGCCGACTTCTGCATTCACTGAAATATCGTCTGGCAAAAATCGGATTTCAACGCTCATAAGGGAAAAGGTTACAGGGTGAGGGAGGAGGAGATGGGGAGGCAGGGGAGGCGGGGTTGAAGCTGTAGAGACGTGACATGTCACGTCTCGGGAATATAGGGGATGGGATGAGTGAGGGTAGGGGAAGCAGGGGGCAGGGGAGGAAGAGGATAGGAGAAGATGGGGAGGAGGGGGAGATGGGGAGGAGGGGAGGTGATTTGACTGTAGGGGGTTAACGACTTACTTCCATATTGACAAAATTGATGATGCCAATGTTTCTAATGCTGTGTGTTGGGCAATTTTCCCTTAAGGAAAATAAGTCAGACAATTCCGTAGGTTGGGTTGAACTTGTGAAGCCCAACTCGGGCAAGGTTTTCAGGGGATCGCCATGGTTCAACCAACCTACATTTTAGGGAGACGGCAAGTGGGCGTCGCTGGCGGCGGCCCACTCTCACTTCCCCTGGTTAAATGATCAGTCCATTACACCCTGCCGATGATTTAAGGGATCTGCAGAAAAATAAAATCCCATCTACCCATCCACCCATCTACCCATCCACCCATCTACCCATCCACCCATCCACTGCCTTTTACCGGGACTATATTTTGACACGCCTAACTATGGCTTTGAGTTAGCGCGGGCGTGCTTCAGCATATCAATCAGCGTATGGTGAGCATCTTCAGCGTCTTTCAGGGTGTGGTCGAATTCG
>JAAUYH010160467.1_pt1 | contig 19220 bp, 13 predicted proteins | sample 7278061 | NCBI WGS metagenome assembly JAAUYH01 (sample SAMN14350203, study PRJNA611818) | marine sediment metagenome | isolation source: surface marine sediment (0.6m) | place: French Polynesia: Moorea | collected 2018-08 | reverse complement strand
TTCTGTAACCTCAACTTCTTCTTTGATAACGCGCCAACCTGTATGTAAACCCATCTTACCGGCTTTCACAAACATCCAGCATCCCCGTTGATAAGAATTTTTACCGGCTTCACATCTAGGCTTGACCCCTATTAATTCTTCCACTTCTTCAGTAGTTAGTACCCAACCCAAAGTATAGGCGCGTTCTAATATATCCATGTACCAAAGTGGGTTTACTGGTTGCAGTCGTGAAAATAATATTTCCTGTAGATTAATTAATGACTGAGTGACTTCTGTTAAACGTTCTTCAAGATGCACAGATTTTGGAGTGTTCTCCTCAGTTTTGGCAAAGGTTTCATTGATGGGGTCGAATTGTGGAATTTCTCCATCAATATCTTCTAAGGCAGACTCATCAGCTGCTTTAAAATCAGGAAAATGATGTTCTGCGCCAAAAATAGCCTCCTTGGCATCCTTTTGCAAGTTTGCTTTGAAATTCTTTACCGGTACTAGGTTTCGACTAATTTCTGCAGCTAAATTACTTAAGAAACGAGCTGCTCCCTTTTCCTTACGTGTAGCCATTTGAGCAGCGACCTGTTTCATCATTCGCACCAAATTGGGGTCAATTAAATTTTGGTGAGATTCTAAAATATCAGCTTCCGAACCACTGGGACAATCCAATAAATCTTGAATCAGCTGGAGATAGGCTTGGGATTTTTCATCATCGCTTTGGTGATGAACTGCTTGTTCAAACAGATGATTGATTTGTCCAGCCCAATGTTGGAGGTATTTAGCTGCATCCAACCTTCCATCTGATTTTAACTGCATGGCGATTTCTTCCATCACCTGTACTAGATCGGGAGTCACTAGTTGTTCGTTACGTTCCAGTAACGTCCATTCTTCACCATGAGCACAGCTTAGCAATTCTTGAATTAGTTGTAGATAAGCTTTGAGTTGTTGTTGTCTCATTTTAAGGATGCCTTTTATTAACCATTAAATTTATTAAATTCAAAATACTCAATAATTCTTGGCTAATCTCCTTATAGGTTAAAAAAATGAGGAATTTGTGAGTTTATGAGGATTATCGGGAAAACCGGGGTTTTCCCCCCGGGGATTAATACTAGTAGCAGGTTTTAATCTAACTATTAACCTTAAGTATGGGTGTAGTATTTATTGCGTTGACTCTACTAGCTATTCAGGTTGGTAGTAAAGTTCTTAGTATTTATATAGTCAATAATAAAGCTATCATTAAAACCAAAGCCACCTGTTCCCATATCAATCGATAAAATATTAACTTTGTCTTGAGGAACCAAGTGTGGTTCCATAGCATCACTGACCCTCAAAATCTTAGGCTGTAACTTAAAAATAAATTGTTTTGCTTCAGGAGGTTCGGGCTCCAAAGAATTAGTCGGATGCTTTTCACTTGAAGAATAGTTGCAAATAGTACCTATCAAGAAATTATTGATTTTTACCTCATGTTGTTGCCAATCTTCCCATGTTTTTACGTATCTTGTTCCGATAATCACTAAGGGATATATATAATCATCTGAATTGTTAGTGCCTTTATTTACTTTATGAATTTCATGATATTCCTTAACTTGGAATAGAAATTTTAGAGTTGTACCAACCCACAGAACTTCCTTCCCGTTAGAATCTCGTCTATGGTTGGGATTTTCAGACAATTCCACAGGTCCTACAAATAACTTACTCATAGCTGCACCTTTGAACTCATATGAACTAGCGGTATTCATCTACAAATTTTACTGTTACTACATGTAGGTAAGGTTCAACCATGCATATAACTTAAATTTTTGGAAATAACATGAACTACGTGCAACCGCTAGTGAAAAATCTTTATCTACCAGAACTGATGTTTGTCCCCATAGCGATTTTGTGGAAGACAGAGAAACCCAGAAAATGTCAATAGTCCATCTACAACCTCACAAGTTTCTCAAGTTTTTTACTTATAAATAAAAATGAAGTGTTAAACATGAAAATTTAGGATTTGCTTCTAATGCGAATTAAATGCAGCCTTTCAATATCAAGAGTTTCAAGAACCGGCGTAAATTATATTTGTGATTATTCCCACTAATTTAAGTTATTTCAGCTTCTAATTCACATAATGTGTGATTTTAGTTTTTGAATGGTAGGTTTTGAATTTTAGGTTTTGAATTTTAGGTTTTGAATTGTAGATCTTAAATTTTAGATTGCGAGCTAGGAGATGATTTTATGTTCTCCCTTAAAAGTAATACGACCCAGATAAAACCAATAGACTTAAAAAACCCAGAAGTTTTACTTGCTACTTTACAAAAACTTCGGCAATCAATTTATCAACAGGGAGAAGAAATTTTTCAACGATGGGAACCCCTTATTAAACGTCCATCCTTCCGAAAAAGTGCTCAAAATCTAGCATACTATCTAGCTTTGCGAGGTCATGACCTGCGTCCTTTACAAGCAGCTTTGATTCCTTGGGGACTGTCATCTTTGGGGAGAATTGAAGCCCGAGTACTACCTAACTTGGATGCAGCGATCGCAACTTTAGCTGCTATTTGTCAAACAGAATCATATCCTCTTCCACCTCGTCCTTCAATACAATCTTTTTTAGAAGGACATCGTCTGCTCAGACGTCATACACAAGATGTGTTGGGTAAACCATGGAATAACCGTTGGGTAAGGATTATGGTTACATTACCCAAGTCAGCGGCTAGCAGTTATGAGTATGTTAGAAGCTTACTACAACAAGGCACTAATTGTGTTCGAATAAACTGTGCCCATGATACACCAGAACTATGGGAAGCAATGATTCATCACGTACATCGTGCAGAGGGCGAAACAGGACAACCCTGTAAAATTATGATGGATTTAGCTGGACCAAAACCTCGTATTGAGCAAACTATTAACTTCTGTGATTCTGACCGTTTATTCACAGGAGATTATTTATTTTTACGGCGCGATTTATCGGGTGTAGAACCTGAAAATAATTCTAGTTTTGCCGATATTGGATATCCACAATTAACTTGCACAATACCAGAAGTGCTAGATAGTTTAAAAATAGGTGCTAATGTTTGGATTGATGACGGGCGAATCGGTGCTTGTGTTGAGTCCTTAAGTGATGAGGGAGCACTGATAAAAGTTACCCATGCTAGCCATAAAGGTAGTAAAATTTTGCCAGATAAAGGAATTAACTTTCCTGATACTTTACTTAATTTGTGCCCCCTTACAGAAAAAGATAAACAAGATTTGGATTTTATTGTATCCCACGCAGATATTGTGGGATATTCTTTCGTTCAAAATACTTCAGATATTGACCTGCTAGAGCAAGAGTTACAAACTCGTCAGGGTAAACGGTTAAATCCTTTAGCAATAGTTGCAAAAATTGAAACACTTCAAGCAATACGCAATCTTCCGGAATTAATAGTCCATGCTGCAGGTAAGTATCCTTTTGGTGTGATGATTGCTCGTGGCGATTTAGCTGTTGAAATTGGTTATCAGCGTCTAGCAGAAATACAAGAGGAAATTCTCTGGCTATGTGAAGCTGCCCATGTTCCAGTGATTTGGGCTACACAAGTGTTAGAACAATTGGTTAAAAAAGGGATTCCTTCGCGCCCCGAAATGACTGATGCAGCCATGTCGGAAAGGGCTGAATGTGTCATGTTAAATAAAGGACGTTATCAAGGGGAAGCAGTGAGAATATTGGATGATATTCTCAGAAGGATGCAGGAACATCAATTGAAAAAGATGCCCCAATTACGGGCTTTGTATTCTTGGAAATATTACGACCGGAGTTGATTTTAGTAGAAAAACCTCACAATTTCCTCAAATTGTTTGTTTATAAGGAAGGTGTTGAGCTTAAAGGATTCTAAGGGTCAATTATCAGGAATCAAACAACATTGGTTCTTAAAAACCAGAATAATTTTTTTAACAACTGTAATCCCTTCTATTACAGATATGGTCTGAGTTTGGCGATTGTAAGCAAGAAAACGTAATTACAGAGCGATACGGGAAGGTAGTTATGCTAAAAGCCGCAGACATAATGACTAAAGATGTTGCAACTATTCGCAGTTCGGCAACTGTAGCACAAGCGGTTGAGTTAATGAATTCCAGAGGTTGGCGTGCATTAATTGTAGAACGTCGCCACGACCAGGATGCTTATGGCATTATTACCGAAGCTGATATAGTTTACAAGGTAATTGCTTTTGGTAAAGACCCTGCCAAGTTGCGCGTACATGAAATAATGAGCAAGCCCTGTATGGCAATTAATCCTAACCTTGGTGTAGCATATGTGGCGCGTTTGTTTGCCGAATATCACTTACTCAGAGCACCTGTAATTCAAGGAAAATTATTAGGTATTATTTCCCTTAGCGATATTATTAGCGAAAGCAAATTTGTTGAAGAACCCCAAGAGGTACTTTTAGAAGAAGAACTACACCATGCGGTGGAAAACGCCCGCAGTATTTGCGATCGCACTTCACCGAGTTCGAAAGAATGTGGAGCAGCTTGGGATACAGTTGATGAACTACAAGCAGAAATCGCCCATCAACAATCAAAGAAAATATTCAAAACTGCTTTTGAAGAATACTGTGAAGAGTTTCCTGAAGCTATGCAAGGTAGAGTTTTTGATGCTTGGTGTAGTGGTTAATTGATGTTGTGCAAAACAAATTTTTTATGGGTCATTAAATAAACCTGATATTTGCATCCTGTAAATGCTTTATCGGGTTTTTTCTATTGCTCCTAATGCTTTGAGGCTGAGAATCTCGGCTGATCACCTTTTCGATTTAATTCCCTGCTTCTGAGAATGGTGCCATTATAAGCAAGCACTGATATTGCTAGTGTGAATTTCACAATCACAGCCCGCCAACCTTTACTAGTATGTTGGCGTTTTTGTAAAACACTTTTGTCCATAAATTTTCTTTTGACTTGGTTTAACCAATTATTATCAGTATCGGGACTTAGCATCCTTGTAAAAATAAGTTGAACAAACTGCACATTCAACTTAATTAATACATAACTCTTTAGATGTTGTTTGGTTCAAAAAAAGCTTCAAATCTTTATAAATAAATGGTTTGACGTTGAATTGGTTGTTTTCTTGATATATTTAGATTATGGCACTTCGCCACGCTACGGCATTGAGCGATTTGAAGTTAATCCCTTGCCCTGAATGCCTTTGAGGCTTTTTCCTCTTTTTTTTGTCTAAGTCCCGTTATGGTTACTCAAAGGACAAACGTCCCGATTTATTGCAATACCGTCAGAAGACTGTCAACCTTAGACCCGATGGGAATGCCACTAGTCAGCGCAACCCTTGAAGGAAATGGAGCCGATGACCCGTTATATTTCCCCACTTGGCAGAAGATTAAGAAAGTGATTGGGCACCCCAAGTTTATTTTCATTGCTGATGGGTACTTAATCCACCAATTAAAACTATGGATATTCGTTTACCTCAACAGGAAGAATCAGAACTTGCTGTTGGTAAAGGTTTTGAAGTTGAATTAGGAAGATTTTGGTTCAATAAAGAAACTAATAAATGGGTACGTTGGCATGAACGCTACTTGGTAGTTTATTCCCGTAGCCTTGCAACCAGAGCAATACATGGTCAACAACAACGCATCAATAAAGCTCAAAATGCCTTGGAGAAATTAGCTAAGAAACCAGGAGATGACCGAGAACAACTTATTTATAAAGTTGAAAACATTCTCAAACGTCACCGTGTCAAAGATTTCTTCTCAACTACTATTACTGAACAAACACAAATAGAAACTCGTTATATTGGCAGGGGAAGACCTTCCAAAAATTCTCAACTAGAGCAAGTAAAGAAGATACATCTCCAACTTCATATCGAGCAGCTTGACCATGCAATAAAGGAAGCAGAAACTTTGGCTGGTTGGCGATTATATGTCACAAATGCTTCTGCTGACCAACTGAGTTTACCACAAGCTGTTATGTATTATCGAGATGAATGGCTTTTGGAGCCTGGTTTTCATCGTTTTAAAAGGGGTTCTCTACCTGCCTTACCTATTTACTTTAAGAACCAAGACAGAATTTCTGGTTTGATATTTCTCCTAAACATCGCATTGCGAGTATTTACTGTTATGGAGTTTGTTGTCCGTCAAGCTCTTCAAAAAACCGGTGCATTCCTTTCTGGTATCTATGATGGTAATCCAAAGCGAAAAACACAACGTCCCTCTGCCGAACAAATACTTAAGGCTTTTTGTAATATAACTCTTTATTTTCTACCTGATTTTACTATCTGTGTTACACCTCTTAATGACCTTCAATGCACAATTCTTTCATTGATGCAAATGCCTGAATCTCTTTATTTGCTAGATTCCAAGCTGTGCAAGACATAATTACCTCTTGCACCTGCAAAATGAGCGAACGGACAGTTGTTAAGTTCCCGATTATATTTTTTCTGGGATTTTGTTAATCTTGGAAGACGCGCTGCTGCGCAACGAACCACCACGTGGTTTTTTGAGTAAACTGTGGGGTTAGTACTCGTGCAAAATTACCGTCTGATGTCAATCCAAGTGGTTACGGAGTAAGAGTAGTAGCTCTTTTAGCTGTGTTGAGCGGGTTGTACCGCCACAGCACTCGAATGGTTCAAAATGCGATGGCTGATGTGTTTGGAATACCTATGTCCCTAGGTATAGTTAATACTTCCTTAAAGTTTCAGCGTCGCAATGTATTGGAGTTTATGACTAATGCCGTGAGTGCTGCACGCAATCATACGCCTGCTCCTTCCATTTTATTCGCAACGTCAGATAGAAAAAATATATAATTTTACTAAAGAAGCAACTAAAATTACTTATTTGATTTACAGTTGCTATATAATATACATATATGATAAATAATTTTGATTTAATTTATTGAAGATTTACTCCAATAATTGATAATCAAAATTGGACTTCACCTTCATCGCGTTGTATCCCTATATAGACTGAACCTGATGGGATTTGCTTTAGCTTGCCGAAGATAATGAGCCAACAGATTCTTTTGGTAATTTCCTGGTTCTGGTGTTTTGAAGTGCATTTACTAGACAGATGCTGCGCGGATTTTTCAGTCCGTAGTGTTTCAAACGCCCAATGGGAAAGCAGTGTTGATTAACGTCCCTGTTACAGGTTTTGCCATTCTTGAATATATTAAAAGCCTATGGTATTAAAACAAAGGTTTACGGTAAGTTGCGATCACCGAAATTTTACTGAGTGTGATCGCTGTATTCTAAATTTATTGCGTCAATACTTGATGCAAACGGATAAAGATAACCCTGCATTTAGCCAATGGAAGCAAATACTGACACAATTCAAAGAAGCTTTTGAAGAAGTAGGCGTGATTATTGTAACACCAGAAGGGCAAGTGCAGTTCATGACTCAACAAGGAGAAAAACTACTGAGCCAGTATTTTTCCCCATATCCCCTAAACTCATTGCCAGAACCATTACAATATTGGTTCAAACATCAGATTTTGTTATTCACATCTAACGGTAAAGTTCCATCCCCCTATTTACCGTTACACATTGAGAAAGGGAGAAAGGAGTTACTGGTTTATCTTATTTCCGATCTAATAGGGGAGAAATATCTCGTACTGTTGGAAGAACAAGAACTGCAATCCTTCTCAATTTCTTCTCTGGAATTACTAGGACTCACCAAACGCGAGGCAGAGGTACTTTTCTGGATTGCTAAGGATAAAAGTAATGACGCAATTGCTAAAGTGTTGGGTTGCAGTCAAGGAACGGTACGGAAACATCTAGAGCATATTCACGAAAAACTGGGTGTGCAAACTCGAACTGCTGCCGTGATGGTTGCTTTGGAAAAGTTAGGACTACTCAAAGGGTCATTTGTTGCGATTTCTTCATAATCTGATACGCAGATCGCCGTATTTACTTTGGAGTCAGTTCTTAGCAAGATCAGTATTAGAGAGCACTTAAGCTTTTACTTTGACTTATCTCAGTTTCACGTAGTAGTGATGGGTAAAACCCTTGATATTTAACGGGTTATAGAGCGTTAGCCGGACTTAGACAAAAAAACAAGGAGGAAAAAGCCTCAAAGCCATTTAGAGTAAATAATATACGTCAAAACCAAGAAAATCGCTCTTAGCAAAGCGTGGCGTCAGCTATAACCCAGATATATCAAGAAAACAAGCAATTCGATATAAAAGCTTGACATATAAAGCTTTGAGCCTTTTTTTTACCAAAAAAATGTCTAAGTTCCGCTAGATGATTGTTCTGAAAGTCAATTTATTAGTCTATTTGAGACCATCTATCTGCTGCATGCCCTTGCTGGCAAGGTATTTAACGTTCATAGCTCTTACAGAAAACATTGACTTCCGTATCTAGGGTAAAGACGTAAAACCATTGTCAATGCTTTGTTATAGCCCACAAACACTCGTAGATTTTTACCGAGAAAGCGAATGAAATACACCTTACTACTGACTCAACGTTGCAATCTAGCTTGCCCTTACTGCTACATCAGCAAGCGAGACTGCCGTATGCCGATTGAAATAGCCAACAAGATTGTTGAGTTTGCCTACCGCAATACGCCCCCTGGCAAAAAAATTGATGTTGGCTTTTTTGGCGGAGAACCATTACTAGAGTTTGAACTGTTGAAGGAAATAGTCTACCGCTTTAAGGCCCATCGGGATTTTGATAAAGATCGGGTACTCTTCACGGTAGTGACAAACGGTACCATCTTTTCGCCAGCCATCGCAGACTTTATTGAGGAACATGAAATTGGCTTCGGTGTGAGTTGTGATGGGCCACTAGCGATCCATGACCTCAATCGTCGCTTTATCAATGGGCAAGGGAGTTCTCCGATTGTCGAACAGACGATTCGGCAGGCACTCAAAGCCTTCTCAAGCGTGATGGTCAATGCTGTATATGGACCTCAAACTCTCACGTATCTCCCTGCCACTGTGGAGTATTTTTCATCCCTGGGGATACGGCAAATCTATCTCAATCCAAACTTTACGGCTGACTGGACCCAGGAAGCGATTGAGCAGTTACCAGATATTTACCGTGCAATTGGCGATCTATACATCCAGTATTATCGCCGGAACAACCCCCATTTTATTAGCTTAATTGATAGCAAAGTAACAGTCATTCTCCGTCAGGGGTACCATCCCCTAGAACGGTGTCGTATGGGGTGTGGTGAGTTCGCCTTTACTCCAGAAGGTAACATTTACCCGTGCGAACGTCTAGTGGGTGATGGTACCAATGGTCACTGCATTGGCGACGTTAATAACGGCATTCAACTAGAGAGATTACAGTGTCGTCGCTTGGCAGGTGATTCTCTCAATCAGGAGTGTTTAAATTGTGGTCTCAAAGACTACTGCATGAATTGGTGTGGGTGTTCCAATTATTTCTCATCGGGTTACTACAATCGCGTCAGTCCCTTTTTGTGTGCCTCGGAACGGGCTGCCATTGAAGCAGCATTCAATGTCTTTAAAACCTTAGAACAAGAAAAAGGAGACCTCTTTTTTGAGCATCTGGGCGGCGTGCCTCTCGTCAATAGTTTACAGGTTCCTAAATAGCTTTCACCAATAGATTCATTGGGAGAAAAATCATGGCTAATTATAATTATTCCCTTTTAGAAAGATTGATTTGGACAAGGGGAATTCCGAGTTCTTTTTGGGTCGTTAACCATCAGGCTGTCCGAGATATAGTTCAGAAGTATAATCTCAGGGCAATGACTGCTGAAGAGCTTGGGCAGGGTTTGGCAGCCCCCCTTGAGGAGTCTACTGCATCAGAACAACAGATGAGCCTTAAGCCCTGGCCTTGGCCTTTTCCTGGAGGCTTAAAAATTGCTCATGTGCATTATGGAGGACAACTGTTTCTATTGAACCAGGAACAGTGGGCGGAATTTTCGGGTAGGGTTATCAGCGATTTACAGGCCAAGTTGGATAATGCTCAAGTTGTAACATTTGATAGTATGCTCGACGTCTCTGAAGCTGTGGACACTCTATCAATTCAAGCGCCTCTGCAAAAAAAGTAGCCAAGAAGACCTTTCAGATTTTCGGTCGCGTTATTGATGCCGAAACCCAAAAAGGGTTAGGAGGACTTCGAGTTGAGGCATGGGATCAGGATTTAATTTGCAATGACCTTGTGGGAAGCGCCATGACGGATGAGAACGGTTTTTTCCAATTAGACTTCGACGAATCCTACTTCCGAGAATTATTCCTGGATCGGCAGCCTGACCTCTTCTTTAAGGTCTTTCAAGACGGCAAGATGATCAAGAGTACTGAGCATTCAGTGTTATGGAATGTAAATGCTGGAAAGACTCAAATCGTGGTTGAAGTGGTGTGATTGATTTGAGCTTCACACGGCTTCGCAATCCCTCAAGCCGTGTGGCTCTCAAGCCTACAGAGTATTAACTAATAGTTAGCAGGAGGTATGAATTGTGTGGAAAAATGCAACTAAACTATTCAGCGTCGGAGGTAAAGTCAAATATCCGACATCGGGGGGAGTTTTTGAACCTCTGCAAGGAGTATCGGTAGATATCTATCGCGTTATTCCAGAAGAAGGGGGTTTTTTAAGCTTTCTGCGCTTAAATTCTCTTCCTGCAATAACTAATTCCTCTGGGGATTTCACCTTCACGGATTTACCTGTTGAGGTGCAAACGGAAATGGCAACTCCCGCCGGGTCTCCAGGTACGCCAATCGAGATTGTACAACCTACCAGTTTGCCGGACATTGTTTTCTTAATTTCTGGGCAAGGCGGAACCGAATATGTCGAGATCTACGATGAACGCAATATGGTGGATGAGGCATGGTCTGCGGCTAATCCGATCCGGGTGGATGTACCGTTGACTGGAAGTCCTGTCTTAACTGTTGATATTCCAGAACTGAGTCCCACAGCGTCGGTTTCTGACGATCAGTTTTACTTTTTAAGGGTCGGTCGAGTTACTCGCGATGAGATAACCAATGTGTCCGATCCCGACCCAGGTTACATGACATCCGCAGCCTCTTCATTTTTTTCCGGAATCGTGGATGCTCCCTTCGGCGGCACTCTGCATATCGGAGGGCATTTCGGCAACAATATTCGGCTTCAGGGTGATAACATCTACTACCGCCTCTACTTTTCACCCTACAGTGGAAATCCTGCTGCTCCTTTCGACTTGACATCAGCAACTCAAATCACCAATGTCCTAGATAATAAGAAATATATTTTTCCCACTTCAGCAGGAGATCCCGGCAGGTGGGAAAAACTATCGTTGGGTCCTTTTACTGCCCAGGTGGTAGGTGGAAGTTCGATACAAGTATATCGAAGACCTCCACTGTATAACCCGGCAGTGGAATATATGCCTTTTCCTGACCTGATTGTCAAGTGGGATTCAACAGCGGCGGACAATGACCTGGTAATTCTGGCCATTGAAGTCTATAAAAAAACTGGTGAAGTTGGTGGCATTCCCCAATTGACACCTATTGCCCTGGTTCCAACTGTCAACAAATACGAGTTTCTCCCACTTCGGATCGACAACCGACCTCCCGTACCGAAAATTAATTCCTGGGAAACTAGCTTTGCCACTTTCAGTCCCCAAAGTATTGGTTCGTTAACAACCAATGAATGCGGCGAAATGGAGGTAGAGGTTGGCGATCTCAATGGTAACGAATGTATGGTATTGGGATATAGCATCGAAGACGGTAGCGGCAGCGCTCATCGACACTTGAGCTATTACCGAATCAGAGTGGAATACAGCCCCCGACAACCGATTGGCGTCATCGTACCCTCGACAGCCCAGGTCAGATTGAAAGGGCAAGAAAGCGATCCAACTTTCCATGCAGGTGTAGGGAAAAAAGACATCGACTGGAATTACGATCCCACGTCCGATCCAGTTCACTCCAACATTTGGAATTATAGCTCTGTACTGGTTCCTCAGACTCTCGACGGTTGGCCGCCGGAACCCGCCGGGGACACCTATGGCGGGGTCCAATGTCTCCAATACGCTGCTGAAGTATCTCTGGGCTGTGGTGTTAGGACTATAAACGGTTGGAGCCGATTATTCGGGCATCGTCATACCTCAAGGCATATCATTATCAAAAAACTGCCTTGAGTTGGTAGCCAAAAAACATAAGGAGAAAATTATCATGGCAACCACAAATCCAAATGACAAATACGCATTTTTGTTTTCAGGACCTACCGGAGACCGTGAGTTGAAGGATTTGCAAAATGTGGCAGAAGTATTGATAGAATACTACAATTATCCTATTTCCCAAGTAAAAATTGTCCTGGGTTCAACCCCGGCAGTCATGCCCGGTTTTTCCGGCGTAACTGCTGTGGTAGTTGCCTCGCAGGTTCAACTGGAAAGCCAATTGAGCGCTTTTACAACTACAACCCTACCAGCCTCTGCTAATAAAACCGTTTTACTGTATGTTGCCGGTTGGGGAACCAGTGAAGCGGGGATAGCAAAGTTGGCAATTAACGGCGGGAGTCCTCCCACCTATGTTGACCCGGATTGGCTGATGCCTCGCTTAAATGCTTTCGGCACTTCACAAGTCAATGTAGTTATGCAGCAAAATAACTGCGGTGGATTCAGGTCGGCCTTGGAGAGTAGTGGGCTTACAGATTGGACATTTACCTTTGCCTGCAGCGCTACGGAACCCTGTTATGGTGACTTTCCAGTTGTAAAGGGCAGTTATTTCACCCATGCCTGGACTAGTGGATTGAAACTAGAAGCACTTCCACCACTTGAACCTGGAACTCCCCTTCCTGTGTGGAATTTTGCAGATCAAGTGGCTGCAGGCACCGAGGGGACAGTATCGCTTGAAGAGGCGCTAATTTTCGGGAAGCTGATCCATGATTATGCTTTCGGTGACGGTCAGATAGGGATTTCTACGCCGGGGTACCTAGCACCTACAGGCAGTTCACCGCAATACCTCGGATTGCCGGACCTCGTGATACGCGACGGTAGTCCCGAATGGTATGAGAGTCCCGACATTACATTGACCCATCCCAATCACCGCTGGGTTGATGGAGATCCAGCTAACGAAGACTGGTATATCGCCGATACGCCACCACCGCCACCACCGCCTGGGGTGTTCAATAATACCGTCAATGTTAAAATGCGAAATCTAGGGACTCACCCGGTGCGCCTTTACTCGTTGGCAATGGATTTATTCTGGTCAGGTGGAGGAGGAGTAGAAACCGATCCTTATGATATTTGCAATATCGTTCCTGCGGGTGGAGTGTTAAAACCTATCAATCAAGCCGACATCGACACGCCGAACGATATTTGGGATACTCACTCCAAAAATATTAAGTTTGAAAGTACCTCGACTCACGGTTGTATCAAAGTTGAGGTCGAACAGTTTTGTACCAATCTCGATCATAGTTGGGATCCTGATTCCCGCGATTTTGAAGGTCAACGCAATATCGATCTCATGACAGTTGTTCCTCCTCCCCCATTTCCCAGGCCTTTTCCCGGCATCATGGGGATCAAGAAGCATATTTACGCTTTCAAGAATCCCTTTGGAGAACTGCGCAATTTCTACCTTGTTTTCCCGGAAAATTATTTCAGCTATCACAACAAAATCCGATTTAACTGGTTTGAAGTTACTCAGGGTCGAGAAAGTGAGCAGATTCCCCTTAAGATAAGGATGAGACCTCACCCTCATATTGCTCTGCCATTAAAAGAGGGTGAAGAAAAGATGCTCCTGTTTAGTGCGGAGTTAAACCCAGAATTTGCTCTCAATGAGGACATAGTATTGTCTTTCGATATCCTAATGGAAAATCCAGAAAGTGAAGATGATAACGTCAATCTCAGAAAAGCTGCTGTTGTAGTCAAGCCGAATGTGGTCGCTTTTGCCGGTTTCACAGTTGTAATCAAAAAAGGTGCCGGAACCATAAAAGGTGTTATTCTTGACCGTAACGGGAAACCTGCGGCAGGTGCCAAGGTCTTCTTGCGTACCATTAACGACTTGCAGGGGGCGGTAGTAACAGCAGGGAAAGATGGTACCTTCGATTTTGAGACGATCAATGGGGATGTCTATAAAATGATCGCTGAGGGTGAAGGATGGCGATCAAAAGAAAAAATTATCCCTCTCACGGACGGGCGGTTGGAAGATCTGAAAGTTGACCTGCTGGAACCGATTGGTCCTGAAGATCAGGTGAAAGTTGTCATCGATAAAATCCAGATTCTGGACGACAAGGATCCCTGCCTCAAGGGGAAAGGGGAATTGACATTTACTATGGTTGTTGTGCCGGATAACGATACTGATAGAAAACAGGTGACCCGCTTGCCGGAAACTGGAGTGTATCATGTAGGCGATAAACCTGGCAAGAATGATGTCGAACTGGGGGTAACTATTTTCACGGGTGTTGTCAAGAACAAGGCCCTTTCCATTTCCATTTCCGGAAAAGAGATTGACCTGTTTGATCCTGATGATAAGTTGGCGCGTTATCATCGTGAGTTCGCTGGCGATCCGGCGGAGTGGTATGGAAAATACTATCCTGGCGACGAGTATCTTGATGCCGAGGATGTAGGCGATTGGGCAATTTGGTATCGTATTCTTCGTGCCTAAGAAGATGGTAGGGGTTAGCCCTTGAGATTAGGGCAACCCAAAACAAAAGACAATGGAACGCCATAGAAAAGCATTTCGCGATCGCAATAATAAGCAAAAATGTGATCGCCAAAAAACCTTTGAATCTTAGTGTGAACGCGGATAGTAGGCTGAGGGACGAAACACAAAATTAATCAAACTTATGGTGGGATAGGCTGCTCTGTCGGTTGGCTGGCCTCAGGTGCGGGTGAAGTATTAAGACTTAAACAAAAACTAAGCCCAATCATAACCCAAACTGGCTTTATAAGCGATCAATACATTGCTATTTTGATTAAGAAGTGCTCTTAAGAAGATTTTTGTCATACCCAATGATATCTCAAGAAAATTAAAGGAGGAGAATATGAATACAATTGCACTTAACGAATATATTAAGCAACTGCGTGCCAGAGATCCTATGATTACTGTCACGTTCAACCCGGAAAAATCGGCAATCGCAATGCTTCGGGGACGGCTTGCAGACCCAGTTAATGTGGAGGAACTGACCAGAGTTCCTTACGACTATGCCCGGCAATTCATTCGGGACAACCGGGTGCTTCTAGGGAACATTGATGAGAGGATGAATCTCGACAATCAAAGAGTGATGACTGATCGGCAGGGCATGACCCACGTGATCTTTGCCCAGAAGTATGGAAGTGCCGAAGTTCTAGGCGGAAACGTGGCAGTTCACTACGCAGCAGATGGGTCTGTCTACCGGATCAATTCCACCCTTGCTTCTGGTATCGACGTACCCGAAAGTCCCCGGATTGAGTCTACTCGTGCCGCAGAAATCGCCAAAGAACACGCAGGCTCTGGCGCTGCATTATACGAAAACCTAGCGCCTACCCTGGTTGTGGCTGATGCTAAAACTCTTCATAAAGCGCAGGAACCCCAGAAGTACTACATTTGCTGGCGGATGAGAATCATCCCACCTGCGGGAAGTGGAACCCCAGATTCCATCTATTTGGTAGATGCTATTGAAGGAGAAGTGATTCTTCGGTACTCTGCACTTCAAAATGTGGGGACAGGATACTACTCCAGTGGTGCTGCTTTGAATTCCGAGGCTTTTGAAGCAACGTTCCGACTACGAGATACAGCGACATCAGCAGCGTGGCCGGAAGCTACGAAACCCGTTATTCACACGTATGATGATGCAAATTCTGGTAGCTTAGGCTTGAGGAACTACTCGGAAGACGCCGATGACAACTGGAACAACGGAGGGGTGGTTCCTACAAATCGTTTTGACGATCAACGAGCCGAAGTAGACATCCACCGCTTTTTGGGCTACGTCCTGAACTACTACCATGATATACACGGGCACAACAGTTGGGACAATGCTGGAGCAGATGTAAGAGGCCACGTTCATAATATGTATTTGTCCTTTTTAGGTATAATGCCGAACAACGCCTTCTGGGATCCAGATGGAAAGGAACTGTACTTTGGTGATGGTGACGCTGCTGATTTCGACTTCTTCACTGTTCTGGATGTAACCGGGCATGAACTCACCCATGGGGTCAATACAGGCTTCAACATAGTCCAGACCTATGATGGAGAAACTGGTGCTTTGAATGAGGCAATTGCCGACCTTTTCGGGGTTTTCATTGCCTTGAATCATCCGGCTGATGATGATGAGCCGTGGCAAACTGGCGAACAGTGTGTTCTGCCCACTCATCGAGGTCGCAACATGGCAGATCCCAGTCGAGACGCGGCTGGTGTCGTTCAGTACAATGCCACCAGTGATGACACAAAATACGACAGTGCAGTAAACGGTTACTTTCCTGATCACTACAGCATCCGATATACGGGCGAAAAGGACTACCACGGCGTACACATCAACTGCCCAATCATCACCCACGCCGTCTATTTGATGATTAACGGCGGAACCCATCGCCTGTCTGGGGTTACGGTCACGGGTATCGGTGTCGGGCCTGTCGAACAGATGCTATATCGTGTCATCTCGACCGGACTACTCAGCAATACATCGGATTTTACCGACTTCCGCCTCGCCTTCATCGAAGCCTGCAAGGATCTGTATCCTGCGAACCTAAACTACTTGCTCACTGTCAAGACAGCCTTCCACGCCGTTGGCATCGGACCCGACCTGGGTATGCGCTTCATCGTAGAACGCAGCACCCTCGGAGAGGACGAAATCAATGCTCGCCGCGCTGCTGGTAGTGCCGTTGTCCCTGATGCTTTCCGAGTTGTGGTTGATGGGTTCACCGCAGCAGAAATAGGGATTACTGGATCTGCTTTGACTTTGGATGTGCCCTCACCGACAGTTGGCATGACGATTAACTGTACAGGCAACACGTCAGATAGCGGTGGCTACGGGCCGGAAGAACAGCGGTTTACTTTCCACTACGACCTCGATTTTGGTCTGACTAATGATGCATTTGACTTTGAAGAGGATACTAAGTTACTCACGCTGAATGGGGAAATCCCCAGCCTTTCCCTCTCCGCCTGGGCGCAGCTCCAACTGATTAAGCAGCCCAACCCATTTATCCTGCACGGAGATCCGCCGTATCTAAGTGTCGATCTACGCATATTTGTGGTCAGAGCAGGTGAAACAAAATTTGGTGTGACGATGGGCAGCGATGCCTCAGATGCTCCGCGTTTCATCCAGGAGGTTATGAAAGCACTGACAGATGGAGAGGGTGTGGCTGGCGGACAGGCATTCGATGATCTGTCAACCGATCAGGCAGCATCCTCGCTCTACCTCCAACCAACGGACAGCAGTGGCAATAAAGTCTTTAACTTTGCACTTGCCAAAGTACACTATATCGGCACTATCGGTGCGGATAATGTACGGGTTTTCTTCCGCTTACTCAGTACCCAGTCAACCAACGCTGCTTACGACATACCCCCTGGCAACGATTACCCGATGACTGGCAGCTATCGGTTCTGGTCTGATGGTGTGTATCATGGGCAGAAAATTGCTCTGGCTGGGATTCAGGGGAACGACTATGTCACGATCCCATGCTTTGCCTTGCCGCGTGTTGACACTGCAAGCACAAGTATGATTGATCAGGAGGACTTTCGGACGGATGGTTCCGGCAATGTCTTCGGCAATGTCCAGAGTATAACCCCAAACTCAGATGGATCTGAGGTTGACACATTCTTTGGCTGCTGGCTGGATACCAATCAGCCGTTCAAGCCAAATGGGGATCCTAATACTGTTCTCCCCATTAACGTGGCGGCAGGGAATGAAGATGGTCCTTTTAGCCCTGCCGACGCGCCGCTATCCATCCAGGAAGCGATTATCCGCAATGGGCATCAGTGTCTGATTGCAGAGATTGCGTTCGACCCGATTGAAATTCCAGTCGGAAAAGATCCCTCGAACTGGGACAAACTCGCGCAGCGCAATATAGCATGGAACCCCGTCGGTTCCGCCCAAGCGGTGAGCACCTTTGAAATCCGATCAACACCAGCGACTGCACTGCAATCGGGTCAGATACCTGACGAGCTGATGATCGATTGGGGAAACACACCGAGCGGAAGCTTTGCGAGTATTTATCTACCTGCGGTTAACGTCGCCGATGTCCTGGCAATGGCTGACAGGATGTACACGACCCATCGGCTGGAACAAGTTGACTCTCACACCCTGCAATGCCGTACTGGTGGTATTACCTATGTTCCGATTCCAGCCAGTGCAGATGTCAACTACGTCGGTCTTTTATCTGTCGATCTCCCCGAAAGGCTAGATCAAGGTCAGGTCTTTAACATTGTTGTTCGGCAAGTGACAAACGCCTTCGGCAAGCGTCCTCCAGAGCCGCCCCGAATCATGACGAATCCGAGTGTAGCAGCAATTGCGCTGACAGATATCGAATGGCGGAGCGTCTTGGGGGCATTCCAACTCACAATCCCCGTACAACCCAAGGAAATACTGCTCCCTCAAGAGGAACGACAGCTTTCTGTGTTCCGCTGGATTCAAGAAGCTATCCCCGCAGATAACCGTTGGTACTCTGTATTCAATCGGTATATTGGACAAATCGCCAAGCGCGTCGATGTTTTCGGTGGTGATTCCAGTCAGGTTGTGGCATCACCGACTGGTGAATGGCAGAAAGTACGGCTTTGCCGGACATTAGCAATCATCAGCACGGTGTTGCTGGCAGTGTTCATTGTTGCACTCGGCATTCTGAGTAACTGGGTCACAGTTGCAGCGATTGCCGTCTTCCTGGCAGTAGTAGTCTGTACCTGGGTCATTCAATTTCAACCCAAGTTTTGCCGTTTGTTGCGAGCCTTTATCGCAGGTGCAGGGAGCGGCGCCCTGATCCTAGCGATCGCATTATTGCTGGGTGTGACTGCGCCACAACTTATCGGGGCTCTCATCTGCATAGTCATTTTGGTGACAATCGCCGTTATGGTTGGAACTCTTCGTAACTGCTTCTAATTCTTATCGGGACTTAGACAAAAAACAAGCAGGAAAAAGCCTCAAAGCTAGTCATGACAAGGGATTAACTTCAAAACCCTAAAAATCGCTCTTAGCAAGGCGTGGCGTTAGCCATAACCTAGATATATCAAGAAAACAACTAATTCGATGTGAAACCATTGATTTATAAAGCTTTGAGGCTGTTTTTTGAGGAAAAAATGTCTAAGTCCCGCTAGAAGAATGTCTTGAAAAAGAGTCACGAACGTACAATAGTCGTCAACTTGCTCAAAAACTACATAGCGATAAGCGCAGCTAGCGCAGCGCATTGCGCAAGCATCGCCAGATCAAACTGAGT
>JAAUYH010081277.1_pt1 | contig 19221 bp, 18 predicted proteins | sample 7278061 | NCBI WGS metagenome assembly JAAUYH01 (sample SAMN14350203, study PRJNA611818) | marine sediment metagenome | isolation source: surface marine sediment (0.6m) | place: French Polynesia: Moorea | collected 2018-08 | reverse complement strand
TAAACGATTTAGCAGGAATTTCTCGTCAAGTAGAATTACGAGCTTGGGTTGAATTAGCTATTTTGCTTCAATACATACAAAGGGGTTTAGTTTCTTGGTTCGATCGACAGCCCTATGATGCTAAATTTGGCAAAAAGCTTTCTTATAGTACCTTTCTTACCTTTGCTGTTATTTGGTGCGAATTAGGCAAAATTTTCTCAACTAATAAGCAAGAATTGGGAGAAGCTTGTTTCCAGTTGATGTTGCAAATCTTGCGTAATTTTGCTCGGCGAGATGATTTTCCTCTCTATAGTGGTATTTTTGTCTCTTTTGATGGAGAATACTTACAAAATACCTTGGAATACTTTAATGAACCCCTCAAACAAGTAGAAGGTACTCAAGAAAAAGCCCGTATTCTCACTCTCCTTGGTTATTCTCAGCGTACCTTAGGAAGATACCAACAAGCTTATACTTTCCATCAAGAAGCTTTAGATATTGCCAGAGAAGCAAAAGATAAATCCTGTGAAATTGCCAATCTCAATCATCTCAGTCGTACTTATGTTCAGCAAAAAGAATATGATGAGGCAATTAACTACAGTCAAAGAGCGTTAATCCTAGCTCGTCAAGCAGGAGATAGACTAGGAGAAGCAAATGCTTTAGTTAATCTCGGTTACAGTAAAGTGTTTTCTGGTCGTCAATTAGAAACAATGACAACAGAAACCTTTGACGAGGCAATTCGTTATCTAGAACAAGGAGTAGAATTGGCAGGCAAATTAAGTGATATTCAAAGTCAATCTCTCGGTTCCAATAGTTTGGGTATTGCTTATGTAATTTTAGCTCAGCCCACAGCAGCGATCGCTTCTTTAGAAAAAGGCGCAAAATTAGCGCAGATTTCGGGGGATGTCTATCTACAAGGTTTGAGTTTTACTTATCTAGCAGAAGCGTATTACGGTATTGAAGATAACGGTAGGGCAGTTTATTACGGCTGTTTGAGTATGTATCTACTCAATCAGATTAACTCTGTAGAATGGCGACAATCTGGGGGATTAATGGCAATTATTCAAGGTCAACTCGGCGAAGAAGCTTTCTTTAACTTATTGTCTCAGTATCGATCGCAAATTCTTCCTCTAATTGGTGTTGATGGTTATGATTATCTGCCGAAATTATTGCAGCAATACAAAGAGTCTTAGGTTATTATTAATTTGTTTCAATTAAAACCATTAGGAAGATTATTGACCAGAGTACTGACAGGGTATGCCTTGAGCTTGTCTAAATGTAAGGCTGTAATTTTGATTGAGAATTTACTTTAGCATAAGTTTCATTTTTTCAATAGCCTTGCATATGCTGTTGCAATAGTTCTTTTGCCCTGGGTTTATAGATTAAATAAAATAAACACTCAATATATCGCAGCAAGTCTTCTCGTTTTTCCTTAGAAGTAAAGTTCCAAAAACCATAAATTCGGGCAAGAGATAACAACCTAGTAGTATGAATTTTCCAAGTGTAAGTGCTATATACTCTTTCCATTCCTCGGTCAGAAATTTGTTGCCAGTAGTCGGGATTTTGGTCGCACTTGGAGACAAAATCAAGTAATTTTTGAGCAGTTTCTTCCAAGTTGGTCGGATTGATATAAAACCCATTTACTCCATCTTGAATAATTTCCAATGGTCCACCAAACTGAGTACCAAAAGTAGGCAAACCAGAAATCATTGCTTCGAGGATAGTTAGACCAAAAGCTTCAAATAAAGCAGGTTGAACAAATACACCACGGCGATCGCTTATTACCCGATATATTTCTCCCGAATCGCTTTTAGGTAGACGAATACCAAGCCAGCGTACTTTACCATGAAGATTGTACTGGTCGATAATCCGATACATTTTTTCAATCTCTTCTCGTTCTTCATTATCGCCAGATTCTGCACCGTGAATTTTCCCTGCTACCAAAATTAGATTGCAGCGTTCTTGCAATTCAGTCGATCGACCGAAACATTCAGCTAAACCAGTTAAATTTTTAATTCGGTCTAACCGCGCCATGGAGAAAAGAGGACGTTTACTCGTATCGTCTAACTTGCCAAAAATAAAACTAGGGTCTTCCGTGGTGAATAGTAATTCTTCTAGTTTTTCTACCTTGTGGGGAACTCGGTCTTCATGACGAGTGTAAGGGAAATAGACGCTCTCGTTTACCCCAGGAGGAACTACATTAAATTTAGGGGAAAATAATTCTATTCCTTTAACCACATGATAAAGATCGGGCATAGTGAAATTATCGTAGGATTCGTATTGTCCGATGCTATCTGGTCTGCCAGCAATCTCTTGATAGGTACTGCTAATAATACAATTTGCTGCGTTCATTGCCACAATATCTGCAGTAAATTGCAGAGAAAAATGATAGGAAGGTTCTAAATCTTGCCAGTAGAGGTTACTGAATAGATATTTGGATTTTTCTAAAGCATGGGCAATATTAAACTGAGTGACTTTTAAGCGTCTAGCTAGTAGAAAAGCAACCAAGTTACCATCTGAGTAATTGCCAATAATTAGATCTGGTTTCCCTTTAAATTCTGCATATAGTTCTTTTTCTGCATCTACCGCATAGGTTTCTAGATAAGGCCAAATTTCAAAGCGAGAAATCCAATTAGAAGTCATATTTGGATTTAATTCGCGGAAAGGTACCCGCAAAATCCAAGCATTGTCGGTTCCGTGTACTTTTTCTAATCTTTCGTTACAACGAGTCCCATCACTATTCGGGATTAAACGAGAGAGAATAATTACTTTTGGTTGGACGTTAAAACTATCTAATCCTGCTAACGTAATATCTTCTTGCAGTTGCTTTTCTAGACTTCTGGCTTGATCGAGAACGTAAACTACTTGACCTCCTGTATCGGGACGACCTAATACTCCTTCTTGGGCAAACCAACCATGAACTGAGACAAGGACGATACGGAAGATCATGGGAATACGGGATAAGAAAGCTTCTAATACGCCATCATCAGGAGAGTCGATCAACTCATCAAGAATTTCTAGACTTTCTTGAACTCGACTAGCAGTATTGCCCCAGCCAGGTTCAAACCCCATATTTTGTAGCTCGAAGCGGAATTCTTCGTAAGGAAGATCGTTGGGTAGTCCACTGACAAAATTTAAGGCTTGTTTAACTTGGTCGGATAATTGCTTTCTGTCTTTAATGCGTCCATTAATCAGTAGGGTAACACCATTGTAGCTATGAAGATTGAGGAAATTATACAGTGCTTCTAGCCATTGTGTGGGGTCTTGAAAAATTTTACTGGATAAGAAACGATTGAGGAATTGTACCCCTTTACCAATATTTTTAGGGTCGCGGATGATGGGAGAATAATCGTAGAAAGGCTGAAAGTCAATTTCAAATACATCCCCTTCTTCAGGATGATAATGATTGACAAAGCGATCGCGTACATCTAGTAATTGAGGAGTCGAGAGAGGCTCGACACTAAAGTCATCAAAAATACGATAAGCTTCTTGTTTGGCAATTTTCGGTCTAATAATTAAACATACACTCTCTTTTTCGCTAATAATTTCCTGCGTATAGTAAATTAGCTTACCCAAATGAGAGGTAAAACCGAATGGGCTTGTCTTATCTTTTTGCTGAGTAAATTGAGCGAAGGCTTGAAGAATATCATTCCTCAATAAGTATTTTTGCTCTGATGCTTGTAATTCGCTGATAAATTCTCTTAGATCGCTTTTTTCCTCAGAGTTTAAAACTGCCTCAATTAGATAAGACATAAATTATCGATTCCTCAATTAGCTATGAATTAACAAGTTATGAATTGTAATAAAAACTTACTGCGTAACTAAATTTTGAATTGCTTGGGCTGTAGCAGGGGCAAGGAGGACACCGTTACGATAATGTCCTGTAGCCAGTAAAACATTACTATAGCCATTCAATTTCCCAATAATTGGTGCTGGCTGTCCTTGGGGACGGGGGCGTTTTCCGAACCAAGTTTTCTCAATCTTAGCATCAGCTAAAGGGGGACAAAAATCGATCGCTTGCTGCTTAATTTGTGTTAATAATTCTGCTTGAGCATTTACTTCTCCCTCCTCATTGGGAAATTCTACAGTGGCTCCTAGCCAATATTGGCGATCGCCTAAAGGGACAATATGGATATCATCTCCTGTAATTACAGGTTGAAAATCCTCATTACCTAAATTACGCTCGAGTTTGAATTTTAATGCTTGTCCTAAGACTGGACGAATATCAACTGACTGTTGTAGAGAACTAGTTAGTGGGGTAGAACCCAATCCAGCAGATACGATCGGCCAATCTACTGCTAATTCTCCGTTAGTAGTTTCCAAGTGTGAACAAGTTTGAAGATTAGAATGATTGGAAGATTTAATGATAAATTGTTCTACCTTAACTCCAAATTGGCAGTTAACACCATTTTTCTTGGCCCCTGCAACCAAAGCTTCGGTTAAACGACTAGGGTGAATTTGTCTGTCTTGAGGGGAGTAAACTGCAGCAATAATATCATCGCGATCGATATAAGGACATTGTTGGTGTAGATAGGCTTTATCCCAAATTTCCAATTGCCAGCCTTGATTATGGCGAGTTTGTTGTAGCTGTTGCCATTTATCCAAGCGATCGCCTGGAAACAATAATTTAACAATTCCTTGACGGTTAACGGGGATAGTTATTCCTGTTAAAGCTTCTAGTTCGGGTAGCAGAGTTTGATAACGCTTTAAACTTGTTTCTCTTAACCGCCATGCCCTACTCTTAGTTTTATGACTGATTACTCCCATCAATACCCCTAAAGCTGCCCCAGTAGAACCAGAAGCAGGAGTATTTTGTTCGACGATAGTAATTTCTAACCCTGGTATCCGACTGAGTTCATAGGCAATCGAAGCACCTACAACACCACAGCCAATAATAGCAATTTTGTGTTTCATCTTCAGATTATTCTTCAGGTAAATCGTTAACACCCGTTAAATGTTCGATAATGATGTCCAATTTACTACCTAGTTGATTTACCTTATGCTCTAAGCGGTCTAACTTTTTATCGTGGCGTTCTAAATGTTGTTCTATCTGTTCAAATGCCTCGCTAATTCTACCATCAGGCTCGACATCTACTTCTACAGTTTTGAGTCTTTCCCTTAAATTGTTAATTAGACGTTGATGCTGATTAATTCTTTTATTTTGCTCTCTTTCTTGTTCGTTCATGAAAACAATTTCTAAGGGGAAAATACTTTAATCTTATCTCAAGGGGCGATCGCTAAATATCCCCCTCTTATTGCTTTGTACGTTGAAAAATGAGAAACTCTATAAATTGTCAATATAACTATGTAAATGCTTAACTGCTCTTTCTAAATGAAGAGAATCTTGATATAGTTTGCTCATCATAATGGCTCCTTCAATAGTAGAAATAAGAATAGTCGCCACGAGATCGGGTTCTACTTGAGAGTCAATTTCTCCCTTTTTAATTCCTGTTTGGATAATTTTATCAATCAGATTACGCCAGGAAGTCATCGCGTTACAAGCACGATCGCGCAAAGCTGGATGGGTATCATCACTATCGAGCGCGGTATTTAAGAGCGGACATCCCCCTGCGATCGGTGGATTGGCTATAAAATCGAGATAGCTCGATACCATTCCTTTTAATCTCTCTTTAGCACTACGTTTTTGCTTAACAGCTTGCCATATCATTTTGCTAGTCAAACTATAAGCATAGTCAAAAGCTTCTAAAGCGAGTTCGTCTTTATTTTTGAAGTGATTATAAATACCACCTTTTTTTAAACCCGTAGCTTCCATAATATCCGCAATAGACGCACCAGAATAACCTTGCTGATTAAACAACTCTGCTGCTTGCTGAATAATTTTTGCTCTAGTTTGTTTAGCTTTAGACATTATTCAGTTATCAAAGTATTTAACTTCTACATAGTTCATATTATGCTGTTAGCTTTAACAAAGGCTATTTCCTTTTGCCTTTTGCCTTTTAAGTGCGATCGCAATTATGGCAATTATTATCTTGAGATGATATACCTGATTAGGGATTCCTATTACCGCTTATAAAAATGAGGTTTTTACGACAAAATGCTGACCTTGTTCTTAACTTTCTGTATGAGATAATTATAGATAGATGAACAGTTCAGCCAAACAAACACTTAAACCGAACAAATGGGGTGTATTTTAGACCAAATCATGTACTGAAACAGTACTAAGGAGGCAATAATGAAATCTATATCAGTTGCTATCTTCGGATTACTAGTTCCATTACTCATAACTAACCCCGCTCGTAGTGAAAACCCCGCTCATGTCAAACAATTATTATCTTCTGGGGAATGTTTTGGCTGCGATTTGTCTGGTGCAAATTTAACTGATGCTCATCTAATTGGTGCCGATCTAAGACAAGCTAACTTACAAGAAGCGAATTTATCTGGTGCTAATCTCGAAGGAGCAGATTTAACCGATGCTAACCTCGAAGGGGCAAATTTGACAGCTTCTTTTGTCACTAATGCCAGTCTCAATCAAGCTAATTTAGATCGGGTTAATTTAACCGCTGCGGTAATTAATGATGCTGATGTGTCAGGCGCATCTATGATTGGTATAAATATAACCAATGCTCAAATATTCAATACAGGTATTGCGGTTGGTGGCGATTCTGAATAGACTGCTTGTATCTAAACACTAAAGACTAAAAACTAAAAGCTAATAGCTAATAGCTTTAATACCTGCTATATCTAAAATTTGAGGAATTAAATCTTCTTTTTTGACTGCCATTAAGTGAACTCCCTGGCATAAATTCCTAGCTAATTGTACTTGTTCGGCAGCAATTTTAATTCCTTCTTGGAGTGGTTCTTTGGCTGCTGCTAATCTGTTAATAGTAGACTCGGGGATATTGACTCCGGGGACATAACGATTGATAAACTGAGCATTTTTGGCAGACTTAAGTAGAAAAATGCCAGCTAAAATTGGTTTATCGGCAATACAGGCAATCTGATTCATAAATTTTTCCAAGCGATCGAAATCAGTAATCATCTGACTTTGAAAAAACTGCGCTCCCGCTTCTAGTTTGCGCTCAAAACGCCTTTGCAGTCCAGACCAACTTTTTAATTGTGGATCGACGGCAGCCCCACAAAAAAGGTCTAAAGATTCGTCTGGTAAAGTTTTATCATTGAAGTCCAGACCCCTGTTAAGTTTATCGATCGCTTTGAGAAGTCGAACTGATTCTAAATCAAAAACTCCCCGCGCTTTTTTATGATCTCCTGCTTTAACTGGGTCTCCCGTTAGAGCTAAAATATTTCTAATACCTAGAGCATATGCCCCCATCAAGTCCGCTTGCAAACCAATACAATTGCGATCGCGACAAGCTATTTGACAAATGGGTTCGATACCATGCTGTAATAGAATTGCCGAAGCAGCTACAGAAGACATCCGCAGTACTGCCCGACTACCATCAGTCACATTCACGGCATGAACTCTACTCTTAAGTTTTTCTGCCATCTCTAGCATTTTCGCTGGATTTCCTCCTTTAGGGGGTGCTACTTCAGCAGTAAGCAGAAATTCTTTTTGGGCGACAGCACTACGAAAACGACTTGTCATTGGATTTTTGTTAGTTGTTAGTTGTTAGTTGCTAATTGTGAAGCAGCGCGGTCTTGCGAGACAGTCCGTTGGGCGGTTTCACCGACTTAAAGGAACTGTCGAGGGCGGGGGTTTCCCCCATGAGCGACTGCTGAACCCGAAGGACTAATTGCTAATTGTGCTAAAGGTTATTCTCATCGAGACTAAGTTTATACTTTGCACGGTTACAATCTGAGCTTTTGCTTGACGTTAATATATAGATAGAAAAACCGCAAGTTATGCCCGTGCCAAGTATATCTAGCCTCTTAAAAACACGAGCGACTAATTTAGAGACTAGGTAAATATCCTAAAGCGTCTTTAACTCTAGACAAGGTAGTATTAGCAACTTCCTCCGCTTTGGCTTTTCCTTCTTGTAACACCGAGTTGAGATAGTCTTTATTATCCATAATTTCTTTATATTTATCTTGGATAGGCTTAAGGGCTTCAATAGTTACTTCTGTTAATAACGGTTTAAATTGTCCCCAACCCATGTCTTGGCATTCTGTGGCTACTTCTTGTTTGGTTTTACCCGCTAAAATTTGATACAAGGATAGTAGATTATGACACTCAGGACGTTGAGGATCGTCAAAAACTAAGCCTTTGATGGGGTCGGTTTTGCATCTCTTGATCTTTTTCTTAATTTCATCGGGAGAATCTAGTAAGCTAATTCTACTCATTTCCGAGGGATCGGATTTAGACATTTTTTTTGTTCCGTCTGTCAGGCTCATTACTCTAGCCCCTTCAGTACGAATTAACGGGTCTGGTATTTTGAGAACTGGTTCTTTTTTCTTACCAAATTTATCGTTAACTCTAGCAGCAATATCGCGAGTTAATTCTAAGTGCTGTTTTTGATCTTCGCCTACAGGTACTTTATCTGCATCATAAAGCAAAATATCTGCTGCCATTAATACAGGATAGTCTAGTAACCCAACGCTGACATTTTCTCCCTGTTTAATTGCTTTTTCCTTAAACTGAATCATTCTTTCTAACCAGTTGAGGGGAGTAATACAGTTAAGTAACCAAGTTAATTCGCTATGAGCAGTAACATGAGATTGTACAAAGATTGTGGAGTATTGTAAGTCGATACCACAAGCAAGATAAAGAGCAGCAATTTTATAAGTATCATCTGCTAGGGTTTTGGGATCGTGAGGGACTGTAATCGCGTGCAAGTCTACCACACAGAAAAAATTATCGTATTGGTCTTGAATTTCTACCCAGTTGCGAATTGCCCCTAAATAATTACCAAGATGTAGATTTCCAGTAGGTTGAACTCCAGATAATACTCGCTGTTTGCTCATGTTAATTAAATTGTAGTCAAATTAAAGCATTCCCCTGCTCAGACAATAATGCAAGGAAATGCCTAATATAACTAGTATTGCACGAATTGGAGTTAAAATTCAGCCTTTAGCTTATCTCAATTTAGGGTCGACTCAACTGAAAACTAATGTAATCTAACCCAAGAGCCGAACAAACTAGAATAAAAATAAGAATAAACGCGAATTTGAAATTGGAACTTTTTGATACCAATTTCATTTTTTTTGCTTGACAAGTCATACTCGTTATGAGTATGATTTATTATATAAACTCATAATAAGTACGATAAAAACAACAAGAGTAATAACTATGCGAGACAAAGTACCAGACGTAGTATTTAAAACCAGAGTCCGTGATGAATCTGTTGAAGGACCCAATCCTTTTCGCTGGCAAGACAGAACAACCGACGAAATTTTTGGTGGTAAGCGAGTAGTTTTGTTTGCTTTGCCTGGTGCTTTTACACCCACTTGTTCTTCTACTCACCTACCCCGTTATGAAGAACTTTACGATGAAATTAAAGCACAAGGTATAGATGAAGTTATCTGTCTTTCGGTGAATGATGCTTTTGTCATGTTCCAATGGGGTAAAGCGCAAGAAGCAAAAAATGTTTTCTTGCTTCCTGACGGTAGTGGAGAATTCACTCGCAAAATGGGGATGCTAGTCAATAAAGATAACCTTGGCTTTGGGATGCGTTCTTGGCGTTACTCAATGGTAGTAGACGATAAGAAAATCGAAAAAATGTTTATCGAACCAGACTTTGGTGATAATTGTCCTACCGATCCTTTTGAAGTTTCCGATGCCGATACTATGTTGGCTTACTTAAAAGGAGCAAAATAATTTTGTAAGGGCAATTCGCGAATTGCCCCTACAGATCGATTCACCCCACCTCTTGAATCAATTGGGGAAAATAATTATGGGAACTATTTATTTGGGATTTGTAGCTAGCTTAATCGCAGGTATGGGAACAGCAGTTGGTGCCTTAGCAATTCTGTTTACCAACCGTTTAGAAAAAAAGTGGCAAGGAATTCTCTTGGGTTTAGGTGGTGGCGTAATGCTAGCTGCAACAACCTTCTCCCTAATTATCCCTGGTACAGAAGCAGCGCTAGATCTTGGATATTCACAACAACAAGCTGCCTTAATAGTCAGTGTGGGAATTATCTTGGGCGCGGGATTATTATGGTTAATTCATAATAATTTCCCCCATGAACATTTTTTTAAAGGGCAAGAAGGTAAAATTACTCAAAACTGGCAGCGTATCTGGTTATTTGTCTTAGCTATTACCCTACATAATTTTCCTGAAGGATTAGCTGTAGGAGTTGGTTTTGGTGATGGAAATGTTACTACTGGATTACCTTTAGCGGTGGGTATTGGCTTACAAAATATGCCCGAAGGTTTAGTAGTTGCTTTAGCATTAAGAGAGTTAGATTATTCGATCGCCTTTGCTTTTGGAATTTCTCTCTTGACGGGTTTAGTCGAACCTATTGGTGGTTTAGTAGGTGCAGGGGTAGTTAGTTTTGGTCAGTCTTTTTTACCGTGGGGAATGGCAGCAGCAGCAGGGGCAATGTTGTTTGTAATTGTAGATGAAATCATTCCTGAGATAGACCATAAAAGTATTGCCCAAGAAGGTACCCTAGGAATTATGAGTGGTTTTGTCGCCATGATGTTTTTAGATATTGCTTTTGGTTAATTGCTAATTGCGAGCTTGCTAATTGCTAATTGTTGATTGTTTGTTGATTGTTTATAAAATTAATCCAGTTTACCTTAAATAAGGAGAACATAAATATGGTTTCTACTATTTCCAAACAAAAACTTTATCCGACTCGCATAGATCTTGCCGAAGAAGTTCGCACCAAAGTTATCGATCTATTGAATCAAAGTTTGGCTGCAACTTTAGACCTCAAAACCCAAACTAAACAGGCACACTGGAATGTAAAAGGGACAGATTTTTACCAGTTACACGAACTGTTTGATGAAATGGCAGGAGAATTAGAAGAATACGTAGATATGGTAGCTGAAAGGGTAACAGCTTTGGGCGGTACAGCCTTGGGAACAGCCCGTATGGCAGCTTGCGAGTCTATTTTACCTGAATATCCTTTAGATGCTGTGGGTGGTATGGAACATGTTACCGCTTTAGCCGAGCGCTATTCCGCTTATGGCAAACACGTTAGAGAAGCGATCGATACTACTGATGATTTGGGTGATGCCGATACAGCAGATTTGTATACCGAAATCTCTCGTACTATTGATAAACGCCTCTGGTTCTTAGAAGCTCATTTGGTTGAGTAGATTTAGCCTCTTGGCGTTGTTAAATTCAGCAACGCCACCTTATAACCAAACAAAAAGCAGGATAATTTCCATGACTCAACAACCTAACTTAACAACATCTGGCGGAAATCCCCTTGGGGATAATCAAAATTCTTTAACGGCTGGAGAACGGGGCCCTGTACTGATACAAGACTATCAGTTGATTGAGAAGTTAGCACACCAAAATCGAGAGCGTATCCCTGAACGAGTAGTTCATGCTAAAGGGTCTGGTGCTTATGGAACTTTTACAGTGCATCATGATATTACCAAGTATACAAAAGCTCAGATTTTTGCCGAAATAGGCAAAGAAACCGAAGTTTTTGCTCGTTTTTCCACTGTAGCAGGAGAAGCAGGGGCAGCAGATGCCGAAAGAGATGTACGGGGTTTCTCTGTTAAGTTTTATACAGAGGAAGGGAATTGGGACTTAGTGGGAAACAATACCCCTGTATTTTTCATTCGCGATCCTTATAAATTCCCCGATTTCATTCATACTCAAAAACGCCATCCCCAAACCAATTTGCGTAATCCTACCGCTGTTTGGGATTATTGGTCACAATCTCCAGAAGCGATACACCAAATTACCATTGTGATGTCCGATCGCGGTATTCCCCAATCTTATCGTCACATGAATGGTTATGGTAGCCATACCTTTAGCTTCATTAACAGCGATAATGAGCGTTTTTGGGTCAAATTTCACCTCAAAACTCAACAAGGTCATAAATACTGGACTAATGAAGAAGCAGCTAAGATAATCGGTCAAGATAGGGAAAGTTCTCAAAGAGATTTGTATGAGGCGATCGAGCGAGGGGAATTTCCTAAGTGGACTTTAAAAGTGCAAATTATGCCCGAAACGGACGCGGATAAGACTCCTTACAATCCTTTTGACTTAACTAAAGTTTGGCCTCACCAAGATTATCCTTTAATAGAAGTGGGAGTATTAGAGTTAAACCGCAACCCAGCCAACTATTTTGCCGAAGTAGAACAATCGGCTTTTTCTCCTTCTAACATTGTCCCTGGAATTGGATTTTCTCCTGATAAAGTATTACAAGCAAGACTATTTTCCTATCCTGATGCTCATCGCTATCGAGTGGGGACACACTACCAAAATCTACCTGTCAATAAGCCTCGTTGCCCCGTCCATAACTATCATAAAGATGGTGCAATGCGCTATGAGATTCCCAACCCAGATCATTACTACGAACCTAACAGCTTTGGTGGGCCAACAGAAGACCCCCAATACAATGAACCACCCCTAAAAATTTTTGGCGATGGCGATCGCTATAATCACCGTAAGGGTAATGATGACTATACCCAAGCTGGTAATTTATTCCGCATCTTTGATGAGGGACAAAAACAACGTCTATTTATGAATATTGCGGAGTCAATGCAGGGAGTACCCCAATCAATTATCGATCGTCAGTTGGTGCATTTTGACAAAGCCGATCCAGAATATGGTGCTGGTGTAAGAAAAGCTTTGGAGAAGTTAGCTAACTAGAAGTAAGTTCGGAGTACCGACGTTCCAGGGAACGTCGGTACAGGAATTATGATTTTTTAGAAGAGAACTCATACGATCTGCAATAATAAAACGCGGTTAAACTAATTTGGGGTAAATATTATGACAGATACTAAAGGCGCAGACGCAGTAGATAAGGCAATATCTCAAGGAATCGATCTTGACGGTTCCCCGATTCCAGCCAAGAAACTCGAACTATATAACAAGGTGATGGGTTTTGAAGCGGGAAGACAAAGAAGCGGTGTTACTAATACTATGCGCTCTCGCATTGTGCGTATTGGTGCAAAACATCTGCCTCAAGATCGACTCAATCAAATGTTAATAGATGCAGAGTTTCCCCCTTTAAAAGAGAAAGAAATTGCCTTTTATTATGGCGGAAAGTAATCTTCAAATCAAGCTAGGGATGATTAGATTAAGTTAATTATCCCTATCAAGAAGGATTATTATTCAACGACATTTGACTTTATTGCTTGTTTTTTCTTCTTTAAACAATGTACTCCCAATAAACCACCTCCAGAGAGTAACAAACCCAAACCAGGAGAAAACTCAAAAGGTACTGCTTCAAAACTAGTAATAGATGTCGATAAATCAGGGTCATTAAAAATTACATCTCCACCAAAGAAAAAATTGCGATTTTGTGCACTACTACCATTAACAACTTGATAACCAATGTCAAATTCTGAGACATTATTAAATTTAAAACTAACAGAATGCTTTTCTTGAGTTGAATCAAGCACAGCAGAATCATCTGGATTTTTAATTGGCAAAGCAGGTGAAGTAAATTCAACTTTTTCGCCGGCAGTTTCAATAACGGTTAATGCTGTTGGATCTGATACGGTATATTGACCTGTTGAATATAAAATAATTCTTTCCTGACTACCATCACCCGATCCACCATCAATGTCGTAGAAACCCATCTCAACTTCACTAGCAGTCAAAGGTTCTATTGTATCTTTTTTAAAAAAGCTAAACCTAAAGGTGGTAGATGAACCACGTGGTATATTGATTCTTGCATCATTTGTATTAATTGCGCCATTATTACCAGGATTGTTAGGTAGATAAGCATCAAGTGTTGTGATAACTAAATCTACATTATCGTCTGGATCGACTCCAGTAAATCTCATTGTTGCCCCAATACCATTACTATCACCATTGGTTAAATTGTTGTCTATGGGATCTCCATTAGTATCAAGGGTCTGAACAATATTGCTAAAGTCTAGTTGAAATCCATTAGCAGGAAAAGCATTAAAAGCTACGATTAAAGAACTCGATAAAAACAAACTACTTTTGGATAAACTAGCTAAAGCTAAGGAAAACTTTTTAAAATACCTAAAACTTAAATAATTCATAGTTAAAATAGGCGTCTAATATACTTCTATGTATATGCGCCATAATAACTTTAAACAAATTAAAAACAATCAGTTTTTTTACAGTAGTCTGGATTATCTTAAAGCACTCTAATTGATGAAACTAGCTACTTTTATAAGGAGATATAAGAATATGAATTATGATTTCGATTTATTTGTCATTGGTGCGGGTTCGGGTGGTATTGCTACTGCAAGAAGGGCAGCCGAATATGGGGCAAAAGTAGGAATTGTGGAATTCGATCGCCTGGGAGGAACTTGTGTTAACCGTGGTTGTGTTCCCAAAAAGTTAATGGTGTATGCTAGTCATTTCCCCAACTATTTTGAAGAGTCTCAAGGTTATGGTTGGAGTGTAGGCGAAACTAGCTTTGACTGGAAAACGATGATTACGGCGGTTAATAATGAAGTCGATCGCCTCAACAAAATCTATCAAAGGATGTTAAATAACTCTCAAGTAAAAGTTTATCGGGGTTATGGTAAGTTTGTTGACTCTCATACTATTGCTATTGGCGATGAAAAAGTTACTGCTGAGAAAATTTTGATTGCTGTAGGTGGTAAGCCAGTCAAACCAGACGATATTCCTGGTGTCGAACACGCGATTACTTCTGATGATATCTTTCATCTCCAAGAACAACCCAAACGCATTGTAATTATTGGTGGAGGCTATATTGGAGTAGAATTTGCTTGTATTCTTCATGGTATGGGAACGGAAGTAACTCAAGTAATTCGTGGTGATAAAATTCTACGGGGTTTCGATGACGATCTTCGGAGTGAAATCCAAGCAGCAATGCAAGAACATGGCATTCGTGTTCTTACCAATAAACCAAAGATTGCTATTACTAAAACCGATACAGGATTAGAACTCAAAATATCTGGTGAAGAAGAAGAAACCATCGTTGCCGATGCTGTTAGTTTAGCAGCTACAGGTAGAATACCCAACCTAGAAAATCTTGGTTTAGAAAATACCCAAGTAGAAGTAGTTAATGGTGCGATCTCTACCGATAAATATAGTCAAACCGCCGAAGAACATATCTATGCTGTAGGCGACTGTACCGATCGCATTAATCTTACCCCAGTGGCGATCCAAGAAGGTAGAGCTTTTGCCGATACCCATTTTGGCGGAAAATCCAGGCAAATGAGTTATGAAAATATTCCTACTGCCGTCTTTTCTACTCCAGAAGCTGCCACAGTCGGTTTAACCGAAGCAGAAGCCAGAGAAAAATATGGAGATAAAATCAAAATTTATCGGAGTAAGTTCCGTCCCATGTACTATACTCTGGCTGGCAAACAAGAAAAAACCCTCATGAAACTAATTGTCGAGACTGAAAATAATAAGGTTGTCGGGGCGCACATGGTAGGAGATAGTGCAGCAGAAATTATTCAAGGAGTCGCGATCGCGGTTAAGATGGGAGCAACTAAAGCGGATTTCGATGCAACTGTTGGCATTCATCCTAGTTCTGCTGAAGAATTTGTCACTATGCGCTGATTTCTGAGAACAATTTATTTCAGTAGGGGCGAATGCAATTCGCCCTTTATTTATTGTCGATCTTGGCGAACGTACCCAACCTGGGAAACATTTTTCTATGCAGCTAAAAACTATGGAATCTATTTCAAGCCAAGAATTACCTTCATTACTCAAACAAGGTTCATCGGGCGCAGAAGTTATCGCTTTACAACAAAAGCTAAAAGAACATAATTTTAATCCGGGTTCGATCGATGGAATCTTTGGTAAAAATACCAGAAAAGCTGTAATTGCCTTTCAAAAAAGCGTCGGTTTAATTCCCGATGGTATTGTCGGTAATAACACTTGGGCTGCTTTAAATAAACAGAAAACAGAGCGCATTTTAGATACAGATTTATTTACTGTCAATGCAGTGAGCCAAATGTTTGATGATGCACCCCGTCGTAATATCGAGAAGTATTTACCCATAGTATTGACAGCTTTAGAGAAAGTCAATTTAGACGATCGCGATATGATTTTAATGGCTTTAAGCACAATCCGCGCCGAGTCTGCTAGCTTTGCACCTATAAGCGAATTTCCCTCCAGATACAATACTACTCCAGGAAAACATGCTTTTAACCTTTATGATTTTCGCTCCGATTTGGGTAATAATGCGGTGGGAGATGGGGCAAAATATAAAGGTAGGGGTTTTATTCAACTAACGGGTAAAGCTAACTATAAAAAATATAGCCAGCGTTTGGGCTTAGGCGATCGCCTGTTAATCGATCCCGAACTGGCAAATGAGCCAGAAATTGCTGCGGATTTATTAGCCTATTTTTTAAAAGATAAAGAGAGTTTAATCCGCCAAGATTTAGCTAGATCGGACTTGCAAGCTGCTAGAAAAAGAGTCAATGGCGGTTCTCATGGATTACGGCAATTTACCACTGCTTTTAATACAGGAGTAGGAATCACAACCGATACCAGCACTATTGCTTAATTTTTCTAAAATTAGCGATCGACAATAGACTGGTGTTGATAGTGAAAAAGCCATAAATGTTTACCAGATTTTCATAAAAAGGGAAGACTATCCATCAATTGATCTATGTCACTAATAGTGGCAAGGATACCGCAAGGGATTGCTAAGAATAAAATGCCAATAGTTCCTTGAACTAAAGAAATTGAAACGTGATCTATCGCCTTATTCTAAACTAGAAATAAAATACGATCGCGCCATCGCTATATCTCTAACCTTTTTGTTACTTCAAACAATAGCGCGATCAGCTTCGCTGGCACGCAAAGCGTGATCGCGATTAAAATGAGAGCAACTAAATTAGTCCAGGTCCTTTATGACGCCAGTCATGTTCCATGGTCAATTTACCTTCTTCATCTTCCGACAACTCTTGGAGTTCGCGACGACGTTTAGCCCTCAGTTCTTGCTCTTTTTCCCTTAAGTCTCCAGGTTCTTTGATATAGGCTTCTGTCTCCACTGCATAGTTATTGATTAGACCTTCTTGGTCGATGGTGTAACCATCTCGATTGTGGATATGTTCCTTATCGTCAGGGTTATCATGGTCAACATGACCGAAATGATCGCCTTCCCTGGCAGCCCTTGCTACGGATTCAGCAGGAATAATATGCTGGTCATAGTGGGAAATAGTGTTTGAATTAGAATCACTTTGAGTTTCCATGGGTTCCTACTCCGTACTTACTTACAAGTAATGATCTCAAGTACCTCAATTTGGATTTAACTATAGCGATGCCTACTTCATTTTAACTCTCATTTCCTGGCACAAAAAAACATATGTCACTTTATTTCGCGCTTTGTTACACCTAGACACAATCTAACCAAACTAACTAGAAAATAAAAATTTTTTAAGCAAAAGCAAAATCATCTTCAGTTAAAACAAGAGCATCAATGCCTTGTAAAATAGCTAAATCAGAGCCATTGGCAGCAATTAAAACATCATCTCCTTGCTGAGTAATACTCAGATCGTCGAAACCAATACTCAAACCAGCAATACCGATTACATCTTCATCACTGATAAAGTCAGTAATAATGTTAGCTGCTTTGGGAATTTCAGCATTAACAATCCAGAATCGATCGGGATCTGCACCACCAGTAATGATATTGTCACCCCCAGAAATCACAAAAAAGCGATCGCTGCCTTCTCCCCCAAGGGCGCGGTCTCCTTTTCCTAAAATAAGGGTATCATCCCCACTACCAGCATAAATACGATTGTTGCCCTCACTACTAACAAAAGCATCGATCGTATCGTCGGAGTCGCCAGTAAAAATTAGTCGATCGCTTCCCTCTATTTCTATAGTATCTTCTTCCAGACTACCAAATACCGATTCAAATTCTGTGCTATCTGCTATTTCTACGACCGCCATACGGGAGATTTGTCCGTCAAGAGGAATAGCATCAGATACTTCATGGGTATCGAGATCGATTCTCTTACCACCTTCGTCAGAATAGGTAAAGAAATAATCGCTGTCAATTTCACCAATACGAGAAAAATGTCTTGCGCCTTCTGGAACTGTCAAATCACCGACATCAATATAATCGACTTTGTTAGTACTTAAGTTTAAAACCGCAACATTGTCTCCTGAAGTTTGAGGGATCCAAGCTTCCCAATCATTGCCATCTTGATAAAATTCTGTTCCATTAACACTGACACCGCCACCAATAGTTACTTCACGATCGAACTCTGGTTGAAAAAATGCCAATCCAGTAGCGGGATCGTAGCCTTTATCGTGAGTACCAATTTCGGGATTACCACCAGCAATTTCAATTGGTACGCCTACTTCTCTTGTCTCTAAATCTCACTTCATCTGTTATTTTTTAAGGAAGAAGTAAGATTATTGTGAATATTATTTATGAGCTTAGATTCAGGAATATATCACTTTTGAAAAGATTAGAAAAAAGACCTAATGTCATACTTCGATCGACAATAAAAATGATTTATTTTTGTAAAAAAAAATCTATTAACGAAAAAAATATTGGCGATCGCACAACCAGAGACACTGCGCGAGACCTTTGGTAGTCGCTCCAAGGCGATCGCGTTTTAATTAACAATTTAACTCATTTCTTGATAAGCTCGATTAATTACTTTACGAGCAACTGTTTGAATACCAGTATGCTCAAAATAATTTGTACTACCGTCCAAAAATGCTGCTACGTAGTCTAATTTATCATCGGCAATTTCGATAAAACCACCGAACCTGTTGACCAGAGACTCGCGAGTTATACCAAAAGAATCGATCGTGTTATTCATCCAGTCTCCTACTGCATCAAAACTTCGATTTACAAATCCTTGTTTATCTTCAGCAGGAATTAAATCGCTTACTGTACCAAAAGCAGGGACTTCGGCTAAATTATTTTTTTCTCCTAAATCTCCACGTATTTTAGTAACAAAATTGGCACCGAGAGGAAGTACACCATCAAGGCAAATTAAAGCTGCCATCCGCAATAGTGCTTCATTTTGATAATTCTCTTTGAGGGAAGCAGCAAACTTACCGGGGTTAACGGTAATTGCGTTGAGTTTACCGTTAACAATTAATTCTGCGACTAATTTTAGTCTTAGATCGACGCTTTGTATGGAATCGGCTTTGGGAGTTAGCTTGCGAGTGGGAAGCCCCGCTCCTTATCGCTGGCGATAGGAGTCGGGGTCGCTCCGCGCACCTTCGGTGAGAGAACGAGCGCGATTAATTATCGGGCGCATTTTGC
>JAAUYH010064505.1_pt1 | contig 19221 bp, 19 predicted proteins | sample 7278061 | NCBI WGS metagenome assembly JAAUYH01 (sample SAMN14350203, study PRJNA611818) | marine sediment metagenome | isolation source: surface marine sediment (0.6m) | place: French Polynesia: Moorea | collected 2018-08 | reverse complement strand
GTCCCATTCAGTCTGAGTGGCCGGAATGATCACTATGACTGGAATGGCCATCGTGGCCTGAATGATCACCATGATTTGCGTGGCCTGCCGTATCTCCCGCCAGGTTTCCAACCGGGAACATGATGTCGACTGCGCCTGCTTTTTCAAACTGTAGCGTGACTTTTCGAGTTTCACCCTCGGTCATGGGTTCGGACAATTTCATGAACATAAGGTGTTCTGCTCCGCGTTTGAGCACAACCGTCTTACCCGGGGGGATCACAAGTCCTTCCAATGGGCGCATGGTCATAACGCCATCTTTTACGTTCATTTCATGAACTTCCACCTTTGCAGCAAATCCCACGTCTCCGCCGATCAGGCGATCCGCGTCAGTTCCGGTGTTTTTGATTGTGAGATAGCCAGCGGCTACTTTTGCGGTTTTAATCGTACCGCGAATGGTGGGGTGTTCGATGATCAATCCGCCGATTTTGGTTTCAGAAGCGCTGGCAAATGCAAGGGCTAGCAAACCAAATGCTGCTGTCAGGGACAGGATGACACTACGTTGAATCATTTCCAAATTACTTTCTTTCAAACAAGAACGCTGACTTACACATGAATATGCGCGCTCTTACGATTGGGTTGTGTAGATTTTGTGATCAGGATCGACGGTTGGCGTCAAATCCGAAGAGTTTCGCTAGATCGAAGCAGGCGGATCAAGGCAATTCAGAAAAGCGGGGTCCAAACGGCGTATCTCCACAACCTGAATAATGCGGTCGTAGTCGAGGGCAGATGTGAATCGGATTGGAACGCGTTCAGATGAATTGCCGACTAAAACAAAGGCGTTTGACAGCACACAAAGCGGGCAGTGCAAATCGCTGTGATCATGCTCCAATGGTTCGCCATTCTGCCCCATTCGAACTGTTTTGATCTCGCCATCTGCGCAGATGGTATAGATGCCATGCTGAGGATCTGGAGCGTTCCGGTCAACGCCGACATGAGCCATAGCCAACGCCTGCGAAAGCATAGCAATGCTAAGCAGAATGGCCATCGGGGCAAGACGTGCGATTTCGGCAAAAATTCTCATGTTCAGGATATAAGTCGTGAAACTCTATGGTTTCAATCGCCAGATTGTCGCTACATCGGTTAAAAATCAGGCCGCTATATCAACCCAAACAGGAACGTGATCCGATGGCTTTTCCCAACCCCGGGTAAATTTGTCGATTTCCGCTGAATTGAGTAGGCGTGCGGCCTCGGGAGACATAAGGAGATGATCAATGCGGATGCCATTGTTCTTTTGCCATGCGCCAGCCTGATAGTCCCAGAATGTATAGGTTTCTGCAGCGTCTGTAACGTTCCTGATCGCTTCGGTCAGGCCAAGGTTGCACAAGCGGCGAAACGCGGTTCTGCTTTCAGGGCGGAAGAGTGCGTCACCTTCCCATGTTTTTGGATCGTGGCAGTCTTCCGGCATCGGGATCACATTATAGTCTCCGGCAAGAATAAAGGCTTCTTCCTGTGCAAGTTTTCGCCGGGCCCAAGCCTCCAGACGCTCCATCCAGGACAATTTGTAAGGAAACTTTTCCGAATCCACCGGATTTCCATTCGGCAAGTACAGGGAAACAACACTCAGACTTCCGCCTTCGACGCTGAACATGCCTTCAATAAATCGTGCCTGTTCATCGCTCTGGTCATGCTCACCATCAATACTTGGCAATCCGCGATTAACTTCGTCAAACGGCAGTTTTGACAGGAGCGCAACACCGTTGAAACTCTTTTGCCCATGGGTTTCAAGATTGTAACCCAACGCTTCGATTTCACTGCGGGGAAAGTTCTCATCAATCGACTTGATTTCTTGCAGGCACGCGATGTCAGGTTGCGCTTCCTTCAGCCAGGCAATCAGATTGTCATGCCGGGCCTTGATGCCATTGATGTTCCAGGTGGCGATTTTCATTCATTCAGTTCTAAAGCGAAAAACTGGTTCCGCAACCACAAGATGCGACTGCATTCGGGTTATTCACTTGAAATGATTGGCCCATCAGATTGTCAACGAAATCAATTTCCGACCCGCCCATATAGATGAGTGACATTTCATCGACCAAAATCCTGGCACCGTGACCCTCGAGCACCAGATCATCCTCGTTAATCTCGTTGGTCAGATCGAATTTGTAAGAAAACCCGGAACATCCACCACCTTCCACTGAAATACGCAAAGCGCAATTTTCATCGTCTTTCGCAATAATCTGTGCAACACGTTTCAGGGCATTGTCTGATGCAGTTACGGTTGAAGATGGGGCAGGTGCGTTCATAATATTTGTGCCATGCTTGTGTACGCACATAATATAGTGCGTTGAACACCGGATTAAAACTCAAATTTCGGATATAGAAATAAACAGGCGTTTAACGATTCGAAAGAAGCAATGACTTCCTTTGACAACATATCGCATGGGCGAGAGGAGCTTGCCGTCTATGCTTGCAAGGCATCTGAAAGCCGGGGTCGGTTGTACCCTGAGGCTGAAAGCCCAACCAGAACGCCATTCCAGCGTGATCGGGACCGCATCATCCATTCGACTGCATTTCGACGGCTAAAGCACAAAACACAGGTATTTGTGCATCACGTCGGCGATCACTACCGCACGAGGCTTACGCATTCCATTGAAGTTTCGCAGATTGCACGATCTCTTGCCCGGGCACTGTCTGTAGACGAAGATTTGGCAGAATGCCTCGCGCTAAGCCACGATTTTGGCCATACGCCATTCGGACACACGGGTGAAGATATGCTGAATGAGTTGATGTCTGACGAAGGCGGATTTGACCACAATGCCCAGTCGTTGAAAATTGTAACCGATCTTGAGCGACAATATGCACAGTTTGACGGGCTAAACCTCTCATGGGAAACACTGGAAGGCCTAGTGAAGCACAATGGTCCGATTACCGGAGCGGCGGTCACCGGACCAATATCCCAATTCAATGACTTGTTTGATCTCGAGCTCGCAAGTCATTCCAGTATCGAAGCGCAATGCGCCGCTGTAGCAGATGACATAGCATATAATGCTCACGATCTTGATGATGGTCTAAGGGCCGGATTGTTCTCGCTTGGCGATCTTGATGCCGTGCCGATTGCCGGAGAAACACTCGTCGCTGTTCGACAAAAATATCCTGATCTGGATGCAGGGCGCCAACGCCATGAAATCATTCGCAAGCAAATCACGGCAATGGTTGAAGATGTCATACTCAACGCGCGACGAAATCTCGGAGCAATCAATCCTCGTTCGGTCAATGACGTGCGCCATTGTGGAGAAACAATCGTAGACTTCAGCCCATCAATGTCTGTCATGGAAAAAGAGATCAAGTCCTTTCTGTTTGAACGCATGTATCGGGCGCCATCGGTCATGGCTATGCGTGAGGACGCGAAGCAGATCATGCGCGACATATTTGACGCCTATGTCAATGATATCAGCAGTAGGCCATCAAGCCTGAATGAATGGATAGCAGAAAAACCCGAAAAGTCTGTCAGGCGGATCATTGCTGATTTTATCGCAAGCATGACTGATGATTATGCAATCCAGCAGCACAGACACTTGTTTGACGCGACACCCGAATTGCGGTAGTCAGGCGCATCGCAAACTCCTCCCGAAAATTATCGTCAAATGAACCTGTTTCAGCACTTCGATCAAAAGATCAAAAAAATAGTAGAAGACATTGATATTCCAGAAGAAGCTCTGGAATTATTAAGTAGAATTTCCACTGAACCACCGCGCGATGCTTCGCATGGTGATTTGGCAACAAACGCAGCAATGGTATTGGCAAAACCTGCAAGGAAAAACCCCAGGGAAATCGCCCAAACCATAGCAGACGAACTCTTGAAATTGGACGAAGTGGATGAAGCAACCATTGCGGGGCCTGGATTTATCAATCTATGGCTTTCCAGCGGGTTTTGGCTGGGCCAGATGACACAAATGCTCTCTCAGGGCCAGGATTATGGTCGAGGTCTGGTGTCTGACGGCGAGAAGGTCAATGTCGAGTACGTGTCCGCCAATCCCACTGGCCCTATGCATGTGGGACACTGTCGCGGCGCCGTTGTCGGTGATGCGCTTGCAAATCTCCTTCAGTTTGCAGGCTTTGATGTTACCAAAGAATACTATGTCAACGATGCGGGTGGTCAGATCGATGTGCTTGCAGGCTCGCTGTATCACCGCTATCGCGAGGCGCTTGGCGAGGATGTCGGACCGGTACCAGAGGGCATGTATCCTGGTGGATATCTGATCCCACCGGCCCAGAAACTCGTTGAAATACATAATGATTCTCTGATTTCAATGGTTGAGGCTGAGCGCACTGCTTTGCTCAAGGATTTCGCCATCGATGCCATGATGGATATGATCCGCGAGGATTTGGCGGCCCTGAACATCCATCACGATGTGTTTTTCTCTGAACGCAGCCTCCATGCGCTGGATGGCAATCACTCTAAAATTGATGGAATGCTGGCCGGTTTGCGCGATCAGGGACTGGTCTATGAAGGCAAGCTTCCACCCCCGAAAGGCGAAGTGCCGGAAGATTGGGAAGATCGGGAGCAAACGCTGTTCAAGGCCTCGGATTTTGGCGATGACACCGACCGCGCTCTTAAAAAGTCGAACGGCGACTACACCTATTTCGCCGCGGATGTGGCTTATTTTGCCGACAAATATGCCCGTGAATTCAAGCGGATGGTCTTTGTTCTTGGCGCTGACCATTCTGGATATGCAAAGCGATTGAAGGCAGTGGCGAGCGCGGTAGCGGGTGACAATGCGACGCTTGATGTTCTGTTCTGCCAATTGGTGAAACTACTCCGTGACGGGCAACCGGTTGCGATGGGCAAGCGCAGCGGAAACTTTGTGACCTTGCGGGATGTTGTTGATGAGGTTGGACGTGACGCTGTCCGATTCATGATGCTTTATCGCAAACCTGAAGCCCCGTTGGACTTTGATTTTGCCAAAGTGACTGAGCAATCAAAAGATAACCCGGTATTCTATGTGCAATATGCTCACGCGCGAACTTGTTCAGTCTTTCGTCAGGTAGCCGAGGAACTACCAGACCTTGATGTTTCTGCTACTGGCTTGGCCAAGGCTGATCTCTCTCTTTTGGCCGATGAGGGTGAGCTTGCATTGATCAAAAAAGCGGCGGAATTCCCGCGAATCATTGAACAGGCAGCCAAAGCAGATGAGCCCCATCGCCTGGCGTTTTACCTCTATGAACTGGCTTCAGAACTGCACGGACACTGGACAAAAGGCAAAGAAAAGCCAGAATTACGGTTTATTAACCACGAAAATGCACAATTAACATTGTCTAGACTGGCTATGTTGCGCAGTATGGCCTCGATAATTGCATCGGGGCTAGCAATCGTCGGGGCAGATGCTCCTGAGGAAATGCGCTGATACTACGCTGGTTGTGTGAGCATTGGTTGGCAATGTGAACATCAATGTAGGGGTACGCGTTGTGAGTGAAAAAATAAATCCTGAAGTTGATCAGACTGCCGATCAAGCAGTTGAAGATGATCCGCTGGCTGAGCTGGCGAGAATTGTTGCGGGCGAACCAGAGCCTGTGCTTGAAACATCAGAAGTCTACACACCAGATCAAGAAATGGTGGCTACTGAGCCGTACCATGAACCTTCATCCAGCGATCCCGCAGTTGAATATGAACATGTCGACGCTGAGATGGATATGGAGGCAGCGCTAACCGAAGCTTTGGCAGCGGTCGATCCGGAACCGATTGCAGAAGAGCAATACATGGCAGAGGAAGAGTATGCACCGCATTCATATTCCGATCTCGGACAGGAGCCTGAACAATCATATTCTGATCCAGAACCTGAATATATTTCTACGGAAGCAAGTGAACCCGTTGCCGAGCCTGTACTGAGCGTGCGGGAGGAAATTACCCGTGCGGTTGACCAGGTGGTCAATCACGAGGTTACACCAGCATATTCCGAACAACACCATTTTGAGGAACCGGTTGCTAAGGACGTCGCTTATGAAGAGCCGGTTTCTGCGCAACATTTCGAAGCTTCACAGGGTGCATCTTTTGAAGATGGTCTGATCTCTGCACTTGAAAGCGAGCTTTCTCCTGACCCGGTCGTAGAACCTTCTCCTATAGGGGAGCAATATTCTGTTGCTGATGATCCGGTCGAAGGTGTTGCGTCCGATGAGGTCGCTGCACTTGACTCGCAGACTGATTTCGAAAGCCTGGAAAACGCGCTTGCTGCCGAGCTACAGGATGAAGTCATATCAACTCCTCAACAATCGCAGGAAGCAGTTCAGCAGATGCATGAGCAATTTCATGCAGAAACTGCATTTGAGCTTCCTCAGGAAATTGAAGAGGATATGGCAACACAGCCCGGAGTTGTTGAGCCCCAACACGATGCCGGGCATTCAGTCGATGAGGACCTTGGAGCAGCATTTGCAAATGAATTCGAGCAAATGCTGGCTCAGGATAGTCCAATTGGCCAGGAAACATCTGAGCTTGGCGATTTCGCAGAACAAATGTCGCAAGCACAGGCGCCCGAGCAAAATGCCGGTCTGACAGCAGCGGCGGTGGCGACTGCAGCATCTGCTTCCGATGGTCCAAAAACACTACAAGAACTCGACTTTGGATCGGCTTTTGCCGAAGAGTTGGGTGTGGAAGAGGTTTCTGAAATCAATGGCTGGGAAGATGGCGCTACTGAGGCTGCCCAGGCTGAATTTTCAGACGCATTGCAACATGGCGAGCTTCCCGCCGATTATGGTGACCCTGGCCATTCTGGCGAGATACCTGCGGTACCAACCGAGGCAATGGTCCATTCAGAAGCGAATGAGCAGAAGAGCGGTTCAAGCCTCAAGTACGCGATGGCTGCACTAGTCATAGCGCTTTTCGCTGGCACAATTTTCGCCGGCTACGGCTTCTTGGGTGGAGAAGGTGCAGATGACGGTGGAGAACCACAAGTCATCAAGGCTGAAACTGATCCAATCAAGGAAAAACCTGAAGACCCTGGCGGGCGCGTCGTCGCCAATCAGGACAAGGCCTCTTATGAAAAGGTTGAGGGCAATGAGGATGCGGGCGCTGCTCAAGAGAGCTTGATCTCCAACACCGAAGAACCGGCGGAAATTATTTCCACTGGCGTGAACGATGGTCCGACAGAAACGCCTACAGTTGAAACCAATCTTGCCGAGAAAACCGATGAAAGACTGACCGGTGGCGGCGAGGCAGATGAAGGCGAAGCGGCACCTACAGCAAATTCGGAAGTGACGCCCCGAGTGGTACAAACTGTGACCGTCAAGCCGGATGGAACAATTGTCCAATCAGCGCCGTCAGTTCCGAAGGTTGCCGAAGCAGTCACTGGAGCAGCGACCGAGCTTGCATCAAATACACTTGCTACTGTTGAGGACGCGACGACAAATCTTACAGAGACCTTGCGTTTGGAGCCAAAACCTGTCGAGACCGAAGTAATTAAAAAGCCGGAATCTATTGATGGTGCCAGGTCCACCGGTAATACGGCGGTCCCAGTTGCCAGCCCGTTACCAAAGCCTGTTGTAAAGCAGGAGCCAAAACCGGTTCAAACAGCTGCGGTGAAACCTGCTGAACCTGCAACACCCGCTGCCGTGAGGAAAAGCGAATGGGTCGTGCAAGTCTCTTCCCAGCGTTCACCAGAGGCAGCTCAAGCTTCGTTCCAGAATCTGCGAAACCGTTTTGGCCTCCTTCAAGGGCGTCCAATGTCCATTCAGCGCGCAAACGTAAATGGTGCCACATTTTATCGCGTCAGAGTGCAAACTTCATCGAGAAACGATGCGAATCAGCTTTGTACAAATCTGAAAGCAGCAGGTGGTAGCTGCTTCGTAACCCGCTAAAAATACTTGATTTAACATCCAAATTCAGTGGAGAGGCCGGATATTCCGGCCTTTTTCTTTGGGTAGAAGTGCTTTCGCTGTTAGATTCTCCGCATGAGAATCAGTCCAGTCATATTTGGGTGCAAGTCAACTCGGCTTTCAGATGAAGAGAAAGCCTTTTATCGCGCGGTCCAGCCATGGGGCTTTATTGTATTCTCGCGCAATGTTGAGACACCTGACCAGCTCACGGCACTCGTGGAAGAACTCAAGTCTTGCGTAGACCATGAGGAAGTCGCTGTTTTGGTTGATCAGGAAGGAGGGCGCGTTCGTAGGTTAAGACCTCCCCATTGGCCGGAATACCATAGCGCCAGAGTAATCGGCGATCATTATTGTGAGAACCCGGAACGGGGTAGGCGGATTGCCTGGCTGCAATCGCGCTTGATGGCATTTGATCTCGTAAAGCTTGGGATTAATGTCGATTGTCTGCCCGTATTGGATGTTCCGGTACCTGGTGCCCATGATGTCATTGGCGACCGTGCCTACGCCAGTTCGGTATCGCCGATCAGTGATATGGGTCGTGAAGCGGCACAGGGAATGCTGGATGGTGGTGTACTGCCGGTTATAAAACACATTCCGGGTCACGGCCGATCAATGGTCGATAGCCATCTCGATCTGCCACGGGTCGAAACCGATCTGGACACACTCAAGCAAACTGATTTCGAACCGTTCAAACTCCTTGCAGACATGCCTGTCGCAATGACGGCACATGTGATTTATGAGGCGATTGATGCTTCAGCACCTGCAACCACGTCGAAGCCGGTGATCGATGGTATCATTCGGGATTATATCGGTTTTGACGGGCTTTTAATGTGTGATGATCTGTCGATGAAAGCACTTTCTGGGGATTTCTCACAAAGGGTGCAATCATCTTTTGCTGCCGGGTGTGATGTTGTGCTTCATTGCAATGGCGAAATGGATGAAATGCGGCAGGTTGCGGATGCGCTTCCCGAGTTCGGGAATGAGGCATTCAAACGGGTTCAACGGGCAACACAATATTGGGCGGCATCTGGAGCAGATGACGAGAGTGCCTTGCGCGATGAATTTGAGCGGCTTTGCCGGTCATCTGAATACAAGTCTGATCCAACGGAAGCGCACCTTTGAGCGAGCAGGATAACAACGAGCACCCACCATTGCCTCTTTCCGATCAGGAATGGGAAGACGCCAATGGTCCGTCTTCGGATGAGCAGTTGAAGGTGGATGTCGAGGGGTTCGAAGGCCCTCTGGACCTGCTTCTGGAATTGGGGCGTCGACAAAAGGTTGATCTTGCTAAAATTTCCATTCTTGCATTGGCGGAGCAATATCTCGAGTTTATTGAGAATGTTCGAAAAATGCGGATTGAACTGGCTGCCGATTATCTGGTCATGGCCGCATGGCTCGCCTTTTTGAAGTCGAAACTGCTTCTCCCCAAAGAGGAAGATGACACAGCCGAGATGAGCGGTGAAGAGATGGCGGCTGTGCTGGCATTTCGCCTCCAACGGCTGGAGGCCATGCGTGAAGCAGGTAAAAACATTATCAATCGCAATCGTTTGGGCAGAGACTTCTTTGCCCGCGGCAATCCCGAACCAATTGTTGTTGACAGAAAAAAGGAATATTCCGCTACGCTTTATGATTTGCTGAGCGCCTATGCGACGCAGAGACAACGTACCAGTGTTTCCCATGTTACGATTGCAAAGCGTGAAGTTTGGTCACTTCAGGATGCGCGGGATATCCTGACCAGAATGCTGGGTCATTTTGGTGATTGGACTGATCTGACGTCATTCCTTCTTCCTTACATTCCGGAACCGGAAATGCGGAACACCATTGTTGCAAGCTCCTTTGCTGCAACGCTGGAACTTGTACGTGAGGGAAAAATGACCATGCGCCAGGAAGGTGCATTTGAGCCCATTTATCTGAAAGCGCAGCCCGAAGGTGGTGGCGCAGGAAAACTTACCGAAAACAGGAGTATCTGACCATGGCACAGGGAACCGAAGCGAAAATTCTTCCGTTTAACCCCGGTGCGGAGGAGCGTACGATTGGTAGAGAAATGCAGGAGCAAATGCGAATTGTTGAAGCAATCGTTTTTGCATCCAGCGAGCCGGTTTCTGAAAAAGCGATCATTGACCGACTTCCTGAAGGTGCGGATATTGCTCCTTTGTTGGAAGAGTTGCAGCGCGCATACTCAACGCGTGGGGTGAACCTTGTAAAAGTAGGGGATTGTTGGGCATTCCGGACAGCAGATGATCTCGGCTTCTTGCTGCAGAGGGAAGCGGTGGAATCGAAGAAACTCTCTCGGGCCGCACTCGAAGTCATGGCGATCATTGCCTATCATCAGCCGGTGACGCGAGCCGAAATCGAAGAAATTCGAGGAGTTGCCACTTCCAAAGGCACGCTCGATGTTCTTCTGGAGACTGGTTGGATAAGAATGCGCGGTCGCCGCAAAACCCCCGGTCGTCCGGTAACCTATGGTACAACACTGGAATTCTTGGATCAGTTTGGGCTTGAAGAGCTCAAAGATTTGCCAGGTATGGAAGAGTTGAAGGGCGCAGGGTTATTGCGGTCAGAAGTGCCTGCCAATTTTGTAATTCCTGTTCCGAATGACAGTCCTGAACTGGGAGAAGATGAAGATCCTTTAACCGTTGACGACATTGAAGAACTCGGATTGTTGACGCCAATGGGTGAAGAAGAGGGATAGTCTTTCCCTAAAAGGCCCGTTATACCTCCGTCAGAAATGAAAACGGTATGACCCGGATGGGCCACTGACATATGTCTGAGAGTACACTGCTTAAACCTGCGAGCACTTCGGGTGCGCCAACAGGCACAAAAGGCTGGCACCCACGAAAGTCTGCGGGCGTTTCCTTCGCACTGGGCATGCGGTTGGAAAACATCAGCTATTCTGTGGATGGTGAGAAAATCCTTGATGACATCACGCTGGAGGTTGAGCCCGGGCAAGTTGTCTGCCTGTTAGGTCCTTCCGGTTCTGGAAAAACTTCATTGCTTCGCATTGCTGCCGGATTGATCGAAGGTGCATCGGGCAAAGTGTTGATAGATAACCGCGTTGTCGCGGATGGCAGCAGTTCCGTTCCTCCTGAAAAGCGTGGGGTAGGCTTGGTGTTCCAGGATTATGCCCTGTTTCCGCACCTCACCATTGGTCAGAACGTCGAGTTTGGCCTGACTGCGATGAGCCGTTCCGAAGCCAGGGATCAGGCGAAACGTGTCTTGTCCCGTGTAGGTCTGGACAATCGCGCCGATGATTATCCGCATGTTTTGTCGGGCGGTGAGCAGCAACGTGTTGCACTGGCGCGCGCTCTGGCACCGCGACCGGGAATACTGCTGATGGACGAGCCATTTTCGGGTCTTGATTCACGGTTGCGCGATCAAATTCGCCAGCACAGCCTGGATTTGTTGCGCGAAACCAGATCAACGGCAATCATTGTCACCCATGATGCAGAAGAAGCATTGCGGGTAGGGGATCAAATCGCGCTGATACAGGACGGCAAACTGGTGCAACAGGGGAGCGGTAGAGAGATGTACTACAATCCAAAAAACCTGTTCGTTGCCGCATTTTTCTCCGAGATCAACATCATTCCCGCCGACATTGGCAAGGGCGTTGTAACCACCTTGTTTGGACAACAGGCATTTGATGAGGATAACGGTGCTGAGGCATTCGCTGCGATCAGGCAATCCGACATTAATATTGCCGGTTATGTAAAAGGCGATCCCGGATTGCCCGGACGGATTGTGTCGCGCCGCTTTTTGGGAACTTCCGAGCTACTGAATGTGGCAGTTGAAGGCCTCAATGAACCTCTTCAGGTCAGGGTAAAACCAGGTATTTTGCAACGGGACGAAACAGATGTGCTGTTAAGCGTTGACCCCGATTTGATGATGATTTTCCCGCAAACTGACAAATAGCTCTGGTAACCATAGTTTCGTTAGCCTATTTAACGAGAAAGGGACCGCTTGCCGATACCCATGTGAAAAGGGTAAGGTCCGGTCAAATCGTAGCCATCCGCCACTTGAATGCGGATGACGAATCGGGAGTAGAAAATGAATATTGGTGTTTGGCAGATTGTCATTATTGCGGTCGTGGTCGTGCTGCTTTTTGGTCGTGGCAAGATTTCCGAACTTATGGGTGATGTTGCAAAGGGCATTACATCATTCAAAAAGGGTCTGAATGAAACCGATGACGCAGCAGAAACCATCGAAGCGAAAGCGTCAGAAGTGGTGAAAGAAGCCAAGGACGAAACCAAAGCCAGCTGAATAGCTCTCGCTTTGAGGTTTGCTCCCCCGCAATTGCGTGGGATTCTTCAGTTCCTTCTCCGCGGAAGATAGCCTGTGTTTAGCAACTTTGCATGGTCAGAAATGTTGGTGATCGCCGCAGTGGCGATTATTGTCGTGGGTCCCAAGGATCTGCCCGGCATGTTGCGTTCGCTTGGAAAAACCATTGGTGGTGTAAAACGGATGGCTGGTGATTTCCAGCGTCAGTTCAATGATGCCATTCGAGAAGCCGATCTGGACGAGGTGAAAGACCTTACATCCACCAAGGGGTTTGGCCCTCTTGAAGATGCCCGGAAATCGATGGAAGAGTTTGCTCAGACAATACAGGATCCGGTGAGTTCCGAACCAGAGATTGAAGCTCCAGCGGAAAAGAAGGAAGCCGAACCGGTCAAGAAGCCGGCAGTAAAAAAGGCAACTGCAAAGAAGCCTGCGGCACAGGCGCAATCTGCCAAAACTAAAGCGGCACCAAAAAAACCTGCAGCGAAAAAAGCAGCTCCACGCAAGACTACAGCGCGTAAAACTGCGCCGAAAAAGCCTGCTGCTGGCGCCAAGAGCACGACATGAGCACTGAAGAAAACATTGATGACAGCAGTGCTCCTTTGATTGAGCATTTGATCGAACTGCGTCAACGATTGATGTATGCCGTGATCGCGATCGCTGTTCTGTTTCTGGTCTGTTTTTATTTTGCAGACGAGATTTTCAACATTTTGGTCATTCCCTATCAACAGGGTGCAGGGACTGCTGATGTGCAATTCATCTTTACAGCGCTACAAGAAAAGTTCTTTGTAGATGTGCGGATAGCGTTTTTTGGAGCGTTGTTCCTGGGCTTTCCGGTAATTGCGACACAAATCTACAAGTTTGTTGCGCCCGGCCTTTATAAGAATGAAAAAGGCGCATTTCTGCCGTTTCTTGTAGCAACGCCAATCTTGTTTTTTGCGGGTGCGTGCCTTGTTTATTTCCTGATTATGCCGCTTGCGACCTCATTCTTCCTAAGCCTCGAACAGGCAGGGGGAGATGGCCAGGCAGAGATTACCAACTTGCAAAGCGTCCGCGCTTATCTCGATTTGATCATGTTGTTGATCTTCGCGTTTGGTCTGGTCTTCCAGCTTCCGGTTGCTATAACACTTCTCTCGCAAGCCGGACTTGTTCGTGCTGAAACTCTTGCTGACAAGCGCAAATATGCAATTCTGGGAGCGTTTGTGGCAGCAGCAGTTCTGACACCGCCAGATCCGGTCAGCCAGCTTGGTCTTGCGATCCCGACCATACTCCTCTACGAAGTGTCCATTCTGGCTGCACGTCGGATTGAAAAACGCCGGGAAGAGCGGGAAAAAGCGTCCGAATCGGATAACACTGACCTCACATCATCCTGATACAGCAGTTTGGTACCACAATTGCTGAATTACTAACCTCATTATTGGTAAACTAATGTTTGATATCAAATGGATACGGGAAAATCCTCAAGTATTTGATGAAGGAATGCGAAAACGCGCATCCGAAGTAAAAGCTGTTGAGTTGATTGCCCTCGATGACGCCCGTCGCGAACATATTGCGAAACTTCAAGAGGCTCAGACCCGCCGCAATGCGGCTTCCAAGGAAATCGGCCAGGCAATGGGCGCTGGCGATGCGGAAAAAGCTGAAAAGCTGAAAGCCGAAGTTTCAGAAATCAAGGCTTTCATTCAGGGCGGCGAAGATGAAGAACGCAAATTAATCGCTGCTTTGACAGATGCACTATCAGCGATCCCGAATATCCCACTGGACGACGTGCCAGAAGGCGAGAATGAAGCGGGCAACGTACTCTACCGCAGTCATGGTGAGGCGCCAAATGTGGGAAATCATGCCAAGGAGCATTTCGATATAGGCGAAACACTTGGTGACATGGATTTTGAAGGAGCAGCGGCGCTCTCTGGCAGTCGCTTTGTTGTTTTAAAGCGCAACATTGCCCGTCTTGAACGCGCGCTTGGCCAGTTCATGCTGGACATGCATACGCAAGAACATGGCTACACGGAAGTATCTCCGCCTTTGTTGGTGCGAGATGAAGCGCTTTACGGGACCGGTCAATTGCCCAAATTTGCCGAAGACCTTTTCAAAACCACTGATGGACGTTGGATGATACCGACTGCGGAAGTGCCGCTCACCAACCTGGTACGAGAACAAATTCTCGATGGCAATGAACTGCCTTTGCGCTTCGCGGCTCTTACGCCATGTTTCAGATCAGAAGCTGGTTCTGCTGGCCGGGATACGCGTGGAATGTTGCGGCAACACCAGTTCCAAAAGGTTGAACTTGTATCCATCACAAAGCCCGAACACTCATTGGATGAGTTGGAGCGGATGCTCGATAGTGCAGAAGCTGTTCTGAAAAGGCTGGATATTCATTTCCGCACCATGACTTTGTGTTCCGGGGACATGGGGTTCTCAGCCCGAAAAACCTACGATATCGAGGCATGGCTGCCCGGTCAGGGTGCATATCGCGAAATTTCGAGCTGTTCAGTTTGCGGCGATTTTCAGGCCCGCCGAATGGCCGCGCGATACCGGCTTGAAGATGGAAAGTCGATTGGTCATGTTCATACGCTTAATGGCTCAGGCGTGGCGACCGGACGTGCGCTCATCGCAGTCATGGAAAATCATCAGAATTCGGATGGATCAATTACGGTGCCTGACGCATTGCAGCCCTACATGGGTGGACTGACCAAGATCGAGAAGGCGAGTTAAGCTCTTGAAAATTCTAATTACTAACGACGATGGCATCAATGCTCCGGGTCTGATATCGGCTGAAAAGATTGCCCGCGAACTGACCGATGATGTGACAATTGTTGCGCCCGAAACTGATCAGTCCGGTGTTGCGCATTCCCTGACCTTGAGCCACCCGCTGAGATTGCGGAAAGTTGGCGAGAACAAGTTCGCCATTAACGGTACGCCTACGGATTGCACCATCATGGGTGTGCGCGAAATCATGAAATCGCCGCCCGATCTTGTTTTGTCCGGTGTAAACTCCGGCCAAAATATCGGAGATGATGTTATCTATTCGGGCACTGTCGCAGGCGCAATTGAGGGAGCTTTGCTGGGCATAAAATCAATTGCGCTCTCGCAGGCTTACAATTTCACTGAAGGGACTCGCAACGTGAAATGGGGCACTTGCGAAGCGTTGGCTCCTGAAATCATTGACAAGCTGATGAACTGTGATTTTCCGGAAAAAACGCTGGTGAATGTGAATTTCCCAAACTGTGAACTAGGTGAAATAGCTGGTACGCAGATTACAGGGCAGGGGTCATTCAATCATGGTTTGTTTATGGAGAAACGTCATGATGGGAGGGGCTTCCCATACTACTGGATCAAGTTCGGGCGTGAAGTACCTGATCAACGCGAAGCTTCCGACATCACCGCATTGATTGACAAAAAGGTTTCGGTGACACCGCTTAAACTTGATTTGACCGATATGCAGTTTAAGGATGCTTTGCAGGGGTTGTTCTGATTCTGATTAAGGTTGGCGGAAATTGAAACCGGATACGAACCGCGAAGCATTAGCCCAGTTTCTGTTGCGATTGCGTTCGCGCGGAATTACGGATCACCGCTTGCTTTCAGCCTTTGAGGATATTCCCAGAAGAAACTTTGTTCCTGTTATTCATGTTAGTGAAGCCTATACGCGCGGACAAATGCCGATTGAATGCGGCCAGTCAATGACCGCAGTCTCAATGGTGGCTCGTTTGTTGTCTGCCTTGCAGGTGGAGCGTGAAAACCGGGTTCTGGAATTGGGAACCGGAACGGGATATCAGACCGCGCTTCTTTCAAGATTGTGCCAGAAAATCGTCAGTGTTGAACGATTTCGTACCTTGCATGAAAAGGCTCAACAGCGCCTTTCACAATTGGGTATCAGCAACGCGATCATTCAGTTGATGGATGCTTCCAGCGGATCAAGCGAATTGGGAATTCACGACCGAATAATCTCGAATTTTGCTTTCCCGGAAATTCCACGAGATTTCATCGACAACATTGCGTCCAATGGAATAATGATTGCACCCATTGGTCCGCCGGATGATGTTCAGATTGTCAAAAAGTTCACGAAGATTGGCTCACGACTTCAGGTAGAAGACTTGTTTTCTGTAAGAATGCAGCCTGCAATTCCAGGCGTCTCCAAAGCAATCTGAGTGGTGACGTAGGGTAAGAAATCTCAGATTTTATCAATGCTCTTAACCGAACAGTAACATTAACAGGTTCTAATCAGGCCCAGTTTTGTACGAGTTGAGTATTGAGTAATGCGTTCTTCTGTGTTGCGTAATCGCAAGAATGTTCTGTCGCGTGTATCGTCCGTTGTTGTTCTCGGTGTGATGGTTGCCGGGTGTAGCTCGGGTTTTGAGCGTTTCGATCATTATTACAAATCCGCACTTCCCGAACAATCAAAATCTTCCAATCCGTATCCAGATAGTGTTGATCCGCTGACAACGGCATCGACCGGTTCTCGTATCGCTCCACTTCAAGATGTGGCTCCTCAGCCGGTTCCTCAGGGCGTATATCATCAGCCGGAGCCGACTTATGCCCAACCCGCATATCAAGCTTCGAGCCCGACTTACACGCCTCAGGCTTATTCGCCTTACACAGCCCAGGCGCAGCCTTCTCGGCAACCACTTGACGGATATAAGCCAACCATAGCTGCATCCGATCTTCAGCCAGCGGCTCCTTCTGCGCTAAAGATTGAGCATGTAGTGCCCAAGCCTGAAGTCATTAAAGTTGCTGAGCCGAAGCCTGTTTATATTGCGCCCAAGCCGGAATATGTTTCGGAGAAGCAGCCGGAAACCGTTTATATTGCCCCCAAAAAAGTTGATCCTGTGACAACGGCAGCTGTGCAAGCTCCTCAAACTGTGGCCGCTTCACAGCCATCACGCGACAACGGATGGACGTCAACCGGCGGTACTACAATTGTCGCCCGTTCAGGCGAAACACTATACAATCTCTCAAAACGATATGGCGTGCCTGTATCAGAAATCCGTCGTGCAAACGGTTTAACATCCACTCAAGGCTTGCAGGCGGGGCAGCGTGTTTTGATCCCGAACTATGTATTCTCGCCAAGCGCTCCGATTTCTGCGCCTGACAATAATCCGGATACTCGCGCGGCACGCGCAAGCACTGGCTATGTTGGCGAGGCAAATCCGGGTCGTGTCGCTGTACCTACCAACAGACCGGAGACCACAGGCTCCTATACAACAGCTGCAGTCTCGGCAAATGGTGACGTTTCAGAATCCTCATTGCGTAGATACAAGCCAAAAACACTCGTGGAGCCTCCTGTCAAAAAAGACACCCCTGACTATGGAATTACCACTGGATCGACAGAAACATCAGGCGACTTCTATGTCGTGCAGTCGGGTGACAGTCTTTCCCGCATTGCGGCCAAACATGGCTCATCGGTATCCGCGATCCAGGCCGCAAATGGAATTGCAGGCTCATCAATTCGCGTGGGGCAGAAACTTGTAATTCCAACATCGGGTTTAAAGCCTGTTTCCGGCGCAGTTGTTGCAGACGCTAAGGAAAAGCTACCCGCCAATGTAGATCCGATTACAACCAGTTCATTGAAGCCTAAGGTTGAGGACGAAACACCAGCCCCTGCGCGGACAGGGATTTCCAACTTCCGCTGGCCAGTGCAGGGCAGGGTTGTTGCAGGTTTTGGTGAGAAAGTCGGCAACAACAAAAACGAAGGCATCGACATCTCCGTTCCCGAAGGCACAGCAGTCAAATCAGCTGAAAATGGAGTGGTAATTTATGCCGGGGAAGAAATTTCTTCATATGGCAAACTGATCTTGATCCGCCATGCGGATGGCTGGGTTTCAGCCTATGCCCACAACAGGGACTTCGAAGTAAAGAAGGGTGACAATGTTCGCCGCGGCCAAACCATTGCAAGATCTGGTAAAACTGGTGGTGCCGACCGTCCGAAACTGCACTTTGAACTGCGCAAGAATTCAGTTCCGGTCAATCCGAAAAAATATCTGGCAGGATAAACTTTTACCTGCAGTTTGCCTGTTTGCTTAGATTGTACTCTTCCCCAGTCGGCCCGCAATTTCCTGTACGAATTGCCACGCAACTCTGCCGGACCGGCTGCCACGGGTTGTTGACCATTCCAACGCTTCACGCCGCAATTCTTCAGCATCCATTTCCAAATTGAAGTGGCGCACATATCCGTTTACCATGTCCAGATACTCATCCTGGCTGCACTTGTGAAACCCAAGCCAGAGGCCGAAGCGATCGGACAAGGATACTTTCTCCTCAACTGCCTCTGATGGATTGATCGCAGTCGAACGCTCGTTCTCCATCATGTCACGGGGCAGAAGATGTCTCCGGTTGGAAGTTGCATAGAAAATCACGTTGTCCGGGCGGCCTTCAACACCTCCGTCAAGTGCTGCCTTGAGCGACTTGTAAGAAGTATCGTCATGATCGAATGAAAGATCATCACAAAACAAAATAAATCTGGCTTTGAATTGCTTCAGAATGTGCAGCAGTGCTGGCAGGCTATCGATGTCTTCGCGATGGATTTCGATCAGTTTGAGTTCCGCGCCGGATTGCGTTTCAAGTATATGCGCATGTGATGCCTTAACCAGTGATGACTTGCCCATGCCACGAGCTCCCCATAACAAGGCATTGTTAGCTGCAAATCCGGCGGCAAAGCGTTCAGTGTTCTCAATCAGGATATCTCGGACCCGGTCTACGCCCTTGAGCAGTGAAATTTCCACCCGATTCACTTTTGGCACTGGTTGAAGCCATTTGGTATCTGCGTGCCATACAAACGCATCCGCGGAACCAATATCATTTTCCGCAATTGCTGGTCCTGCAATGCGTTCCAGCAAGGCGTTCAAACGGTCCATTTTCGAGTTTAAAGCCTCAATGGCGTTGTTGTCGGACAAAACACGCTCCAATTCATCTATTTTCAGCGGCTTAGCATTCATTGGATGCCTGTGAAAGACTGTTTGCAATTGAAATCCGCGCGGTTATATTCGCGCCAGATTTCAGGCGGGTTTGAAATTCATTGAAACAGTGGTTGCGAGTGTCTATTTCCAGACAATCCAGCTGCCTTGAGTTCAAGCCAGCCACAATACCAACAGGAGTAAGGTCCCTATGTTTGTG